>Ga0210410_10002095_pt1 | contig 18064 bp, 15 predicted proteins | sample IncBWC4MmetaG_FD_161058 | JGI IMG/M metagenome (GOLD analysis project Ga0210410, IMG submission 161058) | Forest soil microbial communities from Barre Woods Harvard Forest LTER site, Petersham, Massachusetts, United States - Inc-BW-C-4-M | ecosystem: Environmental > Terrestrial > Soil >... | reverse complement strand
CCTGATGCCGAGGGCGTGAGCAGCTCGCGGCATGGCGCCGGCGTACGCATGGCGCTCTGGGTCCTGCGATTTTACAAAGCATATTTGTCACTACTGGTTGGTGGAAGCTGCCGCTTTGTGCCCACCTGCTCGGTCTTCGCTTATGAGGCGGTCGCGCGATTCGGAGTCGCGCGCGGAGTATGGCTAACGCTCAAGCGCCTGCTTCGATGCCATCCGTTGTCGCGCAAGTTTGGATACGACCCCGTTCCTGACACCACCCCACACCATGCCGTTGCTGGACCAGAAGAGGCGCATTCGTGAGCGAACCGCAGAAGAAGTTTAAGTTGACGCACGAGCTGCGCATTGTCGTGGCCTCGCTCCTGTCGCTGGTGGTGATCCTGCTCTGGGCCAAATATTTCGGGCCTAAACCGCCGACGAACTTGCCGCAAGCTAACCGGCCTGTGCAAACGGCGCCCGCTACGCCGGGAAGCAGCGCTCCGAGCGGCACCTCGCCTTTAGCCAAGAGCACGCCAGGTTCAAAGGGACCGGCTACGAGCATTTCCGGCGTCGTGCAGGCCGCAACTCCGCCCAAGGCGGATACGGAAGAGCGAACCCTCGTAGTAGAGAATGACCTCTATCGCGTGGAATTCTCAAACCGCGGCGCGGTCGTGAAGAGCTGGCAGCTTAAGCACTATACGGACGACTCGAAGCCACCGCGCATTCTCGACCTAGTTCATCCTGACGCCGCACAGCAGACCGGCGGATGGCCCTTTGCCGTCGCGCTGAACGATCAAGAACAAGAGTCCGCGGCGAACGGGGCGCTTTATCAGATATCTACCCCCGCGACTACGTTGCAGGCGCCGGCCGATGCGGAATTCAGTTGGAGCGACGGCCATCTGGAGGTTACCAAGCGCTTTCATTTCGACCACACGTACGTTGTGCGCGTCGAGACGTCCGTAAAGGTCAACGGTGCGCCGGTACCGGCAGGAATGAGCTGGCTTGGCGGGTTCGGCGACTTAACGGTTTCCAATCCCGCGCCGATTGATACCGTCTCCGTCTTCTACAGCGAGAACGGCAAGCTCACAACTATTGCGGCCAAGAAATTGGATGGATCGGAAAAATGGCCGCACGGAGTATGGCAGAGCGGGAAAGATTGGGACGGAATCGAGGATCGTTATTTTACGGCGGTATTTCTGCCGTTAGTGGGCGCGCCTCCGGGGAGTCTTGAGTTCCGATACTGGAAAGTTTTCCGAACTGTTCAGGTGGAAGGCAAAGACACAGAAGAACCGGTGCCGCAGATTCAAACGGCAACTTCAGCGCAGCCTTTGGCGCTGCGCGTTTTCGTAGGCCCGAAGGATTACGACGACCTGAAGAAGATGAACCCGCCGCTGCACTCGCTGGTGAATTTCGGGTGGCTGGAGTTCATCGCCGACCCGCTGTTTCACGGGCTGAAATGGCTGCACAAGTACATTCCCAACTGGGGTTGGGACATTGTCGTCCTGACGCTGATCATCAACATGCTGCTGTTTCCGCTGCGCATTTCCAGCTATCGCACAACGCTGAAAATGCAGCGCGTGGCCCCGGAAATCAAGCAAATCCAGGAGAAGTACAAGAAATACTCGATGCGTGATCCGCGCAAAGCGGAGATGAACAAAGAAGTGATGGCAGTCTACAGCCGGGAGAAAATCAACCCGGTAGGCGGCTGCTTCCAGATGTTTTTGCAGATGCCCATCTGGTTTGGGCTGAACACCGTGCTGCGCTACGCGATTGAAATGCGGCATGCATCTTGGTTTGGCTGGATCAAAGACTTGTCCGCCAAAGATCCGTATTACATTTTGCCGATCACGATGGGCCTCTCGATGTATTTGGTGTCGAAGATGACGCCCATGACCACGACCGACCCGCAGCAGCAAATGATGATGAAGATCATGCCGGTAACCATGGCCGGACTGTTCATGATCTCTCCCATTTCCAGCGGTTTGGCAGTGTATATTCTTACCAGCAGCTTGGTCGGCATTGTGCAGCAATGGTGGCTGAATCGCGCGCATCCGTTGCCGGCGGCGGCCCCTAGCCAGGCGCGTGGAAAAAACGGAAAGAACAAAAAGAAATAAGACATGTGGTAGTTCGGGTCTTATTGTTTCGTCTGGAAAACGGTTTACAGCTCAAGGTGCCATGGCTAAGGAACTCATTCAGAACGGACAACTTGATCGCCAAGCTGCGGCCGATGCTCTGCGCGAATTCCTGGAAAAGACCATTCGCGCAGCAGGATTCCAATTAAATGTAACGGTGAATGTGGCTGCGCCCGGAGCCACGAGCGATGCTGAAGTCACTGCCGACGTCGACGGCCGCGATAAAGAGATCTTGCTGGAGCGCGGCGCGGAAGTTTTGCAGGCACTCGAGCATTTGGCATTCCGTGCTTTGCGGCTTGAGCCGGAGCACCACGAAAAGATTCACGTCGATTGCGGCGGTTATCGCGCGCTACGATTTGAAGAGCTGCGCATGACTGCCAAGGTCGCTGCGGAACGCGTGCAGACCTCGAAACAACCGTTCCGGTTGAATCCGATGACCTCGCGCGAACGCCGCATCGTGCATCTTGCCCTCAAGGACGTACCGGGCGTGCGCACGGAAAGTGTCGGCGTTGGCGAGCACCGCCAAGTAGTCATTCATCCCGCAGACAGTAAGCCGTCCCGCTAATTTCTAGATTCCCCCGCGAGAGCTCGGCGCAAAACGAGGCCACTACTCAGGTTTTCACCCAACCCTCCGATATCACAGTGCCATCTTGAGCGAAGCGGACGCGATAGGTGAACGACGACGGGTGGCCCGGCTTGAGTTGGGGAAAGCGCAAGTCAGAGATTTCAACGACGGCTTCCGTGCCCTCTTTATGGAAGCGCGTCACCGGGAAACGCGCGAACCATAGGACCGTGCGAACTTCGGGCAGGCGCTTGGCGGCTTCAATGTACGGATTTGGCGGAGCATCAGGATAGAAACTGTAAGTTAGAGAGGAAGCCACATCGGGGGCCGTACCGGTCGCCTGCACCTCTGTAGAGTCGCCGCCCAGATTCATGCGTATTTCGTAGACTCCGCGCGGCGTGAGGACTAACCCGTCCCAGTGCCACAGCGATGGCGGGAACGGTAGAGCGCCTCGCGATTGCGCGTCTAGGTGCAACGAGGAAGAAAAATTGTCGACGCGCGCGAGCGCCACGTGATGCGCGTAAACCGCGGCTCCGATGTAGCCGAACGACAGCAGCAATCCTGCCCGATTCCATGTCGCGAGCGGCACACGCAATCCCGCGTTGCGAATGGCCGGCAAAAGAAACGCTGCCGCCAGTATCACAAGCGCGGCGAGAATTCCTGGCATCGAAGGCGGCGCACCCACTACTGTCCCTATTACGGCGACCCCGAGCGTCGCGACTGCGAAAACAAGCCAGCTTCCGAGCGCACGCCGCCGCAATCCTTCCGGCTTTCTATAAACCCAGGCCAGAATCTGGGGAACAAGCAGAATCGCGCTGAACGTGAAGTCGATAATAAAAATCAAATCCCAAGCAGGGCGCGACCATTTCACGGGCGACCAGATCATCGTGCCGAACGAAGTGATCAGGTCCATTAAAATGTGGCTGAGAATACCGACGGCATAAATTCCGGTTAAGGCGGCAAACGAGGGCGATTCCCATCTCCGCCAGCGCACAAGCCAGCGCGTCAGAGCGGCGAGAAAGACCGCGAAGAGAAGCAGACACACTAAGGAATGCGTGATGCTGCGGTGCCAGGTCAGGATGAGGAGATCGTTGTGCGAGAAGAATTCTCGGAAGACATCGGAGTCCGGAAAGATCGCACCAAGCATCAGCGACCAGGTAATGATTCGCTGGCGATTCACCGGCTTTGCGCCAAGCATGTCTTGTCCGCGAAAAGCCGCCTTGGCGATGAGCGCCCCGGCTATACCGTGAGTGATGGTGTCCATCCGGGAGAGTCTAGCGGATTCGCCGCGAGTTGAGCGGAATTCAGCTCACAGCAAGGAGCGGCGAGCGCTTGGGCACGACTCCGCCAACCCGTCGCGCCGCAACCCCGTGGCGCTGCAATGCTGCGAGAGCAGCTTCCGCCGCTTGTGGTGCTACCGCCACGAGCAAGCCGCCCGAAGTTTGCGGATCGAACAGCAAATCCTGATACTCGGCAGAGACGCCTGCCGCGAAGCTGGCGCAATCACTCACAAATGCGCGATTGTTTTTGAGCCCGCCAGAGAGATGACCTTCGCGCGCCGCTTCGACCGCTCCGGGGAAATAGTCGAAAGCAGAATGATCGATCTCAAAGGACACCGGCGCAATTCCATTTGCCGGATCGCCGAGCGCCATCTCACGCGCGTGGCCCAGCAAACTGAACCCAGTGACATCGGTGAGCGCGTGAACGCTTGGGCCATCGGCTGATTTCTCGTCAATTTCCTGCAGCGCCGCCGCCGCGGCACCATTCAGCGTGGTCATAGCCAAAACCGCGGCCGTCAGCGATGCTTCCGTCGCACGATCCTTTTTCAGCGCCGTGGTGATAACGCCTGTTCCAAGCGGTTTCGTAAAAAGCAGCGCATCGCCGTCGCGCGCGCCAACATTCCGCCAAACACGCTTCGGATTGATCAACCCGGTGACCGCGTAACCGAACAACATATCTTCGTTACGTATCGAATGACCGCCAATCACACTGCAGCGTGCCTCGTTCATTTTCGCCAGCCCGCCGCGAATAATCTGCTCAAGAATTGCTGGATCGCCTTTTTCCGGAAAACCTACGATAGACAGCGACGAAATTGGCCGGCCGCCCATCGCATATACGTCGCTGAGCGCATTGGCGGCGGCGATCTGACCAAACAGAAATGGATCATCCACAATCGGCGTGAAGAAATCGACGGTCTGCACAAGCGCCATGTCTTCGGCAATTCTGTAGATTCCCGCGTCGTCGTTAGTATCAAAGCCAACCAGGACATTGGGATCCGTTTGCCTCGGCAGCTTGCGCAATACAGCGTCAAGAGTGGCGGGATTTAGTTTCGCGGCGCAGCCCGCCGCTTTAGCCATGGAGGTCAGTTTCACTTGCGTCGCCAACGGAACACCTCTCCGAATCAATCGTCGCTCACTCACTATAAAGGATGCCACTACTCCTCTGCTCGTGACATGGCGCGTCTTGCATGCGCGAGATGTTGCGCGTTAGCACCCGAACGTGCTTTCATCCCGCATGCCTTGGGACATTCTGCTGATCTTTCTCGTGCTGGGTGTTGTCGTACCTTGGCGTGGCCGCAAGAGGTTGCAGCAACTCTTGGCCAAGCCACGGGTCGAGACTCGCGAACGCCTTTCGCTCTACTTCTCGACAATAGCATTTCAGTGGATTGCCGCAACGGTTGCCGCATGGCGCGCATGGGCGCACGGATACACGGCAGAACAGCTCGGCTTGGCGATTCCAGGACGCTTTCGGCTTTTCGCGATCACCACTTGTGGCGCGGTCTTGATCGTAACATTGCAGTGGCTGAACCTGCGTCGCATGGGGCGCTCGTCGAGGACATTGCGGGGACCTCTTCAGGGATTGGCCGAACGCATTCTTCCGCAAAGCACCATGGAGCTGATTCCGTTCCTGGCACTGGCGCTTACGGCTGGACTATGCGAGGAGTTCTTGTATCGGGGCTTCGCCATGGCCGCGATTAGTCGCATCGGTTTGCCTTCAGGTGTGGTGATATTTTTATCATCCGTCCTCTTTGGAATGGCACATCTATACCAAGGTCGCGCAGGGTTCGCGAGCACCATGGTGCTCGGAATTCTCTTCGGCATTTCGCGAGTTGCCCTTGGTAGCTTACTTCCGGTAATTGCGTGGCACATTGGTGTGGACGTCGTCGCCGGCGCAGCCGGACCGAAGTATCTCATTAAAAATAAGGAAGTTACATCGTAGGCGACGGTGACGCATAACATTATGTTAACTAGAGGCGCGACCCCTTTGTCACCAGAGATTATTGGCAAGGCGCTCCGCGAATTCCAATTGGAAGCGACGCACGAGCAGATCTTTGCCATCCAGCGGTATATGTCGATGTTGGTCACTTGGAACGAAAAAATAAACCTCACTGCGATTCGCGATCCGGTGGAGGTGCTGTACCGGCATTTTTGCGAATGCATGTATGCCGCGGTGAGTGTGCCGCTGCAAGGGGGTCGCCTGGTTGATGTCGGCTCCGGCGGAGGCTTTCCAGGTTTGGCGCTGAAAATTGCGCAGCCTGAGCTTCAAGTAGCTCTCATCGAGTCCAATGTGAAAAAGGCTACTTTCTTAGCCGAGGTCGTACGCGAGCTCGATTTGTCTGAAACGCGAGTGTTGATCAGTCGTTACGAAGAACTCGGAGATGAAATTGCGCCCGTCGATTACGTCTGCTCGCGGGCCTTGGGCGAGTTCGACAAGTTCCTGAGTTGGGCGCGATCCGAACGTGTTGCGGCGGAGCATGCAGTCCTTTGGGTGGGTGGCCGCGACATTGAAGAGGTGAAAAGGGTTGAAGGATGGAACTGGCGAGAACCGATGGCGATCCCCCACTCACTGCAGCGGTATCTTTTGGTTGGAATTCGGCAAGAGCCGCGGCAGCTATAGGCGCGCTCTAGCGGCCCGACAGGGTTATTGTTCCACGTGGAACAAAATCACTTCGGATCAGCAACGCACGCCAAGGAATGTTCCACGTGAGATATTGCCCAATAGTGTTCCACGTGGAACGTTCGTTGTCCGGTGACCATGCCCATCCTATGTTCCACGTGGAACACTTCAGCTGCCCACATTTTCTTCGATGTTCCACTTCTTCGATGTTCCACGTGGAACAATCTCGATCCCCCGTCGACAATCTTCACAAAATCGGAGTGTTCCACGTGAAACATCTTGCATCTACTTTCCACGTTTGTTAAGTTTTCGCCCACGGGGGTTCGGTGGCGCGGATCATCGCTGTGGCCAATCAAAAGGGCGGTGTAGGCAAGACTACGACTGCCGTAAACCTAGCGGCGTGCCTTGCTGCCGCTGAACAACCCACTCTTCTAGTCGATTGCGACTCACAGGCGAATGCAACGGCCGCGATCGGCTTTCAAAAGGACCCGGCGCGGCGTACTCTCTACAACCTGCTAATCTTGAACGAGCCCTTTGACCGGATAGCCCAGAAATCGCAGGTAGACGGCCTGGATGTTGTGCCCTCGGATAAAAATCTCGCTGGTGCGGCGGTCGAACTGGTTTCCGCCGAGGGCCGGGAGTATAAAATGCGGGCCCTGCTGAACGGCCTTCGCGAGAAATACCGCTTTATCATCCTGGATTGCCCTCCCGCGCTCGACTTGCTGACTTTGAACGCTTTGGTCGCTGCGGATGCAGTGCTGGTGCCCATCCAATGCGAGTATCTGGCCCTCGAAGGTGTGTCGGAACTCTTGGACACGCTTATGCGGATCCGGAGAACCCTCAACCCAAGTCTCGAAATTGAGGGCATTTTGCTCACGATGTATGATGAGCGGACCACCCTTTCACGCCAAGTCGCTACCGATTTGCGCAGTTTTTTCGGCACGCAGATTTTTCAGAGCATTATTCCGCGCAATGTCCGACTGGCGGAAGCGCCAAGCTTTGGTAAACCTATTATTTTCTACGACATAAACAGCAAAGGGGCCGAGGGCTACACACAACTCGCTCAGGAGGTAATCGCCAATGCCGAGAAACGCGCTGGGTCGGGGGCTCGGAGCGCTCATTCGGGAGCCTGAACCGCAGGTTGCACCTGCACCTGCACCGGTCGCTATTGGGGCCTCGGCTCCGCCAAGCCGGGAAGCGATGTCGGCGGGCCCACAACAGGTCGATATTGACCTCATCGACCCGAGTCCGTACCAACCACGTACACGCTTCCGCGAGGAAGCGCTCGAGGAACTGGCACGCTCCATTAAAGCAAGTGGCATCATTCAGCCCCTTGTTGTTCGTCCGATTGGCGGGCGCTTTCAGCTTATAGCAGGCGAGCGGCGCTGGCGTGCGGCGCAGCGTGCCGGCTTAACCAAGGTTTCTGCGATCGTCCGCCACGTCTCGGACGAATTGGCGTTGGAAATGACTTTGGTCGAGAACATCCAGCGCGAAGACCTGAACGCCATCGAAACGGCGCGAGCCTTCGACCGGCTGATGGAAGAGTTTCACCTCACGCAAGAAGCTGTGGCGGAACGTACGGGCAAGGACCGAACCACCGTGGCGAACGCGGTTCGTCTCCTGAAACTCGAGCCAAATATTCAGGAGTGGATTGAGGAAGGTAAGCTTAGCGCCGGGCATGGCCGTGCCTTGTTGGCCGTGGTCGACGCGAAGCTCCGCATGCGGTATGCGCACCGTGCTTCGCGAGGTGGATTGACGGTTCGCCAAATTGAGCGCTTGGCTGCACGCCGTGCCCGCTCTGGTGGCCCGATACTGAGCGTTCCGCAAGACGCAAACATTCGCTCTGCACTGGAAGAACTGCAGCGTCACCTGGGCACCAAAGTTCTCCTCCGCGAAAAAACGAAAGGCCGTCCAGGGCAGCTCGTGCTGGAATATTACGAGGAAGCTCAGTTGATGGGCCTTTACGACCGCCTGATGAAATAGCTTTTGATCTGCGCGTGGTTTGTATCGGCTCACATACAACTGTCATCTGATTCGACAACTCCATCGCAACGTCGCGTTGACTTGTCTGTGAACGCCGCTAGAGTGGAATGAGTCTCTCCTGGGGGTTCGGTATGGCGTGGAAATGGCCCACCGCGACAAAAGGCGCAAGCAACGAAGAGTGGACTGGTTTTATTGATCAGGGCGTGACTCTCGAGGGAACGCTAACCGTCACCGGCACATTCCGCATTGACGGCAATGTGAAGGGCAACATCATCTCAGAGCAGACGGTCATCTTGGGTGAAGGGGCGAAGGTCGAGGGACAGATCGAAGGCAACCGCGTTGTGATCTCCGGCCGCTTCGACGGCGTGATTTTTGCCAAAGGCCGTGTCGAAATCGAAGCCAAGGGCGTAGTGACCGGAGAAGTTCATTCGCCGTGTATGGTGATCGACCCAGGCGGCATCTTTGATGGCCGCTGCCACATGCTGGCATCCTCTGACGCAGTCTCCAGCGTAACGATCCCCATTCGCGCCGCCAGCACAGCATAAACTATGGCACACCCATTTAGTCCAATAAATAGGTTAGCTCCAAGTAGATGTCGACCCGGAGCCACGCACTTCGGCGGGCGGTTTAGACCCTTGTAGCCGGAACCTCGGCGCCACTCAGCGCCTTTTGCGCTTCCGAAATTCCGCCCTGAATATTCGATTCCCAATCGAGGTGTGGGACGGGCGAGGCTGCCGCAGCTCTAAAGAAGCGTAGCGCTTCCGCCGGCCGCTTTAACTTGTTGAGAGACAGTCTCCCCGCAGCCATCAACGCCAGCAGAGATTGCCTTTCTGTCGGGTAAGCGCGCGCCAGCTTCTCGTACTCCTCCACGGCGCGCTCGAAGTCTTGTTGGCCCTCCGCGGACCGGCAAAGTTCCAGCCAGGTGGAGGCCGCCATGCGCTCGCCACCAGAGTTCAGATATTCGCTGAAGTCCTGCCAGGCGGCATCTACATTTTGCGCCTTGAGGTGCATCTGGCAGAGCTTGATCATGGTTTCGTGATACTTCGGAATGTCGTTCTTGCGCCAATAAAGCTGAGACAGAAGCGTGCAGGCGTCAATGGAGGCCGGACTATTCGCCACGTTGTTTTCCAGAATGGCGATGGCCTCGTCCAAATTCCCGCGGTCCATTTTTTCGGTGGCTTGCACAATGGCAGGCTCAGCCGTCCACGTGACTTTCGCTTCGATCGCTCGATTAGCCACATGCTCGAGGCCGGAATAGCCGAGCCCAACCGCCGCGACTGCGCCGAACACGAATCCGCCGACGTGCGCCCAGTGCGCAACTCCACCGGAGGAACCGCCAAAGATCGCCCCCGAAAATAATTCCATGAACAACCATAGGGGCAGAAGCCAATAAGCGCGCGCCTGAAAACGATACGAACGGAAGCCGAAACCGAAAAGCCAAATCATTTCGATTTTTGTTTTCGGAAAGCGAACCAGAAACGCTCCCATCAAAGCAGCGACAGCCCCGGATGCGCCAAGCGTGGCGGCAAGACTTCCGGGATTCGCCCAGGCATGAAACATCAGCGCCATGGTTCCCGAAAGGAAGTAGAAGATCGGATAGATAATTCGCCCCCAGGTATCTTCCAAAACGGCGCCGGCAAGCCACAAAAACCACATGTTGCCGATGATATGCATCCAGCCGCCATGCAGGAAATTCGCGGTGATATAAGAGATGGGCTGCGGATGCGCAGGGATGAACGCGTAATGGGCCAGAATGGAATCGCGCTGGATATCCGCGTATTGCTGCTCAAGCGTATCCATCTCTCGCTGCAATTCTGCGCTATCTTCGATCATCCGAATCTTTGCATCCCAAGTATCCTCGGGCCTGCGTGTCTGCGAACCCGCTGTCTTCCAGAGGGACGGATTCCTTTCGCGGAAGTTGGTCACGAACTCCTGCGCCTCAGCATTCATGCTCAGTTCCGGATGCATTGCTGCAAGAAGAAGGATGTGCACGCGCAGTTCGGCCTGTTTCGGGTTTTGCGCTTCAATCTGCCAATGGGTGGCGAAAAATGCGAGGAAGTTGATGACGATCAACGCGATCGAAATGACCGGCCAGCGGCGGCCCGACATATTTTCGTGGCGCAAAGGAATCAGCATGGCTCGAGACTCCTGGACCGAACCGGGAACGGTATTGCCTTCAGTTTAGGAGCAGCCTTGGCCCGGGGGCTGTTTATTCCAATGCAGTACCGACAATAAGTAACGGTTAGCGATACGAAACATACGCTCCAGGGGCGCGAATCTGGGTCAGGTTGACACCAAACGGGAGTAGCCCTATCGTTCGGGTGTATCCCTGCAAAGAGGCGAAATAGATGAAGGTTTTGGTCATCGGCGGAGGAGGGCGTGAGCACGCGCTCGTTTGGAAGCTGAAGCAGAGCCCGCGAGTCGAGAAGATCTGGTGTGCGCCCGGAAATGGTGGAATCGAAGCGGAAGCGGAATGCCTGCCTGCGGATCCCGCCGACGTGCGTGCACTCGTTGCTCTTGCAGAGCGGTTAGGCCCTGACCTCACCATTGTCGGACCCGAACTGCCTCTCGTGAATGGAATCGGCGACGCCTTCCGTGATCGCGGTTGGCCTATCGTTGCACCTTCGCAACAAGCTGCCCAGCTGGAGGGCAGCAAGGTGTTCACAAAGGAGTTCTTGCGCCGCCAGGGCATCCCGACCGCGAAAATGTATGGCGTGTTCAATACGTCGCGAGAAGCGGTGGCTGCGCTTTCCCACCTAAGTTGGCCGGTGGTCATAAAGGCTGATGGTTTGTGTGCCGGAAAGGGAGTCTTTGTCGCGCAGGATAGAGCGTCCGCTGAAGATTTTATCCGTCGAGCGATGGACACGAATGAGCTTGGGCTAGGTGGCAAGCGGCTGCTCTTGGAAGAGGCGCTCGAGGGAGAAGAGCTTTCTTTTATTGTAGTTACGGATGGTCAACGATACGCACCCTTAGTGCCTACGCGCGACCACAAACGAGTCTTTGACGCGGACCGCGGACCCAATACTGGGGGCATGGGCGCGTACTCCACGGACGAGCTACTCCCGCGGAAGCTGCGACAAGAAATCCTGCAGTCTATAGTTGAGCCCACCCTGCAAGGATTGGCCGGTGAGGGAATTCTCTACCAGGGCTTCCTCTACATTGGCTTGATGCTGACGGCCGCCGGCCCCAAGGTACTGGAGTTCAATTGCCGGCTGGGAGATCCCGAAACACAAGCAATTGTCGCGCGGATGGACTTTGATCTGGCGCAGGTACTTGCCGAGCTTGCCTCCGGCATTATGGAACCATCTCGGTTAAAGTGGAAACCAGGCGCGAGCGTTTGCGTGGTGATGGCTTCGGGAGGCTATCCCGGTAAATTTGCTCTGGGCAAAAAGATTGAGGGACTAACCGATGCAGAGCGTATTACCGGTGTGCAGGTATTTCATGCTGGCACGGCTCGAGAAGGTGATTCCATTGTAACGAGCGGTGGCCGGGTCCTCGGCGTAACCGCTGCGGACGCCTCCGTCGAGCGAGCATTGGCAACGGTATACAAAGCATCTGCAAAGATTCACTTTGAGGGAGCGCATTACCGCAAGGATATCGCGGCCCGTGGCGGCCGGGTGCATGCGGCGGGAGACTGAACGATGGCAAATGTGCTGCATCTGTTCCGGGCAAATCAACGGCGCTTACCGATGGAAGAGATCGCGGAGGTTCGCGCGCTAGAGGATTCCGGGCTTGAAGGCTGCGCGCACGCGAGGACTGGCAGTCCGCGCCAGGTGCTGCTAATGGATAGCGAAACCCTGGAGTTGATGGAACTGCAGCCGGGAATCATTCGGGAGAACATCACCTCGCGTGGAATCAACGTCAACGGTCTGGCCGCGGGCCAGCGCCTGCGTGTAGGAGATGCCCAACTGGAAGTTAGCCTTCCCTGCACACCCTGCGACTTACTCGAGAAAATCCGGCCCGGGCTACGACGTGAGTTGCGCGGCAGACGCGGAATGCTGTGCCGGGTAATCGGCGGCGGAATAATCCGGCAGGGCGACACCATCGAAAGACTTCCCTAGCGGGATTTCTCACCGATTAGGCGGAGTAGTGGGTTTCCGGCGCAAGCTGGGCGCGTCCGGCGGGCGATTTTTATCCTCCTCACCCTTCTTAGCGCGCTCGACGGGCTCATCTGGCGGCACAATCCAATCGAATCCGTGCTGCTCTTCCATTTTGGCGAGGATGAATGTCTGCTTATCCGCGATGAGCGGCAATACAGCGCGCAAGAAATCGGCGGCATCGGCTGGGACCGCTTTCTGTGCTTGGCCCTTGTCCACCGCGTCGATCACCTTCGCAAAACGGGCGTCGGACCCGCGTAGCTGTGCGATTGTTGGATCGTTGCCCTGGATAAGCGCCATTAATGTAGGAGCTTTCTGGTCTGCAGGATAACGGGCCTCCACGATCATACGGGGCGCGTGCTTTTCCGGCGGATAAAGCTGGGTGAACCGGGGACGCAGAATGCGCGTCTGCCAATACTCGCCGCGCGTGGATACCTGCTCTTGTTGCACCCGGTATTCGACGGTCCAAACCTCTGGGCCATAGTTGTTCGGCGCGTAGCCGATTAGCACCATCTCCAGCAGCGGCTCATCGGGCGGCAGGTCGATTTTGTGGTGAAGCTGCGAAGTGAGAGGCCGCAATTTCTCCAATACAGCGACGCCGATTGTTTCAAGGTCCGGCTCGGCTTCCTCCGGATTGTATTGGTACTTTGGGTCGCGCCCGTGGACGCGCTCGAAATTGCGGTCCAGCCGAACGGGATTGGGATCGGCCGGAATCCGCCACTCCGAAGCGCCCAGCAGCACGGCAACGTGCATCGAGTCGACTTCCAACACGCGCGGAGGAACGCCGCCAGCCTCTACCGGCTGGTTTATCGCGGCGAAAACAATGTTGCCGTCGCGCGCGACGTGAACAATCACACGCCCGCCCGCGAGGTTGGCCACAATCTCATCTTCCGGCCCTTGCATTTGTGCTGCAGATCTTCCGTATACGCACACCAAGGCCAGAACAACTGCAATACTAACGATCAAGGCAAACGAGTGCGGCCGATAGGCGTTGCGATTCATTTACAGCTATATGGTACGGCCAGATGCTGTCTCGTCAATACCAGGAATTTATCCGGCGACCTCGGCACGCAATCAGTCAGAACTGGCACCCGCGCGCTATCCAGCTTCCCGGTTGCCCATGCCTCCAGTAGAATAGATGCGGCGAAACGCAGGAGATGGTGGGACGACATGGGATTGACGACATGGGATTAAGGAAGACGAAAAGCATTCGGCACAATGGCAGGACGGTGGCCGAGATACTCGAGGCGCATGCGCTTTTTTTCCAGGGCAAAGACGGCGGTGCGAGGGCAGACCTCACTGGCGCGGACCTTTCGCGCGCTGACTTGGGCGGCGCTAACCTGAGCGGCGCCATCCTTCGCAACGCCAACCTCGAGGAAACGGATTTGCGCCGCGCGAAACTGCCGGGAGCCGACCTCTCTGGCGCGAATCTTCGCAAAGCCGACCTGCGCAATGCGGACTTGACCGAAGCAATACTTCCGGGTGCCGACCTGACGGAAGCGCAAGCTAGCGGCATCGAGTTTTTCCGGTGCGACCTGTCGAATGCAAATTTTCAGCGGGCACAGCTCCGCAACGTCAATCTTCGCGGGGCCAATGTAAACGGGGCGAAATTTATGGGCGCGGATTTAGGTGTGGCCATTCTTCGCGAAACGGATTTGAGCGGGGCCGATCTTTCCGGCGTGGACCTCTCTACCACGCTGATGCCCAAAGGCTGGGCTCCGCAAACCAAGCAAAAGACCGCGTAAACAATGGTGCCTGCAGTTTGCCGACCGGTGCTAGCTAATTGACGGCATACATCCGTTGTTAATGGCAATCGAATCCGCTGCGTGGTAGCCTGCGCGGGAAGTGGCAGTCGCGGTGAAATTGTGGCCACTACAACCGCACAACTCGATCGCTCGGCAACGCGAGAGCGCGTGCTCGAGATAGTCCGCGGGTTGCTGCAGGAGTTGGGCAGCTTCGGCGCGCTGCCGATCCTGAATGCCACCTCGCACCTGGATCGCGAGCTAGGACTCGGCAGCCTGGAACGCGTCGAACTGCTAGCACGCCTGGAGACCGAATTCGGTGTGCGATTCCCGGACCGCGCCGCTTCCGAGGCCAACACACCGGAAGACCTAACGCGCATAATTTTAGAAGCTCCGCAGGCAGAGTCCATAGACGAGAAGGCGTTTTCGGCGCTCCACGCATCCGCGGCGACACAAAGAACTCGCAACGAAGCGGCGCAAGCCGACCCTTTTGCCGCGCAAACACTAGTCGATGTTCTGCGCTTCCGCGCCGCGCATGACACAGAACGTGCGCACTTGCTGATCACAGAAGATACCGACTCTGCTGTTCGCGATCGCACACTGACTTTCGGCGAACTTTACGCGGCCGCGCAACGTGTCTCCGCTGAATTAGCGCGCCGCGGCGTGCCCGCGGGCGGACGCGTAGCAATGATGCTGCCTACGTCGCGCGCATTCTTTGTCTCTTACGCCGGCATTCTCCTCGCGGGCGCGATTCCGGTTCCGATCTATCCTCCGTTCCGCGCCGACCGCATTGAGGAATATGCAGAGCGTCAAGCCGCCATCCTAAACAACGCGGAAGTCTGCATGTTGCTTACGTTTCGTCGCGCCGAGGCGGTTGCGCACCTGCTGAAGCCGCGCGTGCGCTCGCTCGCCTCAGTGGCAGACGCAGAGAAACTGATAGATGCGGCGGATAAAGCGCCACCTCCCGCGCCCGGCGCGCTGCCGGCGCACTTGAGCGGCAGCCGCGTTCGCAAATCAGCGGACATCGCGCTGCTGCAATACACCTCGGGGTCGACCGGCGATCCGAAAGGTGTGGTGCTCACGCATGGGAATCTGCTCGCCAACATGCGCGCGATTGGCGAAGCGCTGCACATGGGTCCCGGCGACGTCGGCGTGAGCTGGCTTCCGCTGTATCACGACATGGGACTGATCGGCGCGTGGCTAACGCTGCTGCTTTATGGCGTGCCGCTGGCAGTGATGTCACCGCTAACGTTTCTCACGCGGCCCGAGCGCTGGCTCTGGGCATTCCACAAGCATCACGGAACGATTTCCGCGGCGCCGAATTTCGCGTACGAGCTGTGCGTGCGAAAAGTTGCGGATAAGGATATTCAAGGCTTGGACTTGAGCTCTTGGCGCGCGGCTCTGAATGGCGCTGAGCCGGTCAATCCCGAAACTTTGGACCGCTTCGCCGCGCGTTTTGCGAAGTACGGATTTCGGAGCGAAGCGCAGCTGCCGGTCTACGGCTTGGCTGAATCGGCGCTGGCTGTCACGGTTCCACCCCTCGATCGCGGCCCCCGGGTTGACCGCGTGGAGCGTGAAGCTTTTACCACCCATGGAACGGCCGTACCGGCGGAAACGCAATCCGGCGGGGCTATCTCCTTTGTTTCTTCCGGGCGCGCTTTTCCCGAGCACGAAATCCGTATTGTCGACGAAAAAGGGAACGAAGTCCCCGATCGCACGGAAGGTTTTCTTTGGTTTCGTGGACCGTCGGCGACGACCGGCTATTTCAAAAATCCGAGCGCAACGGAAGCTCTGTTTCCGGCAGGTCGCGCGACGAGCGACAACGAATTCGCATGGGTGAATTCCGGCGATCGCGCCTACCGCGCAGACGGAGAAATTTACGTCACCGGCCGCGTGAAGGACATCATTATCAAGAGCGGCAGAAATCTCTATCCGCACGAAGTGGAAGAGTTGGCAGCACGGGTGGACGGCTTGCGCAAAGGCTGCATCGTCGCATTCGGGATAAAGGACGAAGGCTCCGGGACCGAAAAACTCGTGGTGGTCGCGGAGGCGAAAGAGCGGGATTCGCGAAAGCACCCAGCCATCATCGCTGCCGTAACCGACCAAATCTCGCAAGGACTCGGGCTTCCGCCGGATCGGGTCGAATTGCTTCCGCTGGGAAGCATTCCGAAAACGTCGAGCGGAAAGCTGCGTCGCGAAGAGACCAAGCATCTTTTCCTCAACGGCCAGCTTCATGCGGCGAAAGCGCCGGCCTGGATACAGTTTATTCGCCTTGGTACGCGCAGCGCGTTGCGGGAAATTGGCGGGACTGTGGCCGCGTTTTTTGGCCGAGCCTTGGAAATTCTCTACGGTCTTTATTTCGGCGCTGTGTTCTTAGTGTGGATCGTTCCCACGTGGGCAGTTATAAGCGTTATGACCGATTCACGCGCGGCCGGTCGCTTCACGTGCTCCGCCCTCAAAATACTGTTTGCGGTGATTGGCTGCCCGGTGCGGGTGATTGGCAAAGAGCACATGGACACGCCCGGCGCCAAAATTTTGGCATCGAATCACACCAGTTATTTCGATGTGCTGCCCCTGATGCTCGGGCTGGGTGTTACATATCATTTCGTTGCCAAGATGGAAGTGCTCGGGATGCCCTTCATCGGAACGTTCCTGCGACAAATGGATCATTTGTCATTCAATCGCACAGACCCGAATTCTCGCCTGCGGCAAGCCAATGAGTTGGAGGAAATTCTCCGGCGCGGCGAATCCGTTTTCGTTTTTCCAGAGGGCACGTTTACGGCGGATGAAGGAATTCGTCCGTTTCAGCTAGGCGCCTTCAAAGCGGCAGTGGCGACCGGCGCACCGATTATTCCCGTGTCCCTGGCGGGCACGCGCAAATTCCTCCGCGACGGCACATATTTACCGCGGCCCACCAGCGTGACAATCACATTGTCACCACCCATCTATCCGCGCCAGCAGCCTGCCGAAACAAATGGCGGCGAATCGTCAAATTGGCACGAACTCATCCGGCTGCGCGATCAGACGCGTGCGGCGATCGCCCGTCACGTCCCAGAGCCGCTCCTTTAGTACCAGCGTAATACCGGCACCAGCAGTCTTATAGAGCAAGCTATAGATAATTTCAGGTAACCTTCACCACCGCTCGCGCATCTGTAGTCAGTAAGAAAAACAATAAGCAATGCGGGTAGCTGCCTCCCTGCCTGAGGCACGCCGCGAAATGCGCGGCCGAGCTCGAATTCTGCCGGCCTGCGCCGAAACTAAACCTAAATGGAGGCTTTATGAAGTTAAGGGTCGTGGTGTCTTTACTAGGTCTTGCGTCGCTTTTTGCCGTCGCCGCGCAGGCACAAGAGGAACGTAAGACCATCGATGTTTTCGCAGGATACTCGTATGTTCGTGACAACCCAGCAACTCCCCAGGCTAGCAGTTTCAGTTTGAATGGGGGCAGCGCTTCCGTCGCATACAACGTCAACAGTTGGCTAAGTGGTGTCGCCGATTTGGGCGCCTATCACAATACCAATATCCTCGGCAGCGGCGGGTCCGACACGCTTTCCACCTATCTCTTCGGTCCGCGCGTTTCTTATCGTCATTTTGGACGCATGACGCCGTTCGGCCAGGTGCTTTTCGGCGTGGCTCATACGGGCCGGGCGCTACTCAACACAACCAGCAGCCAGAACG
>Ga0210410_10002094_pt1 | contig 18070 bp, 14 predicted proteins | sample IncBWC4MmetaG_FD_161058 | JGI IMG/M metagenome (GOLD analysis project Ga0210410, IMG submission 161058) | Forest soil microbial communities from Barre Woods Harvard Forest LTER site, Petersham, Massachusetts, United States - Inc-BW-C-4-M | ecosystem: Environmental > Terrestrial > Soil >... | reverse complement strand
GCGGAAGAGGCGGCTTTCGGCTGTTGGCTGTCAGCTATCAGTTCTCAGCTTTTCGGTATGGGCTTTTCGAAAATGCTGATCATTGAAACTCTAATTGAAACTCTAGAGGTGCGCTGCGTCACCGCAGAGACGCCGAGAGCGCAGAAAAAACAATTTGTTGGGTAGGGCGGGGACATCATGTCTGCGCCTGTTTTCTTGCGTCACACTTTCTTCTGCTTGCGTTACGGTGGTGGGGCGCGGGAGTGAGGTAGGATCATCTTCGGTGAGGCTGCCGTGCTGCGCACGGTTTGGACAGCCGGGGCGGCTGTCCCCCCGCAACCAAATTATGACTTATGACATTGCGGTGATTGGCGGGGGGATTGTTGGGCTTTCGTTTGCCATGCAAACGACGGAGAAGTTTCCGCGCTTGCGGGTGGTGGTTCTGGAGAAAGAGGCGGGAGTGGCTCGGCATCAGTCGGGACACAATAGCGGCGTCATCCACAGCGGCGTTTATTACAAAGCGGGATCGCTGAAGGCTCGGCTTTGCGTGGCGGGGGCGCGGGAGATGGTGGAGTTCTGCTCGCGGCATGGGATTCCGCATAAAGTGTGCGGGAAATTGATTGTGGCGACTAACTTGGAGGAAGCGGCGCGGCTTGATGAGTTACTGGCACGGGGAGTGGCGAATGGGTTGGAGGGGTTGCGGCTGCTGGGGCGCGAGGCGATGCTGGAGATCGAGCCGCATGTGGGCGGTGTGCGAGCGCTGCACGTGCGGTCGACGGGGATTACGGATTTTGCCGCCGTCGCGGCGAAGTATGCGGAGATCGCGGTCGGCCGCGGGGCGGAGGTGAAGACGAGCGCGGGGGTGGTGGGATTCGGGCAATCCTCTGGCGTAAAGTCGGGCGCAAAGTCGGACGCGGGAGCAGATGCGGTGGTGGTCCGAACGCGAGCGGGAGATTTTTCCGCTCGGTATGTGGTGAATTGCGCGGGGCTATATAGCGATCGGGTGGCGCGGATGGCGGGAGACGATCCGGGGATGATGGTCGTTCCGTTTCGCGGGGAGTATTACGATCTGGCGGCGGCGCGCGGGGAGTTAGTGCGGGGACTGATTTATCCGGTGCCGGATCCGCGGTATCCGTTTCTGGGGGTGCACTTCACGCGAAGGATTTATGGGAATGTGGATGCGGGGCCGAATGCGGTGCTGGCGTTCCGGCGGGAGGGATACCGGTGGAGAGATTTTGATTTGGGAGAGGCGCTGGAAGTGGCGCGGGATGCTGGATTTCGGGCGATGGCGCGACGGGAGTGGCGAAATGGGCTGGCGGAATTTCGCCGGTCGCTGCGCAAGCGCGAGTTTTTTCGGTCCTGTCAGCGCTTGGTGCCGGCGGTGCGGATGGAAGATATGACGCCCGGAGGATCGGGGGTGCGGGCGCAGGCGGTGGGTGCGGATGGCGCCTTGGTCGATGATTTCAGGTTTGTGGGGCGCGAGCGGTTTTTGCATGTGCTGAATGTGCCTTCTCCGGCGGCGACGGCATCGTTGCCCATCGGGCGGGAGATCTTGAGAATGGTGCCCGCGGAGATTGTGGCACATTAATCCATTGAGACATTTCGGCATTGGAGACATAGAAACAGTCAAGCCTTGGGATCGCGCCAGATGGCGGATCGCACACACTCGTGTAATCTTGTGGCTTCCATGATTGCCGGTAGAGGGGAGTTCGTATGGCAAAGAGTTCAAGTGGGAAGAAGAAAGTGGCGGTTTTGGGCGCGGGAAAGATTGGATCGATTCTGCTGCAATCCTTTTTGCGGGATGGATTGCTTTCGCCGGGGCAGACTTGGGCCACGGTGGCACATCCGGAGCGGGCGCGGATGCTGAAGGAAAAGTTGAAGGTGCATGCGGGTACCGACAACTCGGAGGCGGTGAAGGATGCGGACATTGTTTTTCTTTGCGTGAAGCCGCAGGTAGTGGCGGAGGTTGCACGAGAGATTCGGGCGCACGTCCATGCGAAGCAGTTGGTGATTTCTGTGGCGGCATCGGTTCCGACGGAGATGATTGAGCGGGCGCTGGAGAAAGAAGTGCCGGTGGTGCGCGCGATGCCGAATACTCCCTGCGTGCTGGGCGCGGGAATGACGGCGCTGTGCAAGGGGAAGTTTGCAACCAGGCAGCATCTGGAAATGGCGACGAAGTTTTTCGACGCGGTGGGACGGACGGTGCAGGTGGACGAAAAACATATGGACGCAGTCACGGGATTATCGGCGAGCGGACCGGCGTATATCTACATCATTTTGGAATCGCTGGCGGAGGCGGGCGTGAAGGTGGGGCTGCCGCGCGATGTCGCGACGCTCCTGGCGGCTCAAACCACAATGGGCGCGGCGCGGGTGGTGCTCGAGACCGGGGATCATCCGGCGCTGCTAAAGGATGCGGTGACTACTCCGGCGGGGTGCACAATTGACGGCATCATGGAACTGGAAGAAGGCAAGCTGCGCGTGACTTTGATCAAGGCGGTGGTAAAGGCGGTGCAGCGGGCTAAGGAGTTGGCATTCTCATAGAGTCGATGAACGTATCCGAGCGCATCTTCGTTACCCGCCTCGATGTGATCGCTCAGTTAGGGAAGCTGAAGCTTAGAGTCACATCCGTCTGGAACTGTGCGGGTTGGTCGTGTTGGCGATAGGGTTGGTAGCGCCAGTTGCGGACGGCTTCGGTGGCGGCGGCGGCCAGGAGTGGGTCTCCGCTCAGGGTGCGGATGGACGAGACGGAACCGTCTTCGGCGACTTGAACTTCGAGGACGACGTTGCCCGCGCGATGGCTGACCAGGGCTGCGGGGGGATATTGGGGCTCGGTGCGGCGCAGGAGGCGGGTCTCGGCGTGCGCCGGAGACAGCCAGACGCTTTGGGCTGGGGCGATCGTTGTTGCGGTCTTCGTTGTTGCGGTCTTCGTTGTGGCGAGCTTCGTTGTGGCGATCCTACTCGTCGACGATGCTTCCACGACGGAATCGCTGTCTTGCCTGGTGGAATCGGCCTTCGCTTGGCGCTTCGCGGGAGCGGGCTTCGTGCGAAAGATGACTTTACCTTTTTCGTAGACGACTAGTTCGTCGGCAGCGGGAGATGTGCGCGTCGCCGCTTTTCCGGACGCCTTTCCTGACAAGGCTGCGGCCGGGGCTGCCGAGCTTTGCTCGGCTGGACAACCGGGGGCGGCTGTCCCTACGCAAGACTTTGCTCGAGCCCTGAGAATGCTTGTCTCACTTGGGATGGGGTTAGTGGCCTGAGCATGGGATGCGGCGCTACGCAGCCATCCGACGCGGGAGCCAATCAGGAAGCTGACCGCGATGGTGGCAAGAATGGCCAGAGATCCGAGGACAAGGGTCCAGGCTTCGTAGGGAGAGCGGCGAGCGGGCAGAAGGCTGGCTGCGACGAACTCGGGCGGCGTGAATTCGGGCGCGATGAATTTGGACGCGATCAGTTCTGCCGGGATGAGTTCGGGCGAAGCGGTGGTGGCCGCAGGCCTGCGCTGACTGAGCTCAATCGCGGCTTGGCGAATGCGCGCGCACTCCTCAGCGAAACCCTCGAGCAGCTTCTGGTCTGTGTTGGAGAAAGCGGCGGGAGAGGTGGAGAAGACTTCCAGGACTCCGGTGAACAGCGCGTTGTTCATGTCGAAGACAGGAACGATGAGGATGGAGCGGATGCCGAGACGGCGGGAGATGGCGGGGTCGACGCGGGGATCGAATTCGGTATCGACGGAAAGCTGGGGCTGACGGGTTTGAAGACAGGCGCCGGAGAGACCGTCGCGGGTGTTGAGAGGGATGCCGAGATCCGGGGCAAGGTGTCCGGTGGCAGCGCGGCAAACCATCTCATCGCCGCGGGCGAGGGCCAGGGCGGCGGCACTGGCGTGGGTGGCTTCGGCGGCGCGGACTACGAGTTCGTTGAAGACTAAATCAAGAGCGAGGTCGAGAGGGAAACCGGCGAGGAGGTTCTCCTCGAGGAGGCGGGCCAGATCAGGACGCGACTCGTCAGGGCGGAACTCAGGCCTCGACATAGGTTGCGGGAACATCGTTTGTTCCGGCAGCCTGCGGTGAAGCGGCGGAAAGCAGGCTCAGAGGGGAGTTTCCCGCGAAATGCGGGGGAAGTCAATTGCTAGGGAGAGATTAAGCCGTTGTGGTTTTTTCGTTGGGGCGCGGAGCGATCCGAGTCTTTCGGATTGAGCGCGCGGCCTGGGACTACTGCGCGGTTTCGGTGAAGACGGCGGGGGTGGCTACTCCGGTGACGGTGGCGGTGATGGTGATGATTCCGGGGGATGGCGGGAATGTATAGAACTGGCTTGCCGTTCCGGAGTTGCTGGTGATGCTGGGATTGACGTAGGAGTAAGTGCCTCCTGCTCCGCCATCGTCAAAGGCAACACTGACGCCGGGAACCGGGTTGCCATACTGGTCGGTGACGAGCACGGTGAGGGCCTGGACCAGTTGCGTTCCGGCAGGAGCTAATTGATTATTGCCGCCGGTGACAGCGATGTTGGCTGCGGGTCCCGCAACCGAATACTCGACGAAGTTCATGTTCTTCAAGCCGGCGGAACTGGCGGTGACGGTAACTGTAGAGACGATGGTGGGCAACTGCAGCGTCGTACGCGCCAGGCCATTCGCGTCGGTGACCCCGGAAGACGGATTGGGAACGGCTCCCTTGTTGGCAGAGAAGTTGACGGTGACCCCGGGGACGCCGTTCTTGTAGGCGTCCTGGGCCTGCGCGACGATGGCGTTGGCGAGATTGGAACCGGCGGCGCCGGTCTGTTTCGCTCCGCCGTAGGCGATGATCCTCGTAGCGGCGGCGGGTGTTGCGGTGGCGGTGGTGGTGACATTGCCGAAGCCGGTACCGGAGATCGTCAGGGTGTAGACGCCTGCTTTCTGGGGAACCGTGTAAGTCGTGGAAGCGTTGCCATTGGCGTCGGTGACCGCGGGGTTGGGATTGAATGTGCCGCAGGCGGTGGTGCCGGCTTTGCAGCCATCACTGAAGTTGACGGTGGCGCCGACGTCGGGCTGTCCGTTGTATGGGTTGTCAACCTCGACCTGGATGGGCGCGGCGAGCACGGTGGCGGCGGTGGAAGTCTGAGCGTTCCCTCCGGTGATGGTGGCGACGTGAAACAGTCCGTAAGCTTCGACACTATTTTGCGTGCCGACATAGACCTTGCCGTTAATCACGGTTTGCGTCACAAAATGCCCGACGGGAGGCAACGTGTCGCGCCTATTGGGGGCTTGATTCGTCGTATAGAGCAGTTTGAGAGAGACCGCATCAAAGGCGAGCAGCTGACCAGTGATGACCCACAAAACTCCGTTGCTCGTGCCATTGGCGGAAATGGACGGGGAGTGACTGCCGGCATAGATCGCGCTCGTTTTCCACGGAGTGCCGAGCAACCCCCCGGACAATGGAAAAGCCATGAGCGGAGAAGCATTGGGGGCGAAATACACGGTGTTGTTCCAGTAGGCGGGAGAGCCGAACAGCACGTCGTTGGCAGTGCCCGGTTCGAGGGCAACCTCCTGGAGAACCTGACTGTCGTTCGCAGAGAACATTCCGAGGTGGTCGCGATCGAGAACGTAGGCGATGCCCTGCTTGCCGCCAGCGATGAGTTCATGGGGATAGGGGCCGTCTTGATCGGGAAGGACGAGGGCTCCGGTGGAACTCAAGTCAAGATCGTGGGAGTTGAGGTAGGCCACGCTCCACGGGGTGAAATAATCGGCAACCGTGAGATCGGGAGAAAGCCTCAGCACGCTGTTGCAATAGGTCTGGCCACCGTTTGGGACATCGAACCCGTTGGCGCCGGCTTCGGCGGTTTCCACGAAGATGTTGCCATCGGCATCGGCCGCGAGACCGACCCCGGCCTGCCAGATGGAAGTCAATCCGTAGTCGGGCGAGGTGTTGAAGACCGCGAGCTGCGACAGACTGGCAACGTCGTAGGATAGGACCCAGCCGCTGTTGGCGTCGTTGCAGTAGTTCGAGCCGAAGCCCAGGTAAAGAACCCCGTTGAGCAACAAGAGGCCGGGGCGGTTTTTCTGGTGCTTGCTGTTGAAGACGGTGACGTGTCCTTTATTACTCGTACTGGTGGCGGTGATCAGGACGGGACTGCCCGCTTGCTCGCTACCGGTGGTGATGTCGAGTGCGTGAAGTTCGTGGCGGACGGTTCCGTTCAGAACAGTCTTGGCCACTAGATACATGATGTTGGTGGCGGGATCGATAACTGGAGTCGAGGTGATGCCTTCTTGTGTAAACCCGGGACCGTGGCCGCAGGGGAGATATGTGCCGCTGGCGGTTGTGCCCCCGTTGAGCATGCTGGCATACCAGAGTTGAGCGCCGGTGTCGGCGTCAATCGCGTAGACAGAATCCATTTCGGTGACGACGTAGACGACGTTGTGCACGCCCTGGCCGGGGATGTTCACGTTGGGCATATAAAGCGGCTGGGCCATCACCACATAGTCGACGGGAAAGCTGAAGAGACGGCCGAAGCTGTTCTTGCTAACGTTGGTGGGGGTGAGCAGAGTTTCATTGGTGTTGGCGCCACTGCGGCTGATATCGGCACGGCTGGTTGGGAAAGGCTGCTGCGCGAACGAAGACGACAGAAAAGCGCTGCACACGACGAGCAGTGTCAGGCAAACATTGCAGACAGGCGTTGCACGGGGTGCGGAGCGGAACATCGAATCACCAAGGGACCGGGAAGATGCACCGGAACGGATTTTCCCAACGTTATGTGACAAAAAGTTGCGCATCGCCTCGTTCCCTCTTAGTTGACACCACAACCGCCAGGGGTTTCCCTGTTAAAGAGCACTTGGAACGCCGCAGAAGAAGCTATGCTATAGATAGCAAAACTTAATGCAACTTCAACAATTATGGAGGCTTTATACACCGGAAGACGGGCGAATTACAATGCCACTTATTGGGTAGGCGCAAACGTTTGCACAATTGGCGGCCTTTTCTTCAGTGGAGCGAGCCCTTTCATCGCACTAGAGGGACCTCTCCCCAAAAACACAGGTTTGCGCGAGGCAAGTTAGCAGGTCGTGTCTAAAATCGCTTTCACCGGGAGGGGCAGTACGGCTCTTGCGGAAGCTGCTGGGTACGAATCCTCGGTGAACCGCTCGGTCCCGCAGCGAGGAACTCTGGCATATAATGCCGTGGGCCCGGTGTCCAAAACGGAAGTCCTGGCTGAACCTAGAGGAGTGGTTTATGCGAGTCCTTGACTTAGGTTGCGGATCAGCGCAGGACTTGGCTTCATGGGGGGTCACCGCTTCGGATGAGGTGACAGGACTGGACATCGACGACAACCGTCTCATTGCGGCCAGGGTGCGATTTCCAAACCGAACGTTTCTCCGCGGCAGCGGTGAATGCCTGCCATTTGAGAATGAGAGTTTCGATCGCGCAATCTCCGCCGTTGCTCTCCCCTACATGAACATTCAGAAAACGCTTGCAGAAATTCACCGCGTCCTCGTTCCAGGCGGCCGTTTGTCGCTAAGCTTGCATCCCCCGAGTTTCACGATAGCTGAACTTCTCCACAATGCCATCCCGAAACCAGTTCCCACGCTATTTCGGCTATACGTCTTGGCGAACGGGTTACTGTTCCACTGCACCGGCAGGTCTGTTGGGTTCGTAAAGGGGAGGACGGAATCGTTTCAGACCGAGCGAGGAATGAGGATCGCACTGAATCGTGCCGGATTCGTCGATCTTTTATTGAGCCGTGCAACTGGGCCGGTCGGCGAAACGTTCGCTGTGGAAGCAAGAAAATCCAAAACGTTATAGGGTGAACCCGCAGCGAATCGATGGCAATCGCGGCAAGCAATGGTTGAGGCGACGCGGCGTGCTGGTCGAGCGGACGTTCGCGCACACCCACGAGACCGGAGCTTCTTGCTGCAGGAGACCGCTCTTTCAGGCAGCAACAATTTATCGCTCGCCCCTAGGATTCCTCCTGGTATTCCACCTCGATCACGGGTGCAGGGGCAACCTGAGGCGGCTGCAACTGGATGGGGCCCCCAGACTCCGTGACCTTGAATACACGGCCTGTCTTGTAGGCCCAGAGCACTCCAATGCCATAAATCAGGAACGCCGCTCCGATTTCCATCACCAACTGGATCAGGTTCCTGGGAGTAAAGAGCCTGTTCGCCAGCCAGACCGCTCCAACGAGGGGCAAGTTCAGCAGAAGCGGCAACGAATACGACTGGCGCACGAAACTGCTCACGGGCACGCCGAGCTGTTTCTTTAAATGGCGCGGCATGAAGAGGACGAATGTGCAACACAGAGGAACCGCCGTGCCCAGTGCGTCACCGAAGACGCCCAACGGCGGAACCAGGGCAATACTTAGGATCAAGTTCGCAATCCCCTCGATCAGGGTAACTTTTGCCAAGGATTGGTGTTTGCCGATGCCGAACAGCACTCGTCCCGAAGCCGACTGCATGAGCATCAGCGCGAAGGGAATAATCAGCACCACCAACACCGGGTAACTATGCGGAACGTAGCGGGCACCCATCCAGATCCGGATGACGTGTTTCCCCAGCAGAATCAGAATTATCGTGATGGGCAGAATCAGCAGCGCACACACCCGGTTTCCCGCGATATAAAGCTTCCGCAGGTGGTTCAGATCGCCTTTCGCCTCCGACTGGCTCGACATGGGGACAAAAATCTGCGCCAGGCTCGCGACGAATTCCTGGGCGTAGTCCACGATCCGCGCGCCGATCGAAAAATACGTAATTGCCACGGTAGACATCATTGAGCCCAGCACCAATTCGTCGGTGCGGAAGCGCAGCCGTCCAGCCACGATCACAAGAAACGTCGTTCCGCCATAGGTCGCCATGTTGCGGAAGGACTCTTTGTTCACGTAGCGCAGTCCGAGCGGCACGGGGCACAGGCGGAAGACGATGATGGCGCGCAGAATTGAAGACAGGATGGGCAGCGCCACCGTAATCATTGCGACTGTGATCAGTCCGTAGCCGCGATTCAAGAAATGCACGATCAGCGCCGCCCGCAGCAGAGTCGATCCGATGCTTGTCCAATTCAGAATGTAAAACCGCTGTAAGCCTTCCAGCATGCCGCCGAAAACGCCCAACGGAAAGCCGAGGCTGACCGACGCTCCGACCACTAACAGCAACAGGCGCGACTGCGAATGCATTTCGGGTGGAATCTTAAACAGGTGTTCAGCCGACGAACTGAGCCAGACGGTCAACGCCATGCTCAAGAAGCCAATGCCGGTGTAGCTAAATAGAGCGGTGCTGACGAACTGCGTGAGCTTCTCCCTATCGCCGGTGGCTGTGTATTTTGAGACGTAGCGAATGATGGAGGAGCGGATTCCTAGATCAAACAGTCCGTAATAACCGGTGACAGAAAAGATCAAAACCCAGATGCCATAGGCGGCATCGCCCAGCCGGTGCAGAATAAAGGGAGACAGAAAAATCCCGACCAACACGTTGGTGGCCAGCGCCGACCAACTAGAGCCGACGTTTTTCAAGATCTGCGATTTTTCGTACTTCCGCATCCGCTCCGGCCCGTTCCCGTTTCTCGCGCCTAGTCTTAAAGTCTGTGGTGATACCGGCTGCGAAATCCAGCGCCTGAAGGCGCAATTCTTGCCGATCACTGACGGTATCGCGAAAGCGATACCCTGATACGAGCCTCCCTGATGCGATTCTTCCTATGCGAATCTCCCGCACCACACCGAGGCAGACTCCGGACTAAAGATAGGCCGCATACCGCAGCCACTGTTCGACCAGCTTCATTCCGTCGGCGAACCGTATCCGCGGTTCGTAGCCCAGCATCTTTCGCGCTTTCTCGATGCTGAAGAACACGGTCGTGCTTTGCGTCGCTTCCGTCACTGCATCCGGAATGAACTTTGCATTGGCGGATTTCGCCGCCGCGCGTCGCACGCCCAAGTGCGCCCGCAGCCGTTCCCGCTTCTCCGGGGGGAGCGAACTTATCCAGGTCCACGCTTTCTTCATCGCCGCTTCCGTTAACGGAATCTGCATCAGCATCTGGCGGAATTCCTTGCTGCGCGCCACTCGTGCCGTTGCCTTCATCGAGCCGAGCAGCAGTCCGGAACTCCTGCCCCGGCCTGCCTCGATCTCTGCCCGCGAAATTTCCCTCACTTCCGGTGGCGCTTCCAGCAGCGCCATGTGCGCCCGGATGAAATCTCCCCAGCTCACGCGCTCGCCATCGGTGATGAAGAAAGCCTGATTCAGCGCGCGGTCGTCTTCCAGTCCGAGTACCATGGCGTCAATCAGATTGTCCACGTAGGTCGTGTTACAGGCGCCGTGCCCGCTTTCGATGAAGGCCACGCGCCACGCGCGCAGATCGTCGATCAGCCGCGTCGACCATGCCGAGTAGGGTCCCCACACGATCGAAGGCCGGAGGATCACCACCGGCAGTCCGCGCTTGCCGTAGTTGAGTACAACTTTTTCCGCCGCCGCTTTGTTGTCGCAGTACGGATCGCCCGTCCGGCGCAGCGGCGCGTCCTCGCTCTCCGATCCCGGAGGGGGCGTGATCCCGTAGATGGCCGCCGTGCTGACGTGGATGAATCGCTTCACCCCGCCCGCATGCGCCACCGCCAGCAGGTTTTCGGTTCCCCGCACGATACTGCTCGCGGGACCCAGTCCACAGTGGATCACAACCTTGGCCTCACCCAGCGCTTGCCGTAGCGATGCGCGATCCAGCAAGTCCCCTGGGCAGAGTTCGACCGGCATGCGCGCGATTCGCGCCGCGCGATGCATTCCGTGCACCAGAGCGCGAACTTTGATTTGCGGCACTCCGGCCTGCATCATGCGTTCGCAGACGCGCCCGCCGATGAATCCAGTAGCGCCGGTCACGAAGACGGTCTCGTTGCGCCAGTTCATGTACGCGTCTCGCTGTTCGCGGTTACGGTCGCTGTCCCGGTCGTTGTGCCCATCGTTGTCCCGGACTTTGTCCCGGTCTCGGCCCCGATCTCGGCCCAGGGTTCCGCGATCCGCCGCTTATGGGCGTAGCAGCTCTCGATCAGTTCCAACACCCGGACCGCCTGCCAGCCATCCACCTCCGGCTTGCCGCGGTTTGCGATGCTTTGTACGAAATTGTCGAGCTGCCGGCAGTACGAACTGCCGCCCGGAAATTTTTCCAGCCGCAACGTCTCGCTCACCGGAGCGCCGCCGAGCGCACGATGGATCACGACCACCTCCGGATCGTGCACAGAAATCTCTGCGCTGGCAGCGCTGCCGCGCACGAGCATACGGTTTTTTAGCTCGAAGGTGCGGCTCAGCCGCAGATGTCCGCGAATGTCGCCGAACTGGCCCGCGTGCTTCACGTCGAGAAACAGATTCGCCTCGATGCCGCTGCCCCAGTCGTCGTCCTGATAGTCGAATGCACTCACCGGCCCGAACCAGTCGATCACGCTGTCCAGCATGTGGACGCCGAAATCCAGCAGCGCCCCGCCACCCGCTTTGGCGCGATCAAAATAGAAGCCCGACGCGCTGCGCCAATCGAACGCGCCGCCATATTGGAAGTCGTAGTCTTGAATGGAACCGAGCAGGTCCTCTTCGATAACCAGCTTAAGCAGGGGATGGCTCGCGGCAAAGCGGCGGTTCATGCCCACGCCGAGCACGAGCTTCTTTTCGTCTGCAAACTCGGTGCAGGACCGCGCTCCCGCCGCCGTAATCGCCAGCGGCTTCTCGCACAGTACATGCACGCCCGCCCGCAGGCAATCCATATTGGTGGAGACATGCAGATGGTTGGGCAGCGCGTTAATGACCGCATCCACCTCTCCCAAGACTTCGCGATAATCCGTGACTGCCTTACAGCTCAGCCCGCGATTCTGAATGAGTGCGTTGGCCCGGGGCAGGTCGGTGTCCACGAGCGCCACCAAATGCACGCCGGGATGTGCGCTGACAGCCGGAATGTGCTCGCTGCGGGTGATTGCTCCGCAACCCAGAATGGCCAGCCGGACCGGCTCCGTCATCCCCGCGGCTCCCCGCGCTGCTCCCCAACGACCGCCGTGGCTGCCGATTGAGTCTCCGCACTCTCCGCTTTTCTCTCTAAGTTGCGCGTGGCAAGTTCATAGCCCAGCTGCGCCATGACATTCCCCCACGCCGATTCAATCTGTGCCACCGATTCCGGACGCAGTTTGCTCCTCCATGCCCCCGCCGATGCAGTGCGGATGAACGGGATGTCATTGCGCTTGTCTTTGGTCGAAACCCAGTCCTTGGCCTGCGTCTTCTCCATCTCCCGCATGCGGTCGGCCGAACTGCGATCGAGCGTTGTTTGCAGCAGTTCGGGCGATGCGTCGATCCCCAGAAACTCCGCGATCCGCGTTAGTTCCTGCTCCGGACGCGCTTTCATGTCTTCGTACCGCAGCAGCAGAAATCCTGGCCGCGCACCGCGAGCGAAGACCCAGCTGGCCACGTTTTCTCCCCACGTGCCCCAGCCCGCCGAAATTAAGCGTCCCGTCACGAAATCCCCGATGTATCGCTCCAGCGGATAACTGTCTTCGATGTGCCGGTACTTGCGCGAGAAATCGTAGTAGGAAAGAGCCACGTCCCGCGGATCGCGCACGATATAGATCACACGCGGATAGCGCGGATCGAAATAGGAGTGGCTCTTGATCGACCGCGGGCTTGAACTACCGCGCATATAGCGGCTTGACTGCGCCTCGGCGTCGGGCACCAGCCGCTCGATGTTGGCGAAAGTTACCGCTTCTTGCGGATGCAACAGGTTTGCCACTAGGAAGCGCGTCCAGGTGTTACCCGATCTCGGATACGACACAATGAACGTATCGTCGGGACGGACCGCCAGCGTTCGTCCCGCGATGTCCCGTCCCAGCGCGTATCGCAATACCCGCCTGATCCCGTAGATCATCGTGACGGTCCGTTCAGCATGGTTTCCACAAACCCGGAGTCGAAATTCGCCGTCTTTGTTATGGCTCTCGCCGGGAACAGGAGTTCGTATCCCAGATGCGTCATTAAATGTCCCCAGGCGGCTTCCATTTGCGTCACCGCGCCTTCCGGCAAACCCGTCCTCCAGCCTCCGGCCTGGGCTGAGCGTACAAAAGGAACGTCCTGACGCGTGCTTTTGGTCGAAGACCAGAGGTGCGCCTGCGACTTCTCCAGCTTGCGCATCTCATCGGCTGAGCTGCGCCGCACCGCGTTTCGGATCCGCTCCGCATCCGGTGGGATTTCCAGGAACGACGTCACTTTCTTCAGTTCGCGCGCGGCATCTTCCAGCATATCTTCGTAGCGCAGCAGTAGGAATCCCGGCCGGTTCTCACGCGTCGCCAGCCACGAGGCAACGTTTTCGCCCCACGATCCGTAGGGGCTGGTCTCGCCGGCCACAAACCGCGCCACAAATTTCTCCGGCGGATAGCCGTCCTCGATGAGGCCGCGCTTGCGGTGAAAGTGGAACTGCGAGAGTGCTACATCACGCGGATCGCGCACCACGTAGATCACGCGTTTGTAACGCGGATCGAAATACTGGTGGCTCTTGATGATCCGTGGCCGCGGCATCCTTGCCATTCCGCGCTTCGAAAGCGCCTCTGGATCCGGCGTCAGACGATTGATGTTGGAAAAATCCACAGGAGTTTCCGGATACACGAGGTTGGCGATCAGAAACCGGGTCCAGGTATTGCCCGACTTCGGAAAAGAAAGAATGAATACGTCATCCGGCCACACCTCCAGATTGCGTCCTGGGTGGTGCAAGCCCAGCGCCCGCTGCATTCCACGGATCAGCCTCTGCATCATCGGTTGAACCTCGGTTGAACCCTCTCGCTGTCCTGACACTGTCCTGATCGACTGCCCGCCGGGACCTTCGGGGAGGCGCGACTTGTGCCTGGTAGCCGCGCTGCTAGGGGGCATCCACTTACTTCAGGTTTGCTTCGTGAAACTCGGACCCGCGATTGGCGCGAAGTGATGATCCGCCACCACGCCCGACTGCGCCAGCGCCCAGAACTGGGGGTCCGACTGCCAGAGTTGCACGTAGGCTTGATTGACGTCGTTCAGGGTCGCGCAGAACGGCGCGAAGCCATCCATCTTGGCGCCGTCAATGTCTGCGTGCGCATCCGTCCAAGTGCGTCCGCAGTTGGCGAGTGGCGGATCGGCGAGAAAAGTTCCGAACATGTGATCGAAGGAACGATTCTCGCTGACCATGACGACGTTCGTAACGCCAGCAATGCTCTGGCTCCAACTTCGTGAAGCGAGAAACGACAAAATTATGATTCGGCTCCTCATGCCGGATCCTCCAATTGGCAGCGGCAGACTTTTCCTCCAGCCATCACGACGCCGCACTCAATTTTGCCTTTGTGGACATGACGACAGCGCGGGCAGGCCAGAAACAAACATTTGATCCTGTCGATCCACTTCCAAATTCGCTCCCTCGCGCTGGCACCTCCCATTCGCAGCGGCAGAGGCCCGCTCTCGATGTTTCCAGTTCTGTTGATTGTAGCTGATGTTTGTAGCTGCACGTTCCCGCCCTTGGTTGGCCCGTTTCCGCTTGGCCCCTGTCGGACAGAACCCGCTCTCTGCTTGCTTTTCCGCGCCAACCGCGTCTCCTGCATGCGCAGAAAATGGCGGACTGCCCACGGCGCAATCCCCACCGCCAGCGCTACTCTCCGGCTCCTCCGGTCCTGCAACAGGGCAGCCGCTTTTCCCGCCGCCAGACGCGCTTCCGGGTAATGACGTTCCCGCAAGTAGCGTTTCACCAGGTCCATTTCGCAGAGTCCTTCGGTCCGCACAATCAGCTCCTCAGTCGTCCTTTTCTGTTTCGCGGAAACCGGCAGGGTCGCCAGCGCCTTCTTGTAGATCTCGACTAGCGCCTGCTTGAGGAGAACTTCGTCGGAGGAGAGTCCGTCGGCCAGCACCCGGTGTTCAATCCCGACCTGGCGGAGAAGATCCATCTTCGCTCCGCGAAACGACATTCGCAGCCAGAGGTCGAAATCTTCGCAGCGGCGATAGCGTTCGTCGAACAGTCCCGCATCGATCATCGCCTTCCGCGACGCCACCACGGCTGATGTCGTGATCGCGCATTCTTCCGTCAGCAGCGTATCGAACGTCACTGGAGGACTCTGTGGTTGCCGCTCGAAAGACCGGCCAATATGCACTCCTTCCCTCAGATGATAGGAGTCGGAGTAAACCAGATCCAGGCCACGCTTCTCAAGCAGCGGAACGAGACTGGCCAGATGCTCCGGCAAATAGATGTCGTCGCTGTCGAGGCAGGCAATGTACTTGCCTCGCGCCGCGCGGATCGCCGTGTTGCGCGCGCCGGATGGGCCTCGATTTTCCTGCCGGATGTAGATCAGCCTCTCGCCGTAGCTCCGGATCGCCTGTTCCAGCGCCTCCGTATCCGGCGACCCGTCATTTACCAGCACGACCTCAAAGTTCGGATACGTCTGTGCGAACACGGAATCCAGCGTACCCCGGATACGCCCCGCCGCCTGATACGCCGGAATGACGACGCTCACCAGAGGTTGTTGCCGCTCGTCCAAGATGCCACACTCTCCCGTGACCAGATTCAGCATGCCGTAGTCCAAAACCGGCCGGCTGCCTCAATCTAACTGTTTGATTTTAATGGATGTTTACAGGCGGTGGGAAGCCACACGGTAACCTCTTGGGCACGTGACCATCAATTATGGGTAATTTGTTTCCTTCTTTTGCCCCGATGGCTTACAAGACATTTATGGCCTGGCCCGAAGCGTTGGTTTTACTTTGCGGGATAACCCAGTTTCGCATATCCTCAAATGTAAGCGCGCTATGAGTAATTCAGTAGATATAGCTCCGCTCCTCTCGACGAGGGAGGATCGGCTGTCGTTTGGCTTGCCCCGTTGGCAGGCAATAGCGCTGCTGCTGCTGGTTGCCTGGCTTTACGCCTCGATTCTTGCCCACCTTTTTCTGCAGTGGGTTGGGCCTTCCCGCGATCCGAACTTCGAGCATGGAATCTTCGTCCCCCTCTTTGCTTTGTTCGTCCTCTGGCAGGACCGCAAGAGACTATTGGCAATTCCGTCAGACCCATCATGGGCGGGTCTTCCGCTAATGTTGCTGAGTCTGCTTGTGCTGGTTCTCGGAGTCTTGGGCGCGGAATTGTTTTTCTCGCGGGTCTCGCTGCTCCTCCTGCTGGCGGGCCTGATCATTCTGTTTCAGGGATGGACGTTCTTTCGTGCGGTCCTGTTCCCCTGGGCTTTTCTGATTCTGATGATCCCGATCCCGAAACTGATCCTGCAGCAGGTCACCTTTCCCCTTCAATTGCTTGCTTCTAAGCTGGCCACTGACCTGCTGGAACTAGTCGGAGTCCCGGTATTGCGGCAGGGGAATGTAATCGTGCTTGCTTCCATGCCGCTGGATGTTGCGGAAGCCTGCAGCGGAATCCGTTCCCTTCTCACGCTGGTCACGCTGGCCATCATCTACGGCTACCTGATGGAGACTCGTATCTGGGTCCGGGTGGTACTGGCACTCTCAGCGGTGCCAATCGCCGTGGCGGCCAACAGCTTTCGCATTTTTGGCACAGGGCTGCTGGTGCAGTACTGGGATCCGGATAAAGCAGAGGGATTTTTCCATACCTTTTCGGGATGGCTGATCTTCGTCGTGGCGCTGATCATGATGTTCGCTGTGCACCGCGTGATTTCGCTCATCTGGAGCGGCCGGGAGGCGAAGTCCGCATGAATGCCGGGTCACCTCGTTTCTGGATTGTGTCCGTGATTATGTTGGCCACGGCGCTCGTGCTGCAGGCCCATCCGCGCAGCGAGTTCTTTCCGCCGCGAGAGTCTCTGAGTTCCCTGCCCCCGCAGATTGACGGTTGGACGGGAACCGACAGCGTTCTCGACCAGGACACCCTTGAGATCCTCGGGCCCGGCGAGTTTCTGGTGCGCGACTACGAAAACGCGAGCCACCCGACATTGCCATCGATCAGTCTCTACATTGCGTACTTTCCGACGCAAAAGGCCGGCGACACGATCCATTCGCCGAACCACTGCCTGCCGGGCGCAGGATGGGTTCCGACTTCGCGGGAGGTGGTTCAGATTACGCATCCCGACGGCTCTTCGTTCCCTGCCAATCGATACGTGGTTTCAAAAGGCGGTAACCGGGAACTGGTGCTGTACTGGTTTCAGGCTCACGGCCGCGAGGTGGCCAGCGAGTATTGGGCCAAGTATTACCTGGTGTCCGATTCGGTGCGTATGAATCGCAGCGACGGCGGGCTGGTTCGCCTCACGACCCCAATGCTTGACGGCGAGACTCCCGATGCCGCCCAGGCCCGGATGATGAACCTTGGGTCGCAGTTCCTAACGCTGCTTGACAAATACATTCCGCGCTAGTCTCGAGCAAGAACTACGTAGGAACCGCCGCCTTCGGCTTTTCCACGCGAGCGCAGCTCGCCAAGACTTTCGTTCATCCTGACACTCCACGGCGTTGCGGGATTTCGCCCCGGACAGCCAAGGGCGGCTGTCCCTACGTGTGCTTCACTAGGCATGAAAGCGAATTTCCTCTGATTCTTGCTTCCGCATCTGCGCGAACGCCTGGGGCAGAAAGCGCACCAGGTCCGTCGCCACGAGGGAATTTTCGCCGGTGGATTCACTGGCCAGGTCCCCCGCCCGTCCATGAAGATAGACGGCGAGAGCGGTGGCTTCGAGCGCATGCTGCGGATGTTGCGCGATCAGGCCGGCTACCATTCCTGTCAGAACGTCTCCGGTGCCTCCGGTTGCCATGCCCGGATTGCCCGTGGGATTCACCCGGACGGAGCCATCGGGCCCTGCGATTAGGGTGCGATGCCCTTTGAGTACGACAATCAACTCATGCTCGCGGGCGAAATTTCGCGCGACTTCCAGGCGGTTTGTTTGAATTTCCGCAATGCTCAAGCCGGTCAAGCGCGACATTTCTCCCGGGTGCGGGGTGATGACAAGGGTTCGTCCGCGGCCGTTCAGCTGGCCGGCCGATCCTTCGAAGGCATTCAGCGCGTCCGCATCCACAACCATGTTGACGACCGATGGCGAGGCCCCAGGCTTGACGATCGTGCGCACGAAGTCGGCGGTCTCGGAATTGCGCGAAATGCCGGGGCCAATTGCGAGCGTCTTGCGTTTCACAAGCGCATCGAGGCCTGGTCCGAGCGCTCGCAATGAGATCGTGCCATCCTTAGTTTCTGCTAG
>Ga0210410_10002093_pt1 | contig 18078 bp, 12 predicted proteins | sample IncBWC4MmetaG_FD_161058 | JGI IMG/M metagenome (GOLD analysis project Ga0210410, IMG submission 161058) | Forest soil microbial communities from Barre Woods Harvard Forest LTER site, Petersham, Massachusetts, United States - Inc-BW-C-4-M | ecosystem: Environmental > Terrestrial > Soil >... | reverse complement strand
CGGCCGAGATCGGCGGGACGGTCAGCGTCGTCGATGCCGCAAAGCGGGAGATCATCAAGCGCATCACCTTCGCCGTGCCTGGGGTGCCCGCCGAGGCAATCCAGCCAGTCGGGATAGCGATTACCCGCGGTCGGAAGCTCGCCTTTGTCGCGCTCGGCCCGGCCAACCGCGTTGCCGTGATCGACGCGGAGAGTTATGAGGTCGTCAAATACCTTCTCGTCGGGCAACGAGTATGGAGCCTCGCCTTCAACCCGGACCAGAGCCGGGTCTACACGACGAACGGGGTCAGCAACGATATTTCGGTGATCGACGTGGCGTCGCTCAAGGTGATCAAATCGGTGCCGGTCGGACAGCTGCCCTGGGGTGTGGTGTCCCGTCCGTAAGACTGTCATGAGCACGACGCCCGCCTTCTCCGTCGAAGGGCTCGGACACCGCTTTGGGCCGCGGCGGGTCTTGAAGGACGTGACCTTCTCGATCGCGCCAGGCGATTTCACCGTATTGCTCGGGCTGAACGGCGCCGGCAAGACGACGCTATTTTCGCTCGCCACCCGCCTCTACGCCCAGGCCGAGGGGACGATCCGCATTTTCGGCATGGACATTCGCGAACGGATGTTGGAGTGCCTGCGGCGAATGGGGATCGTGTTCCAGCAGCCGACCCTCGATCTCGATCTGTCCGTCGAACAAAACCTGTTCTATCACTGTGCCTTGCACGGCCTGTCGCACCGCGAAGCCGCCGGGCGGATCGCGTCGGAAATAGACCGCGTCGGGCTTGCCGAGCAGCGCCGCGACAAGGCGCGCCGCCTCAGCGGCGGCCAGCGGCGCCGGGTGGAGATCGCACGCGCTCTATTGCATCAGCCGCGCTTGCTGCTGCTCGACGAGCCGACGGTCGGGCTCGACATAGCGAGCCGCCAATTCATGCTCGACCATGTGCGCCGGCTCTGCCGTGAGGAAGGTCTCGCCGCGCTGTGGGCCACCCATTTGATCGACGAGGTCGGTGAGGGCGCGCGGGTCGTCGTATTGCACAAGGGCGAGGTGCTCGCCGACGGCGCCGCCGCCCAGCTGATCGGGCAAATGCGGGCACCCTCGATGCGCGCCGCCTTCGAAACCCTGGTCCAGGAACGCGAGGCGGCATGAGGCCGATCCATTACCTGCGCTGTCTCGCCGGGATCTCGATCCGCGAATGGCTGCGCTTTCTGAACCAGCGTGGGCGTTTCTTTTCGGCGCTGGTGCGCCCACTGGTCTGGCTGGCGATCTTCGCGACCGGGTTTCATTTCGTGCTCGGCGTATCGATCATCCCGCCCTACGAGACCTACGTTCCGTACGCCGTCTATATCGCGCCCGGCTTGATCGCGATGATCCTGATGTTCAACGGGATGCTGAGCTCGCTTTCGATGGTCTACGACCGCGAGATGGGGAGCATGCGGATCCTGATGGTGAGCCCCTTGCCGCGCTGGTTTCTGCTGACCGCAAAGCTCCTCGCCGGGGTCATCGTCTCGGTGCTGCAGGCCTATGCCTTTCTCGCGATCGCCTTGATCTGGGAGATCGAGCCGCCGTGGTACGGCTATATCACTGTGTTGCCGGCGCTGGTTCTCTCGGGACTGATGCTGGGAGCGCTCGGATTGCTGCTGTCCTCGGCGATCCGCCAGCTGGAGAACTTCGCCAGCGTGATGAACTTCGTGATCTTCCCGATGTTCTTCGCGTCCTCCGCCCTCTATCCGCTGTGGCACGTCAAGGAAGCCAGCCTCCTTCTTTACTACATCTGCGAGATCAACCCCTTCACCCACGCCGTCGAGCTGATTCGTTTTGCACTCTACGGTCGGGTCGAGCCGACATCCGCCGTGGTGCTCGTCGCCGCGACGGCGATCTTCCTTACCCTCGCGGTCTACGGCTACGACCCCGCGAAGGGGCTAATGGCGCGCCGCGCGGAGTGATCGCGGGTCGCCGTATATAGCTCCTGAACTTCCTCAAAGGGCGCGCGCTGCTGTGAGCACTTCGGCGACATGGCCCGGCACCCGGACTTTGCGCCATGCGCCGCGCACGATGCCTTCCTGATCGATCAGGAAGGTGCAGCGCTCGATGCCCATATACCTTCGCCCGTACATGCTTTTTTCGACCCAGACGCCGTACTTCTCGCAGACGTCGGAACCCGCATCGGAAGCGAGGATGAACGGGAGCTCGTGCTTTTTCTTGAACTTGTCGTGCGAGGCGACCGCATCTTTCGAGATTCCGATCACCACCGATCCCGTCCCGCCGTAATCCGGAAATGCGTCGCGAAATCCGCACGCTTCGGCCGTGCAGCCGGAGGTGTCGTCCTTAGGGTAAAAGTAAAGGACGACCTTTTTGCCCTTGAGCGCAGACAAGGTGACGTTGCCGTTGCCGTCGGTGGGCAGTGTGAAATCCGGGGCCTTTTGGCCGATCTCGACACTCATCGCGCGTTGTCTCCTTTTTCTCGTGCAGCGCGCCGCGCCGGCTGCTCGATCAGTCGATCATACCAGCTGTGGACGCGCGCTGCGGCGCCGGTGATATCCGCGTCGAGCCGGGCGAAGTCAACCGCGGCTACACAGGCGGCGAGTGCGGCGGCGTCCGGTTCCTCGAGATCGCCTGCCGCCGGCAATCCGTCGCCGAGCAAAGTGAGGACTGCTTGGACATTGCGGAACAGCAACGCCGCCGCGCCGAGTTCGTGGCGGGCCTGGGGCGGCAGCAGCCCGGCCTCACCCAGCGCCGTGATCGCCTTCGCGGTTCCGCGACGCAATATCTGCGGCGACGAGGCGGCGTCCCGCAGCATCAAGAACTGGACGATGAATTCGAGGTCGATCAGTCCGCCGCGACGGTTCCTCAGATCCCAGGACGACGGGCGCGGGTTCTCCTCCGCGATCCGGCGGCGCATATCGGCGACATCGGTGACGAGCTTCCTGGGATCGCGCGGCGAGCGCAGGGCGGTAGCGAGGGTTTTGGAAATCTGCCGGCACAGGCCGGGGTCGCCGGCAATTGGCCGCGCCCGGGTCAGCGCCATATGCTCCCATGTCCAGGCCGCCTCGCTCTGATAACGCGCGAACCCAATGAAATGCGAGGCAATCGGGCCCGCTTCTCCTGACGGCCGCAGCCGCATATCGACATCGTAGAGCCGGCCTTCGGCGGTAGGGGCGGTGATCGCGCTGATCAGCCTCTGGCTCAGCCGCGCGAAATAGAGAGGGACCGGCAATGGGTGCGGGCCGTCGGAAGTCTCGCCGTCGGGCGGGGAGTCGTAGATCAGGATCAGATCCAAATCCGAGTTGAGAGTCATCTCGCGGCTGCCGAGCCGCCCCATCCCGATCACAGTAAAACTGGCTCCCGGCACCCGGCCGTGCCGACGCGCGAAATCGTTTTCGACCCGCGGGAGCAGCGCGCCAAGCGCGGCTTCCGCGACGTCGGCGAGCGCTACCCCGGCCTGCGCGCCGTCGAGCGCCCGGCGCAGCAGCTGAACGCCGACCTGAAACCGCCTTTCGCGGGCCCAGCGCCGCAGCTTGTCGAGCGCGTCTTCGAAATCCCGCGCACCCGTTAAGACCTGATCGAGTTCGGCGGCGAGGCCGGCACGGCCGGGCGGCCGGGAAAAGAAGCCTTGCGTCAGCACCGCGTCGAGGAGCGCGGGATGTTGCGCCAGGTGCTCGGCCAATCGCGGAGCCCCTGCCATGATCTCGGCCACGAGCGCCAGAAGGCCTGGATTGGCGTGGAACAGCGAGAAAAGCTGCACGCCCGCGGGTAGATGAGACAGGAACTGGTCGAACCGCCGGAGGGCTGCATCGGGATGCGCGGTCCCGCCGAATATCCGCAACAGCTCGGGTACGAGTTCGGTCAGGATTTCGCGGGCTCGCTGGCTGCGGGTGGCGCGCAGCCGGCCGTGATGCCAGCTTCGCACCAGGGCAGATACAGCGGACGGCTCGGCAAAGCCGAGCTGCGAGAGCGTGCGTAAAGTATCGCGATCATCATCGGCGCCGGTGAACACGAGATTGCCTGGGCCGGCGAGGGTTGGGGCATGTTCGAAAAGCTCGGCATAATGCCGCTCGACCGAGGCGAGATGAGCACGTAGATCGGCGACGAAGGCGTCCGTCTCCGAATAACCGAGAAACACCGCGATGCGCGCGACCCCGGCGCGGTCCGAAGGAAGCGCATGGGTTTGCGCGTCGTCGATCATCTGCAGCCGGTGCTCGAGGCAGCGCAAAAAACGATAGTCGTCGATGAGTTGCTCAGCAGTCGCGGGATCGATCCGGCCGGCGGTCGCGAGCAGTCGGAGAGCCTCGCAGGTCGGCCCGACCCGCAGCGCCTGCAGCCGCCCGCCCCAGATCAGCTGCTGGGTCTGGGCGAAGAACTCGATCTCGCGGATCCCCCCGCGGCCGGTTTTTATGTCGTGCCCCTCCACCGCGATTCTGCCGCCGCCACGATGTGCATTGATCTGGCGCTTGATCGAGTGGATGTCCTGGATAGCGGCAAAATCCAGATTTTTCCGCCAGATGAACGGCTGGAGCTCACGCAGAAAGCGATAACCGGCGGCAAGATCGCCGGCGACAGGCCGCGCCTTGATCAGCGCCGCCCGCTCCCAATTCTGCCCGACGCTCTCATAATAGGCGAGCGCCGCGGGTACCGACATGGCGAGCGGGGTCGATGCCGGATCCGGGCGAAGGCGAAGATCGGTGCGGAACGAGTACCCGTCGCCGGTGTAGGCTTCGAGAAGCCTCACCAGCTCGCGCGTCAGGCGAACAAAAAAAGACTGCACTCCATTGCGCGCAGTAACGCGTGCCGAACCCGGGTCATAAAGGATAATCAGATCGACATCGCTCGAGTAATTGAGCTCGTATCCGCCGAGTTTGCCCATCCCCAGCACGATGAGCCCGCTGTCCCGCTCCGGCTGGTCGTCCGCCGCAAGCGCGATGAGCCCCTTGTGCGCCGCCTCGCGCAGTAAGTGGCGCAAGGCTGCGCCCAGCGCCGCCTCGGCAAAGCGGCTCAGCGCGCCGGTCTGCTGCTCGAGAGACCAGGCGCCGGCAAGCTCGGCCAGCGCGGCGACGAGTGCGACGCGGCGCCTGGCGATACGCAAGCGCCGCATCAGCGCCGCCGTATCTTCGCCAAGATCTTCGGTTTTTTCGGCGCTGGCGGCGACCTCGTCGAAGAGAGGGTCGGGACCTTGCTCGACAAGGCGGGTCAAAAAGGCCCACTCTTTTACGGCGACGCCGGTCAAAAAGGGGCTGTTGCCGAATATCGACGCCAGCAGGCGTTTGCCGGCACCTGCGGCGCTCCAACGGCGCGCGTGATCGGAGGCGGGTTTTTCCTGTGCCAGGGCGAGCGCCTCGTTCCAGGCATCAAACCCAAGGGCGAGTCTGCGTGCGTCGGCCGGTTCCGGCAGTCCGTCACCATCGGGGGAGAGGTGAAATAACAGTTTCATCCGGTAAGCCCAGCCGGGGCCCGGACACTGGCGGGTCGGGGGCCTCCGGTCAAGCCGCTGCCGCCGAAGGGTATCAGTCCGTCATCGATGCCCGGCGGCACCCATACCTCTCACCAACACGGCGATTGGGTCGCCGGGTCCACCGCGTCCTGGCTTGGCTGGGCACCCTGACGGCGGCGCTGATCATCATGTGCGGGTTTGGCCTGTGGAGGCTGACCCAAGGGCCAATCGATCTCGACCGGCTGACCCCATATGTCCAGCAACTATTCAGCCGGCGCACCGGTGGCGTGCAGATCGCGGTTGAGCACGCGCGTCTCGGCATCGATCGCCAGACCCGTCAACTCGATCTGCGTCTCGAAGGCGTCCACGTCGCCGACGCCGACGCGCAACCGTTTGCTGCCTTTCCTGACATGTCTGCGAGTTTCAGCCTCAGCTCTCTGCTGCAGGGTAAATTGGCGCCGACGCGGCTCGTCGTGGAGCATCCGGTATTGCATCTCATCCGCGACGAGACGGGTGCGATCAGATTTCGCTTTGGTGAATCGAACCCGGCGGCACCGAGCTTTGGACCCGAAATTCTCGACCAGCTGGCCGGCCCGCCAGACCCGGAGCTGCCTCTCGGGTTGATGCACCGGGTCGTCATACGCAATGCCGCAGTCATCTATGATGATCGCCAGACGAACCATCGCTGGGAAGCCGAGCGGGTCGACGCCTGGATCGAGCGCAGTCCCGACGGTCTTGCGGGCGACATCTCGCTGTCTCTGCCGCTCGGAGATCGCCAACCCGAAGTCCATATCCGCTGCCGCTACGCCTCGGATCAGCGCGTGGTCGATCTCTCCATGCAGATCGGCGGGGTGGACCCGGCGACCTTGGCCTCGCTTTCCCCCGAGCTCGCTCCCTTCGCCCTGGCCGATTTTCCGGTGTCGGGAACCCTAGCGACCCGGCTGAACCTCGGCGACATGACGAATGATGGTCTGCGGGTGGACCTTTATCTCGGCAATGGTTCGATCAGGAGCGAGCTGCTGCCGGAAGGCTATGTAGCTCTCCAGCAGGGAACCATTCGCGCGGTTTATGCGCCCGAAACCGGCGAGCTGCGCCTCGCCAAACTCGATCTCGACCTCGGCGGCGGCGCGGTGCTTTCCGTCAATGGGAATATCGAAGGATTGACGCTGGCGATGATAACCGGCACGGAACCGCCACCGCCGTCGATACCCGGCAAGCTCGGCATCGTTCTCAGCGACGTTCCGGTGGCAAAATTCGAAAGCCTTTGGCCGCCCTCCCTGAGCCGTGGCGGGCGGCGTTGGGTGTTGGCCAATGTCCATGACGGAGTTCTCGACGAGGCGGCCGTCCAGCTCGATCTCGCGGTCGATCCCGCAGCGCGCTCTGCCGAGGTCGTGTCGGCCCACGGAACCATGCGTTATCGCGACGCGACGATCAGCTATTTTCAGGGGCTCACTCCGGTGCGAAAGGTCAGCGGGACCGCCACCCTCGACGACAAACGGCTCGTGTTCACGCCGGCTGGCGGGTTGGTCAAATCCGTTCAGGCGACCGGGGGCTCGCTGCAGATCACCGATCTTGGCGCACCCGTGGAATGGCTGACGATCGATCTTTCTCTTGCCGGGCCGATCCAAGACATCCTCGAGACCATCGACGCCAAGCCGCTGCGCTACGCCCGCGACATCGGGGTCGATCCGGCGCGGGTCGCCGGCCGAGCGGAGGCCAACCTTCATTTCAAGCTCCCGCTGCTGAAAGACCTCAAGCTCGACCAGGTCCAATATGCCGTGAAGGCGAACCTCTCCGGCGCCGCAATTGCCAGCGTCGCGATGAACCGCGACCTGACCGATGGCAACTTCGCCTTGGAGATCATCCGCCCGGGCGCCCACCTACGAGGAACCTCCCGTTTCGACGGGGTGCCGTTGAACATCGACGCCGACCTGTTCTTCAAGCCGACCGACGGAGCCCGGGCGCGCTACCGAGTGGCTATGACGGTGGACGACGAGCAGCGCCGGCGCCTCGCCTTCGACTTTCTGCCGGACCGCGTCGGCGGTCCTGTCGGGATTGATCTCACCTACTGGACGCTCGATGCCGCGCGTGCCACGGCCGAGGCGGCCGTCGATCTGCGCTCGGCCAACCTGTCGGTCGAAGAGGCGGGTTGGAAGAAGCCCCCTGGGGCGCCGGCCAGCGCAAAGCTCGTCCTCGATCTCCGCAACGAGCAGGTCACTCGGCTGCGGGACATCCAGGTCAAGGCGGCGGGGCTCGACGGCAGGTTCGCCGTGGCGCTCGAACCCGATAGCGGGCAGATCGACCGGGTCGATGTCCAGCGGCTGGTCATTGCCGAGGACGATGTCAGCGGGTCTGTGATGCGCCGGCGCGAGGGCGGTTGGCAAATCGATCTGCGCGGCCCGACCCTCGATCTGTCGCATTGGATCAACGACCCCCGCAAGCAATCCTCTATCACAGAGGCACCCTTGCAGATCGATGCCCGCCTTGGCCGCCTGGTCGTTGGGCCGCAGCGCGAGGTACGGGATGTGGGGGCAAGACTGTCGCGCGAGGGCGCCGATTGGCGAGCGGCCCAGATCGAAGCAAGGTTTCCCAATGGCCGCCGGCTGAGCTTAAGTTCCGCGCCTCAGGCGGGCGGGCGCAGTCTCACTTTTCGATCCGACGATCTGGGGTCGACGCTGAGTCTTCTCGACATCACCGGCAACATCGTTGGCGGGCAAGTCACCGTTACCGGCCAGACCGTTGACAAGGCTGGCAAGCAGGTCGTCGCGGGCCATATCGAGGGCACTGACTACGACTTGGTGCGCGCGCCATTATTGGCCCGCGTTCTGTCGTTGCCTTCTTTTAGCGGCGCCGGCAGCATGCTCGCCGGCTCGGGGATTCCGTTCAGCACGTTGCGCGGTGATTTTGCCTATGGCGATGATCATCTCGTACTGGACAATCTCCTCGCCTATGGGGGGGCGATCGGCGTCACCAGCAACGGTGTCGTCGATCTCGGTCGCGACCGCCTTGACCTGCAAGGCACGATTGTGCCGGCCTACGCTCTGAATTCGATCCTCGGCAACATTCCGGTCATCGGCTCGCTGCTGCTCGGGGGCGAGGGGCAGGGCCTGTTTGCGGCCAACTACCGAATGACTGGATCGGCAGCAGATCCGCAGGTCTCGGTCAATCCGCTGAGCGCTCTCGCTCCCGGCTTTCTGCGCCGGCTGTTCCAGCCCAATTTCGGCCTCCCGCCGCCAGTTCAGCAATCGCTGGGGGCACAGTAGCCGGTCAGCCGTGGCCGTGCCGGTGATGCAAGTCGGGGTAATGCGGATGGGTGTGGCGCAGCGGCGCATGGCGGTGCCAATGGGAATGCGGTTCGCTTGCCGGCCCATCATGCGGGTGCCGATGATGTATGTCGTGCCGATGGCTGTGCTCGTGCTCGAAAGCCTCGTGCTGATGCTCATGGTAGTGGCGTTCGGCGAGATGCAGCCATAACCCAAACCCCATCAAGAGACCGGCGAGCACGAGGTCCAGCGTCACATTCTCGTGCAGGAGGCCGAGCGCGAGCACTGCGCCGATGAACGGAGCGAGGGAAAAATAAGCGCTGGTGCGAGCCGTCCCGAGATGGCGCAAAGCCAGCACGAACACCACGAGGCTGATCCCGATCCCCAAGAAGCCGACCATTGCCGAGGCGCCCACTATCCCCGCCGCCGGGATAGTTGCGCCGCCCAGCATGGCGAGTCCGGCATTCACCGTGCCGGCTGCGAGGCCTTTGATCATCGCGGTCAGCACCGGATCGGCCGACGACAATTTCCGGGTGAGATTGTTGTCGATGCCCCAGGCAAGGCAGGCCGCCGCGATCAACACCGGCCCGGTGTCCACGTCGACTCCACGCCCGCCCCAGGAGAGGATTGCCGCCCCGACGAGGATCGCCACAGCTCCGAGCAGCAGTCGGCGATCGAGATTCTCGCTGAAGACCAGCCAGGCGATGCCCATTGTGAAGAGGGTTTCCAGATTGAGCAGCAAAGAGCCGGAGCTAGCTTCCGTGCGCGCCAGACCTAGCATCAGCAAGAACGGTCCGAGGACGCCGCCGAACAGGATGACCGCGGCCAGCCATGGAAGGTCTCTCGGACGCAGCGGCGCCTCCGGCGCCCGGATGCCCAAGGCCGCGCGGCCGAGATGCACAGCGGCGAGCCCGATCCCGGCACCGAGGTAGAGCAAGCCCGCGAGCAGCTGCGGCTCGACTTCGCCGAGCAGCACTTTCCCAAATGGCGCCATCGCCCCGAACAACACGGCCGCCCCAACCGCCATCGGCACGCCCGGCCAAAGAATGGAACGATCAGCCTGCGTCATGCCGAACCCAAAACACCCGGCCAAGGTATCCACCTACCACAGCGAGAGGTTGACGTTCCGAATCCTCTGCCGCTGCACCTGCAGCGGGTCTGCAGCAGGATTTCTCGTTTAGGTTGTGGCACTCGTCCGGTCGGAGATCGGGACACCGAGGCCCAAATTACGCAGTACGTCGCCATGAAGTGAGCGTTTGCTATCACGCGCAAGATCGCACAGACGCGAAGCGGTACCACGAAATTACGGCGAGTTTCCGGTCCGCCGGCTCTTGTTTTCGGTAGTGCCTCATGTGTGGATGGCCCCCGCTCTGCAAGGACTTTGGGAGTGATGAGCAGGAGTAGTCGCTTGCGGTCATTTGTTCGGCCTGTTGGCGCGGCGTGTTGGCCGCAGGCCTTGATGGAATCCGCGGACCGAGGCCTGATCAGTTTGTCGGGATCGGACCCACAGGATATCGGTCGAACCGACGGACCGAGACAGACCTGCAGTGTCTCATGGGACCTCGCTTACCCTCACGTTAACCAAGTCGAACCGACGAGACTGAGGTTTGCGAGGGCAAGACGAGTTGATGGGATCTGCGGTCGGGAGCCCTGTTTGTCGGTTCGAGTTAGCAATCCTCGTTCGCGAAATCTGGTTCGATATCAGCCGGCAGTCGTAACAGCGCAGCAGTCGCAGCCGATGGAACAGAGGGGGGTTGGGCACCGGAAGGGCCGTGCCAAAAGAAAGTCACATGAGCCTGGAGGTTTCTGCGTTCCATAAGGTCGCGCAGTTCCTTCAGGCGACTATCTTGATCACCAAAGGGAGCAACAAGTCTATCCAACGCATTTAAATGGTCGACAAGATCTTTGCTTGTAATTCCTCGCCTTGTGCTGAAGTACCAAACTCCGGTTCTGCCGGTAACGTCGGGGCCGTGTGGGCCAGACCGATACGTCTGACCCTTCCTATATGCTTTCGTTGGCTGTTCCTTAAACGCACGCGAGATCTCGTCCGGATCGAGCGCATCGCCCGCGAACCGCAGCGTGGCGAACGCTCTGATATTGTTATCAGATTTCGTTGTAGATGTTCCCGAGGACAGAGCCAGACTCATGCGTGACCGTGCCGTCATCATAGATGATAACGCGCTCCGCAGGACTAAGATTGCCTGCTGTCTTGAGTTCATGAATCGCGTCGCCGAGTTGCTCGCGAGAGATGCCGAGCTTGTCGCTAACGTACCTGGAAGGATTCTACGCGGTCTGGCGGAGGCGGGCGGCGCGGTTGAGGTCGACCGAGACGAGCTGCGAGACGCCGCGTTCGGCCATCGTCACGCCGAACAGCCGGTCGACGCGCGCCATCGTGATGCGGTGATGGGTGACCACCAGAAAGCGGGTGCCGGTGGTGTCGGCGATCTCGCCGACGAGACTGCAGAACCGGTCGACATTGGCGTCGTCGAGCGGGGCGTCGACCTCGTCGAGCACGCATACCGGCGCCGGGTTGGTCAGGAATACGGCGAAGAGTAGCGCGAGCGCGGTCAGAGCCTGCTCGCCGCCCGACAGCAGCGACAAGGATTGCAGCCGCTTGCCCGGCGGGCTCCCCATGATTTCGAGCCCGGCGGCGAGCGGGTCGTCATTGTCCACCAGACGCAGCTGCGCCTTACCGCCGCCGAACAGCCGGGTGAACAGCTCGGCGAAATGGCCGTCGAGCCGCTCGAAGGCCGCAGTCAGCCGCTGCCGCACTTCTCGGTCGAGTGCGGCAATACCGTGGCGCAGTCGCGCGATCGCTTCGGTCAGCTCGGCACGCTCGCCGCGCAATTCGGCGACCCGCATTTCGACCTCGGCGGCCTCGGTTTCGGCCATCAGATTGACCGGACCCATGCCGTCGCGCTCGCGGGTCAAGCGCTCCAGCCGGGCTGCGGTTTCGGACGGATCGACGGGGAGTTCGTCCTCCGTGGTCCCGGCGAGTTCGCCGAGCGCGTCCGGTGCAACACCCACCCGCTCGCGGATCTCGCGAGCAAGGCGCGCCAGGCCTTCGGTTGCGCCGTCCCGCAACCCTTCGAGCCGCGCCAGGCGTTCGCGAGCCTCCGCCAGCGCCTGATCGGCCAGACGCGAGACGTCGACGGCTTCGCGCAGCTGCCGCTCGCCGATGGTAAGCGCGTCGGCCGACCGCCGGCAGGCCGCAGCTGCGCCAGCAATCGCGGTGCCGAGCGCCTCGCTCTCGGCGGCGATCGCCGCCGGGCGGGCCGCCAAACCGGCGATTTCCGCCTGCAAGGAGTTGCGCCGTTCGATCAGTGCGGCGTGTTGCGCATCGGCGTCGGTGCTGCGCTTATGCCAGGCACGCTGTTCGAGGTCGATCGAGACTAGGCGTTCACGGCGACGTGCGGCCTCATGGGTGAGCCGTTCGACTGCCGCTCGTGCGTCTGCCTCGCTCCGGCGCGCCTCGGCCGCGGCGGCGCGCGCCTGGTCGAGCGCCGCGCGGGCCAACTCTACTTCGGGGAGGGCCGCCAGATCCCGCTCCGCTTCCGCCGCCTGCGCCGCGACTTCGGCAAGATCGGCGCCGACCCTTTCAAGAAGGTCGACCGCGGCGGCGAGGCGGGTTTGCGTCGTCAATGCCCGCCGACCGATCTCCGCTTCTTCGGCTCGCGCCCGGGCCAGCGCCGCCTCGGCGTCGGATAGCACCTGCCGCGCCGACTTGCCCGCCTCCTGCGCTTTCTGGCGCTCGGCACGCGCCGCAGCGGCGGCGCTCTCGGCCGCCAGAGCTTCCGTCCTCACGGTGGCGATCTCAGTGTCGAGTGAGGCGAGGCGGTTGCCGTGCCGCAAATGCTCGGCTGCAAGACTAGGTGCGGCGCCAATCGACACGTATCCGTCCCAACGCCACAGCCGGCCCTCGCCGTCCACTAGCCGCTGACCCGGGGCCAGGCTTGGTTGGAGATTGCGTCCGGCTTCCTCGTTCTCGACCCAGCCGATCTGTGCAAGGCTGCGCATGAGAGCAGACGGAGCGTTCACGACTTCAGCCAATGAGCGGGCGCCGTCGGGCAATACGGCGCGCTCATGCGCGTCATCGCCGAGATCCACCCAGAAGCGGGCGGCGCCGGCGCCCTCGCCCGCGGCAAGCGGCGCCAAAAGCTCGTCTCCAAACGCGGCGCCGATCGTCGCCTCGAAGCCAGGGGCGACCTGCAACGCTGTCAGGATCGATGGGACGCCGGCCGTATCTGGCGGCGGTGTGAGCAACCTCCGCAATCCCTCGGCTTCCGCGGTGAGCCGCGCCAGCCGGGCGTCGATCTGGCGGGCCTTGTCGAGCGCAGCCTGCTCACCGGCGAGCCGGTTTACCATCTCTGCCTCGGCCGCTTCGACAATGGCGCGAGCCTGCTCGAACCGCCCTTCAGCCTCCGCCACGGCGCCTGCAGCGGCGGCTACCGCTTCCGGTGCAACCAGTGAAACGGCCAGGCCGTCGCGTTGCCGCTGTGCTTCGACGCGGCGCGCCTCCAATCGGGTGCGGCGTTCTTCGAGATCCTTCCGACGCCGCTCGAGGGCGACGCGGCGCGCGTCGGCGGCCGCGACGGTCTCGGTCTCCCGTTGCAACGCCGCCTCCGCCTCGGCCAGGCCGGCGCCCGCCTCGCGCAGCCGAACCGCGACGAACTCCCGACGCGGGCCGTCCTCCGCTTCGGCCCGAGTGAGCGCGTCCTGCTCTTCGGATAATCGGGTCAGCGACTGCTGCGCCTCGGCCAGGTGGGACTCCTCGCGTTCGAGATCGGCGGCGAACTGGGCGAGCCGCTGTTCTGCCTCCGCGCGCGCGGCGAGCACCCGCTGCAGCTCCTGTTCGAGTGCACTGCGCGAGTTGGTGAGCCCCTGCAATTCGGAGGCGGCAGCCGCGTCAGCCGCCCTGAGGGGCGGCAGCGCCGCCTCGGCCGTCTCGCGGGCCCGCACTCCGACGCGGGCGTGTTCGGTCGCCTCCGCGACAGTACGCTCAGTTGCACGATGCTCGGCGGAACTCCGCTCGGCCTCGGCTTCGGCTGCCAGCCAGCGGGCGCGAAACAGCAGCGCCTCGGTCCGCCGGATCTGTTCGGCAAGGCGGCGATAGCGCTGCGCCTGACGCGCCTGCTTCTTCAATGTCTCGAATTGGGTCTCGATCGTCACGATGACGTCGTCGAGCCGGGCGAGGTTCTCCTCGGCAGCGTCGAGTTTCAATTCGGTCTCGCGGCGCCGAGCGTGAAGCCCAGCGGTGCCCGCGGCCTCTTCGAGGAGGAGCCGCCGTTCGGCCGGCTTCGCGTCGATCACCGCGCCGATGCGGCCCTGGCTTACCATCGCGCCGGAGTGGGCGCCGCTCGCGGCATCGGAGAACAGCAGCTGGACGTCTCGCGCCCGCACCTCGCGGCCGTTGACGCGGTAGGTCGAGCCGCCGCCGCGTTCGATCCGCCGGACGATTTCGATTTCCGCGCGGTCGTTGAAGGCGAACGGCGCGTCGCGGCCGCTGTTGTCGATGGTCAGCGCGACTTCGGCGATGTTGCGGGCCGGTCTTGCCGTGGTCCCGGCGAAGATCACATCGTCCATCTCGCCGCCGCGCAGGCGTCTGGCCGAGGTCTCCCCCATTACCCAGCGCAGCGCCTCGACGAGGTTCGATTTGCCGCAACCGTTGGGCCCGACGATCCCGGTGAGGCCAGGATCGATCGCGAACTCCGTCGCTTCGACGAAGGATTTGAACCCGACCAAGCGGAGCCGGGAAACCTGCATGCTCTGCCCGCGTGTTTACCGTCACCCCCGCGAAGGCGGGGGTCCAGAGCCTGCCCCTGGCTTGAACAGGGGGCGCACTCGGCATCTTCTGGATTCCCGCTTTCGCGGGAATGACGAGTAGAAGCTCATTCTGAACACTGCGCTAGGATTTCGCTGAAAGCCCCGACAGCACCTTGTCGAACTCCTCGACTGTCGGAGCCCCGGTGAACTTGGTGCCGTTGATGAAGAACGTCGGGGTCGAGTTGACGTCGAGTTCCTTCGACGCGATCAGACGGCCTTCGACGATCTTGTTTTCGAGAGCGGTATTTTTGAGGCAGTTGTCGAACTCGTCCCTGCTCATACCGCCAAGCTTGACCAGCCGGGCGAGGGCGTCGCGGTAGTCGCGCGCCGTCACCCATTTTTCCTGCGCCCCGAAAAACGTGTCGACATAGGCATAGAAACGATCGGGCGGCGCACAGCGCGCGACCATCGCCGCCCGCAACGCCGGCTCATCCAGCGGGTAGTCGCGAAGGACCAGTTTGGCTTTCCCGGTGTCGATCCATTTCTTCTTGAGCTCGGGAAGAACCTCGTTCGCGAAATGGGCGCAGTGGGGGCAAGTCAGCGAAGCGTATTCGACGATCGTGATGGGCGCTTCGGGCTTGCCGAGGATCCGATCGTCTTTGGTCAGACCCAGCACTGTCTTAGCATCGGCGAGCAGTTGGTGCGGGGTGGCAGCTGGCGCCGGCGAAGCCAGGATTGCGCTCAGAAGCCCGAGCAGGACAAACCAGATCTTAGGCATGACTAGGTTCCTTACTACGATATCTTGATAGGTGTCCGCAACCGATGCGACGGCCCGCTCAACCTTGGCTGCCGTTGACCGCTCTCCCAAGCTGAGTGAGCGCCGCGCGCAAATCCAGGTCGGCGATCTCGGAGACCCGCCGATCGAGCGCCTTTGCCTCGTCTTCCGACAGCGGGCGGATGACAGGCCTGCTCGGCCCCGAAGAGAGCGGCAAGGGCCCCTGCACGAGCGCAAGGCGATTGATTACGGAGCGGCCGAAAAACAGGTTGATTCGCTCGATCATCAGCGGCGCCCGGTGCTGGAGGTCGAGCGCAGCAGCCGGTGCTGCACGCAACTTGAGGACACCGTCGCGCCCGAGCATGGTCGGCCAGCTCACCTCGGCCCAATCCGGACCAACTATAGCGGCCCATTCCGCTTTCAGGCGGACCAGGATGCCTCCACCGCGTCGCGTAACGATCGGTGCCGCGAGTTTCGAGACGGCGACGCCGACCGCGCGGAAGCCCCGGTGCTCGCGTTCGGCCACCCCTCCGATTACCTTAACCACGTCGCCCCTGCGACTGGTTCCGCTCATGCCACCTGTCCGACCCGAAATCCCATCCTCATTGGAAACCCCCGATCCCGCAGCGTTGCTGCTTTGGTACGACCGTCACCGCCGCGTTCTGCCGTGGCGGGCCCCCGCCGGCGTCCGGCCCGATCCCTACCGCGTCTGGCTCAGCGAGATCATGCTGCAGCAGACGACGGTGGCGACTGTGGGCCCATATTTCGATCGATTCGTGGCACGCTGGCCCGATGTTTCGGCGCTCGCCGCCGCATCGCTCGACGAAATCCTGCAGCTTTGGCAGGGGCTGGGTTATTACGCCCGCGCTCGCAACTTGCATGCTTGCGCGCGCGCGGTCGTCGAGCGGCATCGCGGCGCGTTCCCCGAGGACCCGCCAGCATTGCGCACGCTGCCCGGGATTGGAGCCTACACCGCGGCGGCCATTGCCGCGATCGCCTTCGATCGGCAGGCCGCTGCAATCGACGGCAATGTCGAGCGGGTCGTCGCCCGGCTTTACGCCGTGCCCGAACCACTTGCTGTTGCAAAACCGCATCTCGGAGCGCTCGCCGCCGCACTGGTGCCGGAAGAACGGGCCGGCGATTTCGCGCAGGCTTTGATGGATCTCGGCGCCACGATCTGCACGCCGCGGCGTCCGCGTTGCGTCCTCTGCCCGTGGCGCGCCTGCTGTGCCGCCGCGCGAGCGGGCCTGGCCGACACGCTCCCGGCACAGACCGAGAAGCCCGACCGGTCGTTGCGCTACGGCGTGGCGTTCTGGCTCACCCGCAGCGACGGGGCGGTGCTGCTGCGTCGTCGCCCGGAGAAGGGCCTGCTCGGCGGCATGACCGAGATTCCGTCGACGCCGTGGCGCCGCGAGCCTTGGGCGCTCGACGAGGCCATTGAGATCGCCCCGGCAGCCACAAATTGGGCGCCGCTCCCGGGCACAGTACGCCACGGCTTTACGCATTTTCGCCTCGAGCTCGCGATCATGGCGGGCAGCGGCGAGGCGGACGGGTTGTGGAGCCAGGTCGACCGACTTGGCGAGCATGCGCTGCCGACTTTGATGAAAAAGGTGGCGCGCCACGCTGTCTCGGCGCTCGCCGGCTAGAATGCCCGGGTCGAGGGCGGACCCGGCTCCGGCTCCGCGAACAGCGGCAATAGCGCATCACCCGTAATCGCCACGCGGACCGGCGCAAAGGACCGCCGATGATGGCGGGTCACCCCGAACCGGCGAATCGCCTCGCCATGTTCCGGCGTCGCGTAGCCGACATTGGTGCTCCATCCGTAGGCCGGATAACGCGGCGCGAGCCCGCGCATGATGCGATCGCGGGTTACTTTCGCGATGATCGACGCGGCGGCGATCGAAAAACTGAGTGCGTCTCCGTCGATGACTGTTTTCACGGCGCAATCGACCGGCGGAGCGATGTTGCCGTCGACCAGTGCGATATCGGGGCGGACACCGAGGACCGCGACGGCGCGCGCCATCGCCAGCAGTGCGGCGCGCAATATGTTGATGCGGTCGATTTCGCCCGCGCTCGCCGCGCCCACACCGATATGCGCGGTCCCGCGAGCGACGCATCGCCTCAATGAGCCATAGCAGGCCTTACGCTGCTCGATGCTCAGCACCTTCGAATCGTCGAGACCGTCGCGCAGGGATTTCGGGAAGCGGCGGGGGTCGAGAATTACGGCAGCGGCAACCACCGGCCCGGCGAGTGGCCCGCGGCCAGCCTCGTCGATGCCGCAGACCAGCCCCGTGCAGCGCCGTTCGATCTTGAAATCCGGCATCGCCTTCTCCCCCGCCGGGCTTGTGCCACAAGGGTGCCGGTCGGGCAAGCACCGGACCAAACCGCGCTAGCGCACAGCCGGAAGAGCGTTATCTTTTGTTGCATGCACAGGTTCGCCTTCGTCATCGTTTCCGCTCTGACCGCAGGTCTCCTGCTCGTTCCTTCGCCTTCAGCCGCGTTCAACCTGTTTGCGACGCACGAGGTGACAGCGCAATTCGCGACCCAGGACGGCAAGCCGCTGGCTGATGCCGAAGTCCGGGTATTCGCCCCAGGCGACCCGAAAACTCCCGCAATCACCGGGCATACCGATGCCGAAGGCAAATTCGTATTCGAGGCGGATCGCGACGGCTTCTGGAGCGCAGAAGCGCACGGCGCCGATCAGGTTGCGCGGGTGATGATCCGTGTCGGCGGCGAAGCGCAGCAGTCGCAGAGCCGGGTTTCTCCTTTTCTCGTACTCGGCGTGCTCGCCATTCTGCTGGCTGTCGCGATTTGGTACCGGCTGCTGCGCGCTCGAAGCCGCCGGCCGCCCACCTAGATTCTAG
>Ga0210410_10002090_pt1 | contig 18085 bp, 19 predicted proteins | sample IncBWC4MmetaG_FD_161058 | JGI IMG/M metagenome (GOLD analysis project Ga0210410, IMG submission 161058) | Forest soil microbial communities from Barre Woods Harvard Forest LTER site, Petersham, Massachusetts, United States - Inc-BW-C-4-M | ecosystem: Environmental > Terrestrial > Soil >... | reverse complement strand
CGCATTTCCGAAACCTGCCGTCGATGTTCCTCTCGCTGCTTCAAAATCCGAAGAAACCGCCGTCGTCGCTGGTGGCTGCTTCTGGGGCATGCAAGCCGTGTTCCAGCATCTGAAAGGTGTGGCCTCCTCAACTTCCGGGTACTCCGGCGGCGCGGCCAAGACAGCTCATTATGGCGATGTCAGTACCGGGGAAACCGGCCACGCCGAATCTGTGAAAATAGTTTTCGATCCTTCGCAAATCTCTTACGGCCAGATTCTCATGATCTTTTTTTCCGTCGGCCACAATCCCACTGAGCTCAATCGCCAGGGCCCGGACTACGGCACGCAATACCGCTCGTCCATTTTCTATTTGAACGATGCACAGAAGAAAATCGCCGAAGCCTATATTGCGCAACTCAACTCGGCAAAAATTTATTCGCAACCCATGGTGACCCAGGTTGTCCCGCTCCAAGCCTTCTACGCCGCCGAGGACTACCACCAGAACTACCTCAAGCACCATTCCTATGAGCCCTATATCATGATCAACGACCTGCCAAAACTCGCCAGCCTGAAGAACGAATACCCGGAGCTTTATCGCAACGACTAAAAATCGTAGGCGGTCTCTTCCGCAGACTTCCCGCCGCTGCTCCCCTCTCGCTCGAGCCTGTCCGCTTTGCGCGCATGGCCGCAGGCCCCGTTTCCGTCCATAGTGCCTGAATGAGTACAGCCTGTTTTTCCGCGGCTACTCTCAGGCTAGATTGGAATGGGCCGGCCCGCGCCGCGCCCGAACGTCTTTCGACACAGGAAAAGAAAGAGGAACGACCGATGAGAGCAATCGTATGTGGGGTGTGTCTGCTCTTTACTCTCACTTCTGCGGCCAAGGCCCAGGAGTCTCGTAGCCGCGCCAACTCGAAGCCGGTGACCGTTGAATTCAAGAACACCGATGGCCAGAACGTGGGTTCAGCCCAGCTTTCCAGCACGCCGAAAGGCGTCAAAATCACGCTGAACGTCAAGAATCTGCCGCCGGGCGAGCACTCCATCCACATTCATCAAGTCGCAAAATGCGAACCTCCCGACTTCAAAACCGCTGGCCCGCACTTCAATCCTGGCGGCGCGGAGCACAGTCACGACGCAGCACCTGCTGGCGACATCCCGAATTTTTCGCTCATCGTCGGCGTCGACGGCACCGCCCACGTTTCTGTCGTCGCGCCCAACGTAACCCTCGGCGACGATGATCACTCTGTCTTCAGCAATGGAGGAACGGCGATCGTGATTCACGCCGTAGCAGGCGGCACAGGAACAGCTGCCCCGGCACGAATCGCCTGCGGCATCATCAGCAAACCGTGACAAAACGGCTCCGACGGGCGCCCGCATCGATTCGGCTACGGGCGCTCCGTCACCGGCCCACGCCCAGCTCCCGGCAAGGCTCGCTTGTGGCCTCCGCTCGCTTCGCTTTCTAACAGCGTCTCGAGGCTGGGATACGCATAGACTGTCGGCGCATGATTCTGCATCAACCCGCCGGTATCTGCCGTCGGCCCATAATTGCTGTGCAAATCATGCGCCAGCATTCTCAGCATCGCCATCTGCTGTCCCCGATGATGGGCCGTGTGCGCTATCCGCCGCATCATCACCCAGGCCCGCGATCGCGCGACATCGAAAAACTTCGTCAGGCCCTCCCACCACGCTTCCTCTTTCGCGCGCAATTGCTCCAGCCGTTTGCCGCTGTGTTCTGCATACCGTTTCATGAATTCCAGCCGCGTCTCTTGCGCCGGCAAAGGCGGCTCGCCCACTTCGATTCCCAGCATCGAGCGGAACCACAAGTCTTCGCTCACGCACTGATGAATCATCTGTTCCCTTACGCTGCGCCCGCGCGGATCGCTCGCATTCGGCCGGAACGCTAACTCTTCCTCGCGAAACTCGCTCCACACGCTGACCACCTTCACCAGCTCTGTCTGGTAAGTCTCGACCATAAAGTCGTATCTCATCACGACCGCCCTCTAGCTTAGCTAGATGCGCACGCATCTTCGCTTCCGCTTGGTTAACCACCTCTGCCTTTTGATGCGGGCATCTGTTCGAATGACTACGGAGACTTCGGACGGCCTTGGGAAGTTTTCCTTCTACCTCCGCGCAGCAGCGCGTGGCAATAAACTGTACTTACTTTGTACGTTCGGCCAGTTGCCCCCCGCCGCCCGAACCCTCATAATTCTCGGTCAGAAGAACCGTTCGCTCGCGCTCTTCGACTCGTGCCCGTCACCGGCAGCCCCGACGGCAATGCCGCGAAAAAGCAGACGACATCTCGGCAAGCCGAGTGGAGGAGATTTCCTTGAACCGCCGGTTCCTCACGCTCTTCCTGGTGCTCGCACTGCTCCTGGCTGGGTGCGCCGGGGTACGCGGCTCAGGTTCCGGAACGCAGCAACCGGTCCCCAAGCAAATCCAGGTCTCCGTCTCCCCAAGCCCGGCCAATGTGAGAGCCGGCAGTTCCCAGCAATTCACCGCCACCGTCAGCGGATCAACCAACTCGTCCGTAACTTGGTCCGTCAACAATATCCCCGGCGGCAATTCCTCAACCGGCACAATCAATTCCTCCGGCAACTATTCAGCTCCCGCCTCTCTACCCAGTGTCAACACCGTCGCCATTCAAGCCACCAGCTCCGCCGATTCTTCTGCCTTCGGCGTAAGCAACGTCACCTTACTCAACCCAACTCCCCTGCTCAGTTCTGTCACTCCCACGGCAATCAATGTTGGCCCTTTAAACCTCACCGTAACCGGCAGCAATTTCCTCAACCACTCGCAAATTCTTCTCGCCGGCGTCCCACTCGCAACAACGTTTCTCTCGCGAACCCAACTCACCGCCACCGGAACTGCTTCTACCGTCGGCATTTTCGCCATCTCCGTCAGCAACCCCGACCCCGGCCAAAGCACTTCCTCCAGCATCAATCTCCAAGTCAGTTCCACGACCGAAGCCAGCGCCTGCAGTACTGTGGCGGTTGGCTCAGGCGCAAGCCTCAACGGTTTCCGCCCCTTCCCCGCCAACAACGTCTGGAATCAAGACATCTCCGCTTCCCCGGTCGATCCCAACTCCGACTCCTACATCCATTTCATGGGCCCCACCGCCCCGCTCCATCCCGACTTCGGCTCTGGGCAATATCAAGGCAGCTACATCGGCATCCCCTATTCCGTGGTCGACGCTTCGCAATCCCAGGTAAACATTCTCTTCAACGCCTACGGCGACGAGAGCGATCCCGGCCCCATGCCCATCCCCGCCAACGCCAACGTGGAGGGCTACCCCAATCCGGGTACCGGCGATCGTCACGTTCTAGTGCTGGATAACAACAATTGCTGGCTCTACGAACTCTACGGCGCGAGCGTCAACACCGACGGCACCTGGAACGCAGGCTCCGCCGCCGTCTGGGATCTGCAAAACTACACGGAGCGCCCGCTCACCTGGACCTCCGCCGACGCCGCAGGCTTACCAATTTTTCCCGGTCTAGTCCGCTACGACGAAGCCGCCAGCGGCCAAATCACCCACGCCCTCCGCTTCACACTTCATGACAGCACCGCCGCCTTCGTCGAACCTGCCACTCACTGGGCTTCAAACTCCAGCGCTCTATTCGCCGCCCCCATGGGTATGCGCGTCCGTCTGAAAGCAAGCTTGGACATCTCCAGTTTCTCCGCCAACAACCAAGTCATCCTGAAAGCCCTCAAGCAATACGGCATGATCATGGCCGACAACGGCTCCTCCATGTACCTCAGTGGCGCGCCCGATGATCGCTGGGACAACAACGATCTTCACAATCTCTCCGGGCTTACCGCCTCCGACTTCGAAGTCATAACCCTTGGCACGGTCTACACCTCCGCCAACGTTCCGCAAGGCTCCGCCCCCATGATCTCGAGCTTCTCCGCCAGCACCGCAAATCCCGTCTCCCGAGGCACCGCCGTAACGCTCTCCTGGAACGCCACCAACGCCTCCTATTTCATCGTCTCGCCGCAAATCGGCGCGATCCGCGGCGCTACCACCGTCGTCGTTCCCTCGCAAACCACGACCTACACTCTCTACGCGACCAACCAGTTCGGCCGCACCACAGCCACACTAACGATTACCGTACAGTAATTCCTGCTCACTGTTAGAAGTGCATATAAGAAGCGCATATAACAGTTGACACGCCCAGTCGCGTGGAGTATCTATTCCCCCACGCGCGCCCCGCCTCTACCTCCCTAGTTTCGCCGCGCGAACGTCCAAATCTCCAAGGAGCCCATATGCCTGACAATGTTCGACCCATCCCCGAGGGATACCATTCCATTTCTCCCGCAATCACTTGTAAAAACGCCGCGGCCGCCCTCGACTTCTACAAAGAAGCCTTCGGCGCCACCGAAATCAATCGCATGCCCGGCCCCGGCGGCATGATCATGCACGCCGAAGTGCGCATCGGCGATTCTGTAATCTTCATCTCCGATGAATTCCCCGGAATGTCCGCCGCTCCGGCCCCGGGTGTGGTACCGTCCTCCTACCTTTTCCTCTATACACCGGACGTAGACACGGTTTTCAACCGCGCTGTAGCTGCTGGCGCCCAAGTCGCCATGCCAGTAACCGACATGTTCTGGGGCGATCGCTACGGCAAGCTCACCGACCCCTTCGGCCATAGTTGGGGAGTAGCCACCCACGTCGAAGACGTCTCCCCCGACGACATGGCCCGACGCTCCGCCGAGTGGACCGCCAGCATGACCAAAGCCGCCGCCGCCACCGCTGGCCAAAGCTAACCCTTTCTATCGATGTAGTTCAGGGCGAAGGTCTGGGTCTATGCAGTCGCGCGCAGCGCCGCCCCTTCCATCCAGAGAGGGGCGGCGCTATTTTTCTCTAGCAGTTTCCGCCGCTCGAAAACGATCTTTTTGTCCGGCCCAGCGCACTGGATATAATCCCCCACTGACACTTCCGACCGCTCCAACTAGCTCCGCATCCGACCGCTCCGTCGCTGTCTACACCTCAGCTACTCGCGCGGGAACGGCGAATCTTCAGTTCTATGGTTGTTGATCTCCAGCGCCCGGATGTATCGCCGTTGCAGTCAGGTTCTCGTCCATTCAACCAAATAGCCACTCAAGAAATGTCTGCCAACGGCGGGGTGCCCAACCCTCGTTTTTTGAGGGTGGGTCCTTGGCCACCGATCGCGCTCGCGCGCCCTCTGCCGGTTGCCAATATCCATAAACGCATCTCATTCCACGCCGCGAGCAATCATGGGTATCGTGAATAACCCCATCGATCACCGCGGTCAGATGTTTCGAGACACTAACCACCAATCGCCCAGCCGGCAATTCGTCGCTACGCAGGTGCACGGTGCATCCCGAACCGATCTGCATCGTCGGCGTCCACACCCAACCGAGAGACTGCATGACTCGTTTAATCGACGTTTTATAGACGCCCGTTCTAGCGTTGCTCTTTCCACGTTTCCGTTTGCCCGTGCGCTCATGCATCGCCGCACTATTGACCAGGTCATAGACTTGCTGATACGGCCGCCCGGTCGCAATCGCTATCGCCCGAACAACACAATCGCCCGCCTTGCCCCTGTACCCAGCAGCCCGGCGCCCCCCATCATCAAACTGAAAATGTCGGCCCATATCTCTTTTGGATCGCCCCTCGCAATGATATCCATTTCTTCGCCCGCATCTCGGATAAAGCACCGTTTTCATGCGCGAACTGACGGATGAACCCGGCGCATGAGGATTCTCATGGCACTTGTCAGCGCGGCAGCGGTTTTTCTGCATCCTCGAGGCTTGACACCAAGCCCCCACTGCCCTATGTTCTCCCTTTAAGCAAGTGGACGTCAGAAGCTCCTCCTGCTCTCGAAAATTTCCGCTCGGGAGGTACCTATGCCATTAAGCCTCGCAACACTTTCCCTGGTGGCTTCTCCAGTGTCCGCGCAAGAAGGGCTAAAGATTCTGGAGCGCGATGACTACCGCTGCCAATACTGCGGCCTGGACGGCCGGACCAGCTTTGAAAACGCCCTGGTGATGCGCGTGGATTTCGTCCACCCGCGCGCCCGCAAGGGAAAGAAAAATCCCAGCAACCTGGTCGCCTGTTGCACTCCCTGCAATACCATCAAAGGCACAAAGGTGTACGCCAACTTCGACGAAGCCAAATCCTTCGTCTTAAAACACCGCGAAGATCTCCGCAAAGTTTGGCAATCCAAAACCGCCCGCCAATCCAGCAAACCGGCAAGCGCGTAAACCTCCTTCACCGCTTCTAAGATCTCCATGAACAAGGAAACCCGCGGGCAGGGCACCCCGCGGCGTGCCTGTCTTCTTCCTTTAGCGTTGTCCCAGCAGATTCTCTAAATTACCGCTGAATGCCAGCGGCAATATCGCCCGGCATCGTCGTATGTATCCAGGCCTCCGCCGCAATGAGGTGCAGCACAAAACCAATCCAAAACGCGATCCCGAAGAATTCCCGCGGCGTCAAACCGGTTAGCGGGCTCGTCGCAAAAAACACTCCCATGATCGGCCGAATCGCGGCCACGGCAAGCCCAATCGAAAAAGCCCGAATCATCCACTCGCGGTGCAACGCCACCTCGCGCCGCCGGATATGCCAAAACGCTTTGCACAGTGCAAATAAGAAAAACGTCCCAAACAAAGTAGTCGCCGCCGCCTGATTCACGCCGCCAATCGCCGGCATCCCAAAACTCATCACCAAAGCCGAAATTCCAATCACCAATCCGCAAACCACAAAAACACGCCCGCTCAAACGGTGCCATCGCAGGTGCCGCGCCCGAATTCGTGAACTGAACTGCAGCGGCCCCAAGACCATGAAAAGCATTCCAGGCACAATATGCACAAGCGTAAGAGTCGGATGCCGCGCAAACAAATCATCTAATGCGGCGAGCTGCGCCAATCGAGGATGGGAGGAAACCGCGGGTGGACGATAACCATGCGTCACGATCGGTACGAGACGCACGGTCCTGCGCACCCCGATCGCAACTCCGATAAGGGCGAGGAAAATTACAGCGATCCATAGCGCCCGCTGCCTGCCGATTCCTCGCCGCATACCTGCTACTACGTTCAATGCGCTTCTGGGCTTTCAACAGCGCGCACAATAAGACGGATTGTTTTCGAAACCACCATTCCGGAGAATTGGCTTCGATGGCCGCGGCAGCCATCGGCCCAGCCACTCTAGGTCATTTCGACGCCGAAGTGGGACGCCACGAGGCCTTCAAGATCATTCACCGAATCGCCTACCTTCGAAAGCATGCTTTCGCGCGCCGGTTCGCTGAGGAGCTTCGCCACGCGGAACATATTCCAGCTTGCTTTAATCTTCAAACGCAGGTCGTCCAAAAGATCAAGAGCATGAGGTTGGCCCGAAAACGATTCCCGGCCCAGCGCCGCTTGCAAACTGTTGGCAAGACTTTCCAGGTTTCTTATACGATTCTCCAGCTCATTTTCCGGTGCAGATACATTTCGTTGCGGAGATCTATTTTGGCTTCTCACTTCGGTCTCTCGAGTCCCGACAACGGTGCGGTCTAAGCCCATAAACATCCTCCTCGGCCAACCTTCTCATCTAGCGTGGGTGGCCCCCGCCTCCCCAGTGACACCGGGCATCCACTGGAACAGCAACAACGCTGCCAAGAGGCGTATTTTCTGGAAGACTATGAGACAAAGCGACTTATACGACGTGCGATCAAGGCATCTGCGAAATGCGGACGTACTAGAACTGGGAAAATGTTCACCCTATGGCTAGGGCTGAAAGAAAATTCGCGAGGCTCGTGTTAGGTACGACGGACGCCCGAACTAACTTGCCAATGGAAACCGCCCATCTAGAGGCGGCGGCGGAGTGGTCTTCAGATTGAGGATGTAGGCCGCCTGAGTGCTGCGAGAGCTTCTGGAAATGCTCGGAAAGAGAACGTGGGCTGGGACCCTGCCCGACTTTCGTCCCGTAGTGACCGGCAACCCCCGATCGTTTCAGGCGCGGAGATTGCGTTCAACGCGTTGGCGCATTCTCGGTCGATGGCCCAACCTCGTGGTGGTTCATTGGCCCTTGTCCAATTTCGTCGATTTCTCGCCACTCGTCACTTGCCACTTCCGCTCGGCACCATCCAGTGTGCTAGCATGCTCGAGCCTTGTCGCAGAAAGCTCAGAAGAACACCCTCTGGTTGTCCGTGGCGGTCCTTTTCGCCATCAACATCCTCAATTTCTACGACCGCCACGTCCCCGGAGCCCTCGTCGAGCCCATGCGCAAGGAATTCCATCTTAACGACACACAGATTGGCCTCCTCGGCAGCGCCTTCATCTGGATTTACGCCATCGTTGGCGTCCCCCTTGGCCGCTTCGCCGATTCCGCGAGCCGCAAAAAGCTCCTCGCCTGGGGCGTCGTCATCTGGACCGCGCTGACAGCTTCCGCTGGCCTGGCCCACTCCTATGCGCTGCTGCTGTTCTCGCGCGTCGGCGTTGGAGTCGGCGAAGCCGCCTGCGCTCCCACAGCGACCAGCTGGCTCGGCGATCTTTTCCCTCCCGCCAAACGTTCTCGCGTCCTCGCGCTCTTCATGCTCGGCGTCCCGGTTGGCGGCGCGCTGGGCTATTTCTTTAGCGGTCCGCTAGCCGAAGCCTACGGCTGGCGCTCCGCGATGGTTTTTGCCGCTGTCCCCGCGTTACTCCTCGTTCCGGCTTTGCTCACACTCCAAGAACCACAACGCGGCGCAAGCGAACTCCATCTCGCGCCGCTGGCCCGTGCGTCCATGTGGAACGTCCTGCGCATTCCGACGCTCTGGTGGATCATCGCATCCGGCGCACTGCTCAACTTCAATGCCTACGCCTTCGCCACATTCCTGCCCGCGTTGCTCAGCCGCCTCCACGGCCTCTCGGTGGCGAGATCGGGCATCGCCACGGGCGTCGTGTATCTAGCCGGAGGCGTCAGCGGCGGAGCCATCGCCGGCTACCTCGGCGATTCCATCGTCCATCGCCGCCAAGACGGCCGCCTGCTGTACGCCGCGGTCCTTGCATTAGTGGCCATACCCTTTGCCTGCGCGGGAATCCTGCGACCGGCGGGCTCGTTGTACCTGGCCATGGCCTTTCTCGCGCTGGCCTACGCTGCTCTCACGACGTACTACGGCCTGGTCTACTCCGCAATCCAGGACATCGTTGCTCCGAACCAGCGCGGCTCCGCCATGGCCATCTATTTCATGGCCATGTACATGTGCGGAGCCTCCTTCGGTCCGCTGCTCACCGGCAAATTGAGTGACGTTCTCGCCCACCGCGCCGCCGCGCTGGCAGGCTCCACTGTGGTTACCGAAGCTTTCCGCGCCACCGGACTTCAACAAGCCATGCTGATCATCCCGGTTCTCTGCTCAGCGCTATCCGTTGTGCTGTACATGGGCTCGCGCACCATCACCGCGGACATCCGGCGGCGCGAAGCGGCCGCTCACCTCGCGACGGCGGACGCGTCTTACCCCTGACAGACAAAATGTGCAGATAGAATGTACCCGTAGATGGAACAAGGTAGAATGGACGTGTGGGTGAAGAATGAAATCCGTTAAACAACAAGACAACAAGACCGATGAAAAACCGTCTCGTTCTAAACTCATTCGGCGCGAGATCATCGCCTGGATGTGGGTCGTGCTCATCTTCCTGCTGATCAACGGAACGCTCGGCCAGGCCCGCGTGATTCCCTCCGGCTCCATGGAAAACACGCTCCTCATCGGCGACCACCTCATTATGAGCCGCATCGGCTATGATGCCGGCGTGCCCTTCACGCGGTGGCACCTGCCGCTGTGGCGCAACCCCAAGCGCCAGCAAATGGTGATTTTCACTCCGATTGTTGCGCAAGAAACCTCGGACATCATCAAGCGCGTCATCGGCCTTCCCGGAGAAACGCTGGACATTCACGATGGTGCGGTGTGGATCAACGGACAAGAACTTCCCGAGACTTACACGACCGGCCCCAGCGAGACATATGGCATGCACACGCCCTATAAGATCCCGGACAACTGTTATTTCGTCATGGGCGACAACCGCGGAAATTCCTACGACAGCCGCTTCACCGGCTGCGTCCCTCGCAACCACATTATCGGCACACCGGTGATGATCTATATGTCGCTGGAAGCTTCGCCCGATGCCTGGGAATCCGGCCAGCTCGGCGAGCGCTTTTTCGCCTACGCCAATGCCGTGCTCCATCCAGGCACGGTGCGCTGGAGGAGACTTTTCAGGACGTTCTGAAGCGCAGTTGTGCCGCTTGAGACTTTTCAAATCTCTTTGCGTCTTCGCCGGGGGAAGTGGATGAAATGAGCGAAACACCGCAGCAATATTCCGCGCGCATCATGAAAATGATCGAAGGGAAGGACCCTTTCAAGACACAGTCGGCGACGCCCAAGAAGCTCGAAAGTCTTGTGCAGGGCGCGCCACCCTCTAAACTGCAGAAACGCCCCGCTCCGGACAAATGGTCCGTCGCCGAAATCCTCGCGCATCTTGCCGATACGGAAATAGTCGTCGGCTGGCGCGTCCGCTCGATCCTCGCAGCGCCGGGAACGCCCATTCAGGCATTCGACCAGGACGCGTGGGCGGCTGCTGGAAATTACGCAAAGCGCGATGCGCGCAAGAGCATCGAGCAGTTTCGCGCGGTCCGCGACGCTAACCTGGCGCTCTACAAATCACTCAGCCCCGATCAATGGAAGCATTTTGGTATGCACGCCGAGCGCGGCGAAGAGAGTCTCACGCGCATCCTGCACATGATGGCCGGCCACGACGTCAACCACATTTCGCAGATCGAACAAATCCTTCTAAAGAAAAAATAACCGTTCGCTCCTTGCACGCCCCGCGAGCGCCGCTTTTCATTCGTCGCCGCGAACTTGCCACCAGTCAAGCCGCTCGAATTCGGCCACTTTTTCGGAACCGTGATCGCGATACCAATTCCTCCACGCCCGAGGATCGACGGGAACATTCGCATCCGTAATTTCGCGCAACGCCATGAAAGACCAGCTTTTCATCTGCGCGTTGGTGCTTGGATCGGCGACCAGATCAAGGAATTTCGGCACCATCCGCATGCGCTGCAAGCGCGTGAAATTTCCACAATCGGAAAGGTTGCATCCGGCGCGCTCACGAACATTGTTCGAAGGATCGTCGGTGAACGATTCAAACAGTTCGTCAAGAGCTTCGTCCTTGCGGAGATAGCGCATCCCTTCAACGGCCCACAGCCGCACGGTCACGTCCGGATCGTGCTTCGCGTAATCGAGAAGCACCGGATGAATTCGATCGTAGGCCATGCCGCGCCCGGCCAGCATACCGAGAAAATAAACAGCCGCTGGGCGATAGTGCAGATCCGTCTGCGCGCGCTCGATCAACATTTCCGCAGCTTGTTCATTTTTCTGCCAGCCGTCCAGAGTCAGATTGATGTCCCCGTTGGCGTAGCGCACCCGTAGATCGCTTGAGAATTCCGAGCGCCGCTCGAGCTGCCTCATGTGGTCGGTCAAGCGGATGTGGCCGACCCAGCTGTCAACTTGCTGTTCGAACAAATCCAGAGAGCGCTGGTCGTGGCCGAGCGCGCGTTCGAGCATTTCCTCCGCTTGCTGTTGAGCAGGCAAAGCGAGTAGGCGCTGCGCGTCCCTGTCGGTCATCATCGCTAGAGCAATGTGACGCGGCGGAACAACGTTGGCAGTCGCCGCCACGCGCTGTCCGTTTGCTCGCGCTTGGCCCGCGCGAGCTGCGCTGGCCATCGATTTCAAAGTGGCGAATCTCCAGCCCTGCCACGCAAACATTCCAGCGACGCACAAGGTGAACATGGCAATCGAAATAACTGTCGTCACGCGCGACGGGGGCCGCGATGATTTGAAAAGGGGCTGCCCGGGCTGCGGCGGCGGGCCGTAAGCCGCATCCAGCTCGACGTGCGTGTCGATTTTCAGACTAGCGAGAGTTTCTATTTGCGAAACGATCCAGCGCGCCTCCTGGCGGCTCGCGATTTCATCAGCGAGGGTGATGCGGCGCCCATCCTTTGTGCGCAGGCGAATCGCGTACATTGTCTGCCCTTGATTTCCACCCTGCTGTCCGCTCGTGACCGCCACAATCGCGTCGATCTCGGAGATGGAAAATCGTTTCGTCGAACCCATGCCGAGAACGCGTGCAGTCGAACTAAGTTCGCCGTTGCCGACGCGAATGCGTGAAGTCCCCAGCACGACGTGAAACATGGCAAAGATCAGCAGCACATCGAAGAAACCGAACACCAGCGGGAAAAACCACGGAGCGCTCGAACGGAGGAGAAAATACACCACGACCGTCCAAATGGCAGTGAAGATAAGCAGAAACAGCGCGCGGGAAGGAGTGCGAAAAGCGGGGAAATAAAATTCCGTCTCGCCGTCCTCTGAAGAAATAATGACTTTCGGATGCGCGGGGGCCGCAACGGGAGCCGCATTCCAGTCGCTCGAAGATCCGGCAGCAAAGCCGAAAGTTTCCGAGGAAGACTCGGCCGGCGTCTGCTCCGCGGAGAAAGTTGTCTTAAACACAGGCAATTCGAAATCGTCGGAGTAGTCAATTCCAGGCAGATCCGCCTGCGCGTGGAGAAGCCAAAGAACCTGGTCCGGCGAATTGTCGTGATCGGTGACGTAAGCGTCTGAAGGAATTGCGAAATCCACCGGAATCGTTCTGCCGAGCGGGTCCATGCCCAGCGCGCCATACGGAACATTTTGTTCCGTCTGCCACAGCACGGTCTCGGACGTCGAGCGGCTGTCTCCCGAACCGCCAATCATCTTTCGAACACAGGAAAGACGGAGATCGACGCCATGCGCGGCGCTTGCATCGAGTTTGAGATGAATCCTTCCCGCCAGGCGGCCGCCCGGAGAGAATGGCAGCGAATAGAACTCAAAATACGTGTTGCCAAAGCGGCTGCGACGAAGGGTGGCGCGCAAGGCGGCCACGAAAAGAATGACTCCGATAAGACCGAATCCCAGAACCAGGAAAACCCGTGGATCATTGCGGCGAGCGAGCTGCGGGACGATGGTGACGGCCACGGGAATCATCACCACGTTCGAAAAGATACACATCACCCATGTGGTGATTTCGGTTTTCTTGCTTTGGTTTTCCGCCTTGCGGCTGGCCCAATCCGTGCGCCACAGCCACGGCGCGGCGGGGTTGGCCTCTTCGATCGCCGCCTGCCTCTTCAACCGGCCATAGCCACCCACCGCCACGAACAGAAACCCCGCGCCAATCGCAGAAATAAAAAGTGCGATCGCGGCGCCGGCGATCGTGCCAGTGGTGCTGTGATTGCGGCTGTTCGTGAGAAACGTAAGTAGAGAAAGCAGTCCCGGGACGAGAAACATGAGCCCGAAAAAAATGAAGAAAGCGGCGGCACCTTTCGAAGGCCTGGTCACACAACAATTCTAGGAGCTATTCCCGCGGGCCAAATGGCCCTGAAGTACTAGCTTGTTCTTGTAGTTACAACTGACCAAGCGGACCGCGAGAGCGCCGGCGCTCGACCGCCAAATCGATCAGCGGGAGGCGGCGCTCTTGGGTTTGGCGAGGGCTGGGAAAACCCCCAGTTGGCGCATCAGCCCGAGAGCATCCCAGCTGGTATTTGAGTCGATGATTTTGCCGTTGGCGAGGTAATGGATGGTGATGCCTTCGATGGAGACTTTTTTATGTGTGGGGCGGATTCCCATGAACTCACCTGTATGAGTGCCGGAGATGGTCCAGGAAGCGACGAGTTTGTCCTTTTCGGCGACGGTGTCCTCGACAATGAAGCGTAGATCGGGAAACGCCGCCAGGTACGTCGCGACCTGAATCTTGTAAGCTTCCGGGCCGACGGAGGAACCGCAAGAGTCGTTGTCGCGCAGAGCGTGGCTTGGAGAAAAAAGATCGCTGACCACATCGAGTTTACGTCGGTTCCAGACGTCTTCGTAAAGGCGACGGACGATGACCTTGGCGTCGATGGGCATGCGGCCTCCTTCGCGTGGGTGATATTGGGCGGTTGAAGATTGACCTGCCTCACGGAGCGAAGGGCTGCGGGAGCCCTGCGGCGTAAGGCTCGCCAGAGGGTACTCCCAAGAAATGCACTTTGCAATAAGGTTAGTGGAATGGAAGCCCGAGAGACGGCGGTTCGCGTTAACGGTTGAGGAGCAGAGCACCTAATAAACCGCAGAAGTCTTTTGACAGAGCCAGGCGATTTGCATACAGTGCGGCCAACAGTAGCCGGGAACCAAATCTCGGACGGAGCGTTTGTATTTCGTGCGGTGTCGCCGAAGACCGAGAGCGGGCGTGCATTCCTTAGCCGGTTACCGGTATTCCCCGGAGCGATTCGTAAATCACGAAGAATCAAACTTTTTCAAAGGGGGAACATCGATGAAAGCAAGAAACAGAATCTTTTCTCGAATAGGGTGGTTGCTGGCGTTATCGGCTGTGCTGATTCCTGCGAGACTTGCGTTCGCGCAAGAGGACAATCGCGTGCCCACTGCTTTTATGGGCGCCTTCTTTTTGATCTTTTGCATTTTTTTTCTGGTGATGTATGTGTATCACGCCTTGGCGCTTCAAACGATCGCCACGAAGACAAACACAGAAAACCCGTGGTTCGCGTGGATTCCGATCTTAAATATTATTCTGATGCTGAACATCGCCAAGAAACCTATTTGGTGGATCGTTCTGTTTCTCATCCCGCTCGCCAACATCGTCATTTACGTCATACTTTGGATGGGGATTGCGGAGGCTCGCAACAAACCCAACTGGTGGGGGATTTTGACCATCGTTCCAGTGGCAAACCTTATTGTGCCCGGCTATCTGGCTTGGTCGGACTAGTTTGCCGAGTTTTTGAAGCCCGCATCAACGAGAAGACTCGCTGGATTTGGCCGCCCTTTCGATCCGAAACGTGAAACAGCCGGCAGTCGTGCTGTGCACTTGCAGGTAGTCAATTTCGGGATGGGCGAAAAGATTCTCGATGGCTGGTCCAAACTGGCCGTCGACTACATATTCTTGAACCACGAGCCGGCGGCCGTGCGCGTAGCCTTCGAGAGTGCGCGGGCTGCTGCGTAACTCCTCTGGAAAACCGCCGTCTTCCACATAACGGCGGCAAGGCTCGGCATGCACGTAAATCGGCCCCGGCTGGGGAAGCGATTCCACGCCGCTAAAGCGATCATAGGTGAACAGAATTCTGCGCGCCTGTCCCGGCTCGATAGTCCGCAGGCAGTGGCGGCACGGAGCGGCGTCTGTTCCAACTTCCGCGTGTGCAGGAAATCCGTAACCTGGCGCGCGCATGGTCCTGCGGACAGCTTCGGCGACTTCCGTTGGTATGGCTACGATTCGAATGGGTTGCATGATTTGATCTTCGCGTCTCCTCGATGATTTAGAGCGGCCGTGGGCCGGTCTCTATGCGAGGAATATTGCGGCAAGATCTGGGTGAGCTCTATCCGGTTTGCGTCGTCGAACTCGCAAGGAATTGCGGGAAGGTTTAGGAACAGCACGCCTGGAGATGCAAGATTGGTCAGGAAAAGAACGACCCACACGCAAAACCGACGTGGGGACCCTACTGCGACTCTTGTCTTGGGACTCCTCGAAATGAAAGGGGAAGGATTTCGTCGAAGAGCCCCGAGACAAGATCAAATTACAAGAGGGTCCGGTTCATACGGCTCTAGGGAGTAACGTGGACGCTGATAGCAACGTTGGCGCCGTTGTCCTGACGGTAGGTGACGTCAGCAGAGGAGCCGACTTTCAGCTTGCCGTCTACCGTGGTGTTCTTGTCGATGGTGAAGGACATGGTGCTCGAAGCGCTCGGCTGTTGCTGATCCTGGGAAACAGAAGACCGGGACGCCACAGTGAGAGTGAAAGAATTCTGGTCGACCGAGGCAATCTTTCCAGACACGGATTGCGTCTGTGGAGTAGCCTGCTGACCTTGCTGAGATTGCTGCGTGTTGGCAGGCGGTAATGCCAAAGCTCCCGCTACCAGAACCGTACCAGCCAACGTGGAAAAACCAAATCGCCATGCGTTCTTCATTATCAAAATCCTCCTCGGAGATTTGGCTGAGGACAGACAGCAGTGCAGAAGGCGTGCCAAACTGCCATGAAAGATGCGATATCCTAGAACTCCAATCGTGTCAATAGCTTACGGGGTTAGGCGGGGAATTCAGAGCGCCATGCTTACTAGTACCAGAACTAGTAATCTCTTCCTGGCTCGTAAACAATCTCGTTAGGCAATTCATTGTGGCGAATCTACGGCTAGCTTGGTATTGGCAGATGCGTTTGGTTTGGGCAAGACTTTGGATTCTGCCTTTGCCGGCGAATTTGCAGCGGAAGGAGGCTGAGAGTCAGCGTCGAAAAAGGAAGCATTGAGAGAAGCAGTGAGCGGATAGGATTTTCCTTGATCGGTAAGCTCCGTCAGCAGGAGCTCGTAGCGAAAACCGTCGGGATGATTTTTGCTTCTGAGAAGCACGAGAAGGCCCCGCACTTCCGCATGGGAATGGATGACGACGCCGTCTCCAAGGCTCAGGTCCGATACCACGAAGCCGCGAAATTCGGATCCATCGCGGTCCGCGTTCGAGTCGATGGACGTGAGCATTTTGACGTGGAAAACGGTTCCTTGAGGGAGGGCGTCGAGAGGATCCGCCTCCGTGTGACGAAGACGAGTCTGTAAGTGAAATGCGAGAATCGATCCTGCCGGGATGCGAATAGGTGCTATCGTGGAACTCGAAACCTGGGCAGGGGAGGAAATTGCAAACACACCGATAGTACACAGGGCTAGGGCTAGAAAACGCGACATCGGGGGGCGGACCTTTCTGCTATGGACCGAACAAGCGCTGAAACTTCATTTTAGATACGCCGGGGAAGACCGTCAATTTAAAAACAGAGCGGCTGTGGCGAATCGTTCAGCGTTACCTTATCGTAGCTAGGAGTGCAAGATGTTGATCAAGAGCAACACGACTACCATTAGGACCGCGACTACGATCACAGCAATGCGCAGACCGCTTTTTCGGGAGACTAGCCCGTTCAGAGAGAACGTACTTGTGCGTGAAAAACTGAATTTGCAATATTTGCAGGTCTCCGCCTGTTGTGGGCAGATGCCGCCACAGTTTGGGCAGGTTTGCGCGAACATTCTGTCCGACATTTCCCATAAATAACAGGTTGCGGGAGAAAACTCCAACGGTACCTCGGTACGTAGGCGCCGACGTCGGTGGCGCCCGCAGCCGCCACAGTGAGGCAATTTTGTTGCGAAACGCCAGTTTCCGATACAATATGAGCGTCCTGTAGGACGGCAAACCATGCGCCAGATCGATATCGATTCGCTTTCCGAGGAAGAACTCATTGAGTTGAACCACAAGGTGGTGGCTCGACTCAGGTTCCTTCATCAAATGCGCTCGCACTCCGCGATGCTGGGTTTCCGCATAGGCGAAAGAGTGAAGTTCCATCCCGACGGCCGCGCCGTGGTCTTCGGAACCCTGACTCGTTATAACAAGAAGACCGTCACAGTGGTCACCGATTCCGGGGAAAACTGGAATGTGGCGCCGGGGTTGCTGAGCAAGGTAGATTCCGCGACGGCTCGAAAGAGCAGTCCGTATGACGACGTGGTCGCGCAGTTTCCTAATCGCACGGCCGAGAAATAAGGGCAGGAAACAGGCGGGAACCGAGAAGCTGGGAAGACCAGCCGATATTGCGCCCGAACACGGCCTGCCTCACATCCAGTTCTAGGTCATCGGCTCGCGTCTTTGCTCCACACTTCCTTTCAGATCAGACCTCCTCTCGCGGCTCGGTCCTTGCGCCGCGCTATCACTTCACCCCGTCTAGTTCTAGTTGTGAACAGGACTTGCACGTCCCGGCTGTCGAACATGAGCGGCACACAATAGAAAAAGGGCCGCGGAGTGAGCACGCGGCCCTGAAGCACACTACATGAATTGATTTGCTGTTTGACTCGATACGATCTGACAGAATCCGCCCGAATCCTGAATTAAATCAGGTTGTAAACCGAACGTGTATCCCTGCAAATCGTGAGAAGAGCGGGATACATTTGCGTGGCATAGTCCGCACACCATAGCGGATTGAGCCACGACTACTTTAGAAAGGAGGTGATCCAGCCGCAGGTTCTCCTACGGCTACCTTGTTACGACTTCACCCCAATCATGAGTCATACCTTGGGCGCTTGCTTCCTTGCGGTCAGCGCGGCGAC
>Ga0210410_10002089_pt1 | contig 18087 bp, 13 predicted proteins | sample IncBWC4MmetaG_FD_161058 | JGI IMG/M metagenome (GOLD analysis project Ga0210410, IMG submission 161058) | Forest soil microbial communities from Barre Woods Harvard Forest LTER site, Petersham, Massachusetts, United States - Inc-BW-C-4-M | ecosystem: Environmental > Terrestrial > Soil >... | reverse complement strand
CACCACCTGCCCGGGATACGTCGCCGCCGCAAGCACCAGCGCGACCAGCGTATCCGGATAAAGCGCAATCGGAGCGGCCAGCTGCTCCAGTTGTTGCGCGTTCAGACCCTGTGCCCCCGCCTGCGCAAGTCCGTAACCCTGCTGCGCATAGCTCCGGCCAGGCGAAGAATACTGCTGCTGGTAAGCCGGGGGATAAGCCTGGGTCGGCGGATAAGTCTGGGTCGGCGGATACGCCTGCGAAGGATACCCATACCCGTAGCTCGGCTGCGGATACGAGTTGTACGGCTGCGAGGGGTAGCCGGGCTGGTAAGTGGGCTGCGTGTAGACCGGGTACGTATATCGTTGCCCATACCCTGACAGCGGCCCCGGCACATAAGCCATCTGCTGCCCCAGCAGTTCGCTCTGTCCCGTCAGCATCAGAAGAAGCGCCGTCCCCAGAGCGACCGAACCCCGCAACCTGTTCGCTGCCTCAACTTGACCCATCTCCCCTCCAAGGTCGACATGATCACTGGGCTGGGCTTTCGCAGACCCTATTTCGAGAATCGATCCGGTTGGCAATCTGGCCATCAGCTCTCGGCGCCGACGATCACCATCCATCTCCGCAGATTCTGGTCCCCGCGGAGGACGAGACTACTATCAACTTCGCCACGCACCTTAGTCAACCCTCCGGGGCCCTCCCGACACCCCGATACTCTGCAACACAGCAGCAAGAATCAAATCCATCCGCACTGATAAACTGCCATACAGGAGCGCATCCTACGTGATCGAACTGGCATTCTCCATCCTGGGCTCCGACTTCGCCCACCTCGCCGACGAAGTCGCGGCGGCCGAGCGCGGCGGCGGCACCATCGTCCATGTCGATGTCATGGACGGCCACTTCGTGCCCAACATCACCTTTGGCCCGCCCATGGTCAAAGCCCTCCGCACGATCACGAAGCTGCCACTCGACTGCCACATGATGGTCGAAAATCCCGACGACTTCATCGAAGCCTTCGCCGAGGCCGGCGCCAACATGATGAGCGTTCACCAGGAGGTCTGCCGCCACCTCTACCGCACCCTCCAGCAGATCGCGCACCACGGCATGCAGCCCGCCGTCGTCATCAACCCCGCCACGCCGGTCGATACCCTCATCGAAGTCCTTCCCTTGGTGCATCATGTGCTCGTCATGAGCGTCAACCCAGGCTTCGGCGGCCAAGAGTTCCTCCCCCTCGCGATCGACAAAATCGCCCACCTGGCTGAGTTGCGCGAGGAGATGGGCCTCAACTTTCGCATCGAGGTCGACGGCGGCATTGCTCACGATACAGTCGCTCTCGTGGTCGAAGCAGGAGCGGACATGTTAGTGGCCGGATCGGCGATCTTCGCCCCCGGCAAAACGGAACAAAACGCCAGGGAGTTCCTCAAGCTGGCGCGAGCGGCTTCCCCGGCACAAATCGGACGGGAAGTTTAGAATAAAAGGCAGCCTGAGCGCCCAGGACATGACTCAACATGACTTGGACGCGAGGCGGATGGGGTTCTATAGCGGATGAATAAGCGTTCCTTTTTCCCAAGTGTTAGGGCTGGCGCAGTGGCTGGCCTCGCGATCGCCGGTCTGTGCTTCGCTTCGATGGCCGCAACCGCCCAGGTGACGGGCTCGTCGCAAACCACAACCGACGCCAACGGGAAGCCGCAGCAGACTGTAACCCTCTCCGCATCTCCGAGCAAAAAGGAAAAGGTCGTTCCGTCCAAGGACACCAAGAAGGAGCTTCGGAAGGAGAAGAAGATTGAGCCGGTCGATGCCGGACTCCCTGACAAGGTGCTCTACGACAAGGCACTCGACGCCACCAAGCGCGGCCACTTCGACGTCGCCCGACTCGACCTCCAGACCTTGCTCAACACCTACCCCGACTCGCAGTACCAGATGAAGGCCAAGCTCGCCATCGCCGACAGCTGGTACAAAGAGGGCGGCACCGCAGCACTCACCCAGGCCGAGCAGGAGTACAAGGACTTCATCACCTTCTTCCCCAATGCACCCGAGGCCGCCGAGGCCCAGATGCGCGTCGGCGACATCTACTTCCGCCAGATGGACAAGCCCGACCGCGACTACGCCAAGGCCACCCACGCCGAAGAAGAGTACCGCCTCATGCTGCAGCAGTTCCCGGAGTCGACCCTGGTCCCGCAGGCCAAGCAGCGGCTGCGCGAAGTGCAGGAGGTCATGGCCACGCGCGAGTCGGCCATCGCCCAGTTTTATGCCTCACACTCCAATAACTGGCCGGCAGCGATCGCCCGCTATCAGACGGTTGTCGACACCTATCCTCAGTACAGTCACATGGACGATGTGCTGATCGGGTTGGGCGACGCCTATGAGACTGAAGCGAAGTACGTCCGGACCATGAAGCTTCCGGAAGCCGCCAAAGCCAAGCTGGAAAAAACCTATGACGACCAGGCGATCGCGGCCTACAGCAAGGTCGTTCTCGAACACTCGGCCTCTCCCCACGTCGAGGATGCGCGCGACCGGCTGGATGCAATGAACGTGCCGATCCCAACGCCAACCCCCGAGCAGATCGCGGCTAGTGTCGCTCTCGAAAACAGCCGCCGGCAGTATCGCCTGCAGGATCGCGCAACGCTTCTGGTCATGCACAAACCGGACGTAGTGTTGGCAGCCAGAGACGGTGACCCGACGCTGGCCGATCCCACTCCAACGCTCGCTCCCCACATCATCAACAAGATCACCGCCGACTTCAACGAAGCGCTGAATCCCGGTGCGGCCAAAGCCGCCACCCCAGCACCAGACGGCACGGCGCCTGCTCCAAATGCCAGTGCGCCAGCCACAACGGCCGCAGGTACCTCCGCCCCGGCAGCGCCACTCGCGCTTCAGGATGTTCCTGCGGCAGACGCAGCCACTCCTGCCAGCTCGGCCGTGACCAGCGAAGCGCCAACTACGACCAGCGCTCCTGCGGCCGGCGGAAACAGCCTGGGCGTCGAGATTCTCACCCCCGGAGTTACTGCAGGCGGCGCCGCAAAGCCGGCCGATACCAATGGCGGCCTCAAGGCAGTCGGCCCCGTAAACACAGCGCCTCTGCCCGCAGCGGAAAAACCCGCAGAGGCCCCGGACGCAGTCAACGACGTCGCAGCCAAACCGCAGCCCGCGGCACAGGCTCCCAACGCCAACGGAAAGAAGAATCCGAAGCCCGAGTTCGACAAGAGCGACGAATCCTCCAGCAAGCACAAGAAGAAGAAGGGCCTCTCCAAAATCAACCCGTTCTAATATTTTGCAAATCAACAGAGACCGACAAATGGGATGCAGCCACTGGTTGCATCCCATTTTTCCTGCTCTCCTCGTTCTTGCTCTGTAGCCTTGTTGGTCCGTCAGGTTGACTGGTTAACTGCCACGCGGCGGCGAACCCGGGGCACAATCAGAAGCGACAGCAGAAGAAGCGCAACCACAGCAAGCAGCACGAAGAACAGCGGACTCACGGTTATCCGGTGTCCGCGGCGCTCTCCACTCGCCTTCGAGACATGCGACAGATGTCCACCTAATACATACGCGTTCCCGGCAAGTGATTCGTCGGCTTCATACACCGCATTGCCGCCCAGCACCAGGGTGTCGCCGCCGATCCTGGCCTGCGAGTCGACAACCGCATTGCCCACGATCACGGTTGCATCATGTCGCACCTGGCCGCTGACGTTCACGCTCCCAAAGAGAACGAAGACGTGCCCCGTCAGGTCTCCCTCCACCTGCACCGAACAGAAGAAGCAGGTGGCGTTATGCACCTGCTGGCCGGCAGCAACGAAGATGTCCTGCCCCACATACGTGCGGTTCCCCGAGGACTGGCCGAGTGCTCCGGCGGCGAGCAGAAGCGGCAGAACCAGGCTACTCAGAACGTATCGCCGCAAGGTATTCCCCCTGAGAAAACTCAAACTGAAGAGTTAATACGTAGATTTTCGAAACTGGTTCGATTTAACGTGTTCGCTTCGCCGTATACCGGCAAATCTAAAACCCGCGTCCATGCGGATACGCAGGAAACTGATAGCGGTTCCGCCGCACCAGGTACACGATTAGCCAGATCAGGCCAATAAGGATCAACAGCGGAGCAAACGGCAGCAGCAGCCAGATTTTGCTGGAGAGCACCGTGCGGGAGCCATGAATCATCGCGCCGGGAGCCAGATTCGCATCGCCCGCCGCAATCGCCACATCGCCTCCCACGGTGGCCCCTTCGCCCAGATTCATATCCGCGCCCAGCGCCGCCACATCGCCCGAAATACTACGGCCCGGATCGACTTCAACCTTCCCGAACATCACCGCGACGTCGCCCTTCACGTCGCCATGAACATGAACAAAACAGAACAGGCACGCCACATCGCCCGCCGTCTCTCCTTCGGCGATCGTAATGTCATTGCCCACACTGGCGCGGTCGTCGCTGCCTTTGGCGAATGCCGGGAGAGCGTAAACAAGAAAAAGTGCAACTGCGAGGAGCAATCTGCGCATAGAAGAACCTCGTGGGCTAGTGTACGGCGAGAGTCGCATATCAGGCAGCACGATCTGGCCTAAACCTCAAAACTCAGTGCTACCCTTAAAGCACCCATGAGTGAGCAATCAAGTAACCACGAGCTGCCGAAAGCATACGATCCGTCTGTCATAGAAGAACGCTGGGCCGAGTACTGGGTCAAGGAACGTCTATTTGACGTCCCAACCCCCAAAAATACGCAGGAGGGAACCACAAAGTTCACCATCCTCCTCCCCCCGCCCAACGTCACCGGCCGCCTCCACATGGGCCACATGCTCAACCAGACCGAGATGGACATCCTCACCCGCTGGCACCGCATGCTCGGCGACCTTGCCCTCTGGATTCCCGGCACCGACCACGCCGGCATCGCCACCCAGATGATGGTCGAGCGCCAGCTCGCCAGCGAGGGCACCTCCCGCAAAGAGCTCGGCCGCGAGGCCTTCGTCCAGCGCGTCTGGTGCTGGCGCAAGCTCTACGGTTCCGCCATCCTCGACCAGATGAAGCGTCTCGGCGCCTCCGTCGACTGGGACCGCGAATACTTCACCATGGACGACCGCCTCAGCGTCGCGGTCAAGGAAGCCTTCGTTCGCCTCTACGAGCAGGGCCTCATCTACCGCGGCGCCTACATCGTCAACTGGGACCCCAGCATCCAGACCGCCGTCTCCGACCTCGAAGTCGAGCACGAAGAGCGCCTCGGCAAGCTCTACCACATCCGCTACCCCCTCGCCGACGGCTCCGGCCACATCACCGTCGCCACCACCCGCCCCGAGACCATGCTCGGCGACACCGCCGTAGCCGTGAACCCCACCGACGAACGATACACCGCGCTCATCGGCAAGAAAGTCCGCGTACCTCTAACAGGCATAAACGGAGGCCCCGACCGCGAAGTTCCCATCCTCGCCGACGACTGGGCCAAGCCCGAGTTCGGCACCGGCGCCGTCAAAGTCACACCCGCGCACGACCCCAACGACTTCGCTATCGGCCAGCGCCACAACCTGCCGCAGCCCAGCATCCTCGACGAGACCGCCCACGTCGCTCTCCCCGGCTCGCCCTACGACGGCCTCGACCGCTACGCCGCGCGCGAACGCATGCTCATCGACCTCGAAGCCCAGGGCCTGCTCGAATCCGTCAAGGACCACACCAACTCCATCGGCCTCAGCCAGCGCACCGGCGTCGTCATCGAGCCGCGCCTCTCCATGCAGTGGTTCCTCGCCGTCAACAAACCCCCCAACACCGGCGGCAACACCATCGCGCAAAATGCCATCAACGCTGTCGAAGGCGAAAAGCCGGCCATCCACTTCACCCCGGAGATGTACAAAAAGATCTACCTCGAGTGGATGACGAACATCTACGACTGGTGCATCTCCCGACAGCTGTGGTGGGGCCATCGCATCCCCGCGTGGCACTGCAAACCCTGCGGCGGAATCACAGTCGCCCGCGAAACCCCCACAACATGCGGCAACTGCAACTCCACCGACATCGTGCAGGAGACCGACGTCCTCGACACCTGGTTCTCCTCCGGCCTGCTTCCTTTCACCACACTAGGCTGGCCCAACGCCGACGCAGACGGCAAACCGCAGATCACGAACGACCTCGCCAACTTCTACCCAACCACCCTCCTAGTCACCGGCTTCGACATCCTCTTCTTCTGGGTAGCCCGCATGATCATGCTCGGCTGCCACTTCATGCTCGACGTCCCCATGCCAGACAACAGCAAGCGCACTCTCGCCGATGCCGTCCCCTTCAAAGAGGTCTACATCCACGGCCTCGTCCGCGACGCCAACCGCGAGAAGATGTCCAAGACCAAGGGCAACGTCATCAACCCCATCGACATCATCGAGCGCTTCGGCACCGACGCCGTCCGCTTCACCCTCGCCTCCATGGCCTCCCCCGGCACCGACATCGCCTTCTCCGAAGCCCGCACCGAAGGCTACCGAGCCTTCGCCAACAAAATCTGGAACGCCGCCCGCTTCCTCTTCATGAACATCGACCGCGCCAAAGAGGCCGGCTACAGCATGACGATGCGCGACAGCGGCATTGTCACCGAACTTCCAGCAGGCACTCCACTTGAGACCCGCTGGATCTTCGACCGCCTCCACGCCGTCTCGATCGAAGTAGGCCGCGCACTTACCAACTACCGCTTCGACGAAGCCGCCAACGCGATCTATCAATTCTTCTGGGGCGAGCTCTGCGACTGGTACCTCGAACTCGTCAAGCTGCGTCTCGTTTTCGATACTTCCACCGCCTCGTCCCCTGAAGCTGTCATTCTGAGCGGAGCGAAGAACCCCGAAGTAGCCAATCCCACCTCAACCGCCAAAGAGTTTTCGGCCACGGATCGAGACACCACGGCCGTCACCCTGGCCTCCCTCACCGGAGTCTTCGAGTCCGCCCTGCGCCTCCTCAGCCCCTTCATGCCCTTCCTCACTGAAGAGATCTGGCACGCCCTCTACAACCAGCAGCCCCCCACAAAATCCATCGCCCTCACGCGCTACCCGCAGCCCGCCGACTTCCCCGCCGACCCAGTAGCGGCAAGCGCCATGAAGACTATCCAAAACCTCATCGTCACCGTCCGAGCTCTCCGCAAAGAACTAGGCGTCCCCGAAAAAGAAGCAACCCCAATCATTCTCCACGCCGACAATCGCATCCTCGCACTCGCCGATGCAAATCAGGACATGCTCGCTCGCATGGCCCGCGTCGTCTCCGTCGAGTTCGCCACCGAACCACTCTCCGGCAGCAACGCCCGGTCTACTCCAGACTTCGACGTAGCCATCACCTACGAGCGCCAGATCGACATCCCCGCCGAATGCGAACGCCTCACCAAAGACCTGGCCAAATACGAAAAAGGCCTTCAAGCTGCAGAACGCCAGCTCAACAACGAAGCCTTCATGGCCAAAGCCCCCGCGCCCATCGTCGACGGCCTCCGCAAGCAACACGCCGAAACCAAAACCCTCTACGACAAAACCAAATCGGCCCTTGAAGCTCTCGGCTGCTAACGCCACAGATACACCGCAGATTCGAGCAGATACAATCGAACTGTTCCTCTCCGAGCACCCCATGAGCCGAGTCCTCATCATCGGAAGCCACACCCCGGTCAGCCGCGAGATCGGAGATGCACTCACAGCCGCCGGCCTCCCCATGGAGTACTCCGCAGGCCACGCAGACGCCCTCCAGCGAATGCGCATCCGGTCCTTCGGCGTCGTCATCACCAGCGCCTACAACGCCATCGAGGAAGGCCTGGCTTTCCTCGAAGAGATGCGCTCCATCAGGCCCGGCATCAAGTGCATCGTCCTCGCCCATAAAAGCACTCCCGACGAAGTCATCGCCGCGCTGCGTGCCCGCGTCTTCGCCTTCTTCTCTCCTCCCGTCGATACCCACGAGATCGCAAACCTGACCGCACGCGCAGCCTCCGACAACCAATGGCGGGACGACATCGAAATCCTCTCTGCCCGCCCCGGTTGGGTCTCCCTCCGCGTCAATAGTCGCCTCATCACAGCGGAGCGTCTTCTGTCGTTTGCGAAGGAACTCAGCGCCCAGATGCCCGAGGACGCAAAGCACGACACCATCCAGGCGTTGCGAGAGATCCTGCTGAACGCCATGGAACATGGAGCGGCGTTCAATCCCGAACAGGTCGTCGAGGTAACCGCGATCCACACGGCACGGGCGATGGTCTTTCGCGTGCGCGACCCCGGCGCCGGCTTCCGCAAGGAATCGCTCAGCCACGCAGCCTTTGCCAACTCCTCTCCCGATCCCACGGCTCACATCGCGCAGCGCGAAGAAAAAGGAATGCGAGCAGGCGGATATGGCCTCCTTCTCGCCAGCGGCACCGTCGACGAGTTGATCTACAACGAAATCGGCAACGAGGCCGTCCTCATCAAGTACCTCGACTCACCCGCTGGTGCCAACACAAAGTAGATCCGTAGCTGTCGCGGTGACTTTAGCACCCCGATGACGCCGGTGCTGGGCCACTCGGGTTCCCTTGGATGATAGATGATAGTAGGTGCCGAAGAGAATGTTCCAAAGCGGAAGCATCGTCGCGAAGTATTTATTCATATGCTCTGGCAAATTCGAGTGATGGATCCGGTGACTTTGAGGACTGGAGAGAACCCGGTTGAACCAGCCGAACCGGATAGGGGAATTGAGATGGATGAAGTAGCCCAGCAACCTCTGAAATAGAACGATTCGGCATCGAGATCACCTCGTGACCCGCTCCTAATGCTTTTTCAGCCGAATCTCGAACCATGACGGATATCCGGGGATTACGACCACCGAACCCGCAGGCGCAGCCTCGAATCGTGTTACAGCCGCAGTAAAGCCTGCATCAGGGATGGCGGCAATCCGATAGTCGCGAGCGAGCCCAATGAGCAGCAGCGGCAACACAAAGAATCCCAGCACCTGCAATGACTGCCGGCCGCTCCGGATGAACCACGCGAGCGACCAAAGGAGAGAGAGGCTGGGCAGCATCCAGTAATAAGAGCCGGGCCATGCGGCGATCGCCGGCCAGGCCGGCTGTCCAGGTGCGAGCAACGCGCTCGGGCTGGCGAGCAGCGATGCGACGATAAGCGCCGAAAGCAGGATCATCAGCCGCATGCCTGTTGGCAATATCCAGACCGCGAGTAGCAGAATCGCAGTCCCTGCAACCGCGATGCAAGCGATGGCCGTAAGCGACAGGTGCGAGGTCACGAGACTGGCTCCAAGCAGTGCGCTCAGGTACACCTGGCTGAGGATTCGCGCAAGCAGTCTGAACGACGCTCCAAGCGGCGGGGGCACGCGCTGGACGCTATGCGTCAGCAGTGCCGCTACTTGGGCGCAGGCGCCAAGCGAGAGAGTCGCGGCGCGACAATAGCGCCAGCGGTGCGGAGTGCGCCACGCGAGAAACACAGCCATCGGGGCGAGGAAGATGGAGAATGGTCCAGTCAGTGCCCAGCAACCCAGTGATGCTCCCTCTGTCCAGCGGCCACTGCGCGAGTTCGGGACCTCTGAAGTCAGTAGCAACAGCGAGCAGAGCGCGAGCGGCCATTGCACTGTCGCGAGGCAGCCGATAACGCCCTGCATGTCGGGCAGGCATAAGTAGAGAGCCGCCAAGGCCGCGCGAAATCGCACGGAGCCCCAAGGAGAGAGGCGAGGCGAGAGCAAGATCGGCGCCGGCAGCGCATGCATTGCGATCGCGATCAGGCTCTCGACCAGCGGTGCCTGACGCAGTGGGACCAGCTGCGCGAGCGCGCCGCCGATCCGCGGGATGAGATGCAGGTAGCCGCGATAGGCGCAGAAGAGCATGCGCCACCAGTGGTGGTTGTAGGCATCGGCGAACCAGAGGGAGCCATCCTCGGCGAGGAAGTGCGGATGAAAAAGCGCGGATGGATGCCGTGAAATGAGGACGGCGAATGCTGCGAGGAAGATCGCGACGCCGCGGAGAGCATCGAGATGCTGCACCGGCGCTTTCTCCAGCGCTACTACATAAGCCACAGGGGACCTCCGCGCTTCAGTGAAATAGTCAACCACCCTACCATTCGCCGTACCATAATCCAAGCAATTTTCAGGGAGATTCTATGTGAAAAATTCTATTCGCTTTAGCCCTTGCCGTGCTTGTGCTCGCTCAAGCCGCGCTCGCAGTTCCCTATGTCTAAATCCAGTCGGAAGCCTCGTTCGTTGCGGGGCCTCCTTGCGCAAAAAACGATTTCGAGGCGTGAAAGCTGCAGATTAGAAACGAAGCCTTCATGGCATTTCGTCCGTCTGAATCGTGAACCAAGAGCGATTAGGCCCAGAGCGCGTTGAACTGTTAGAAATCTTCTATGGACTCCAAAACCCATCGCCCGGCATGGAAGACTCTGCTGGCCTTCGCGATCATCTATTTCGTGTGGGGATCCACGTTTCTGGCCATACGCGTCGGTGTCCATGAAGTTCCTCCGCTTCTCTTCGCGGCCACGCGGTTTCTCATCGCAGGCCTGGTTCTCTTCGGCTGGATGCTCGCGCGCGGCGAGCCCTCACCCACCCGGCGTCAATGGCTGTCCGTACTCCTGCTCGCGCTGCTGATCTTCCTCATCGACTACGGCCTCCTATTCTGGGCCGAGCAGCGTGTGCCATCGGGCGTAGCCGCAGTCATGATGGCGACCATCCCGGTCTTCATCGCTCTGTCGGAGATTCTCTTCCTGCGAACCCAGAGGCTGACCCTTCGTTTGGCCCTGGCGCTCCTCATCGGCATCGGCGGCGTGGCCGTACTGATGAGCCACTCGCTAAGCCTCGGCGGTGCCCCGGTCGACAGAGTGGGAGCCATAGCGCTCATCATCGGATCAATCAGCTGGTCGCTCGCCACGGTGCTCGCGCGCCGGCTGCCGCTGCCGTCCTCCAAGGTCATGAGCTCCGGGGCCCAGATGCTCGCCGGAGGCATCATGCTCGCCCTCGCCTCAGCCGCACTCGGAGAGTTTCATCACTTCCATCCCGCAACAGTCTCCTCGGCAGCGTGGTGGTCCTTGATCTATCTGATCATCGCCGGTTCCATCATCGGATTTACCGCCTACGTATGGCTGATCCATCATGAATCGCCAACCAAAGTCGGCACCTACGCCTATGTCAATCCGGTTGTAGCCGTACTGCTCGGATACCTCTTAGGCGGCGAAGCCCTCGGCCTGCGAACAATCCTCGGAACCATGTTTGTGCTCATCAGCGTGGTCGTCATCACCACGACGCGAGCGAAGAAACCGGCAGCAGAGCTCGCAGTAAAAGACGCGGTGTAACGCCTGAGTGCTCCCGTCATCGATTTCCACAGAAATATTTTAATAACCTGGCATATTTTTCGACCCGCAAAATCGACCATCAACCAACCACGATTTACCACGCAATCCACCACAACTTCACCACAAAAACACCACGCAAAAACATCAATTTTTCCAGCACCCCCCTCAAAAAACGCCCCTAAAACACCAAAAACCGCCCTTTCCCGCCACCCACAATTTTTTTCTGAAAATAAAGAGGTTTAGGATGACTAAATGGACTGGAAGAGTAAACGGGTAGGCGCAATCCTTGAGGCGGCACTGGCCGAAGATAAAGTCGCCAACGACATCACCACCGCACTAACCATCCCCCCCAACCTCCGTGCCTCCGGCACCATCATCGCCAAACAGGCCTGCGTCGTCTCCGGCCTCGGCTGTATCCCTGTGTTTCTAGACATCTTCGCCAAGATGTCCGCCGCGCCCGTAGGCCGCTTCGAAGTAGTCAGCCACCCCGAAATCTTCGACGGCGTAAAAGTAAGAAAGGGCCAAACCCTAGCCGTCATCCGCCACAACGCCGCCGCCATCCTCTCCTGCGAGCGCGTCATCCTCAATCTAATGCAGCGCATGAGCGGTATCGCCACCCTCACTAACGAATTCGTAAAGGCCGTAGCCAACACAAAAACCAAAGTCCTCGACACCCGCAAAACCATTCCCGGCCTGCGCGTACTCGACAAATACGCCGTCTGCTGCGGCGGAGGCGTCAATCACCGTCTCGATCTGCAGGACGGCATCCTCATCAAAAACAATCACATCTCGCTTGGCGGCGGCCTTCCCACAGTGCTTGAACGCGCGCAGAAAAACCGCAAGACTAACCAGTGGATTCAAGTCGAGGTCCGCAGCCAGGCAGAATTAGATCAAGCCATCGCCGGCGGCGCAGAATCAATTCTGCTCGACAACATGACGCCGTCCCAGGTGAAGAAGGCAGTTAAGCAGATTCGCGCAGCGCTACCTAATGTCCCGATCGAGGCCTCCGGCAACATGAACCTCAAGACAGTGCGGAAGTATGCGCTGGCCGGAGTAGACTTCGTCTCCGTCGGCGCCCTGACGCACTCCGCAGCCGCCGCCGATCTGAGCATGCGCATCACCGCAGATATTTACTGAGGGACAGCTTGCCCGATTCGTTCGATCTATCACGCGTCGCAACGGCTCTCGCAGGTACCGCATTCGCACAAAACCTGCAACATCTTCCCTCTGTGGGATCGACCAACGTACTGGCGTTGGACGCAGCACAGTCAGGTGGTGCGCACGGCAGCGTGTGGGTTGCCGATGAGCAGACCGCGGGACGAGGACGCAGCGATCATAGGTGGCACTCCCCTGCAGGTGATGGGTTGTATGTCAGCGTCCTGCTGCGCCCGCAGATGGCTTTAGTCGACGCGTTGTGGCTATCTCTTGCGACCGCGCTGGCCGTGCAGTCGGCAATTGCTGCTGTGACAAGGCTAGCGCCGGATATCCGCTGGCCCAACGATATTTTGATCGGCAACAGGAAATGCGCCGGCATCCTGGTAGAAACCTCCGCCACAGCCTCGCAAGCGGACGCCCCCGCGATGCTGCGCTATGCCGTCGCCGGCGTTGGCATCAATGTGAATCACCAGAGTTTCCCCGCGGAGCTAGAGGCTCTCGCCACCTCCTTGCGACGCGAGAGCGGCAGAGAATGGGAGCGCGAGTCGATCCTCATCGAATTTCTCCGGGCTCTGCATAAGGAAATCACATGGCTCGAAGCCGAGTTGCGCGGAACGCCGATTGTAGCCGGCCTGTTGGAGCGCTTTGCGGCATCCTCAAGCTGGGTTCGCGGCAAACGCGTCAGCGTGGAGGAGGCCGGCGGATATACTGGCGTGACGGATGGGCTTGATGCGCGCGGCTTTTTGCGTGTCGCCGGAGACGATGGCACGTTGCACACTGTGCTCTCCGGCGGGGTTCGCGCACGGTAAAAGACTCGGGAGAGGCAGCGATGCTACTGGCACTCGATGTAGGCAATACCAACACTGTACTTGGGCTCTACCGGCTGGCAAACGAATCAGCAGAACCCGCTGCTGGACCTGAGATGGTGGCGAATTGGCGCATCACAACACCGTCCTCAGTACAGACGAGCGATGAATTCGGCGTTCTATTACGCAGCCTCTTTGATCTGAAAGGCCTGGAGATTGGCGTCGTCGATGGCATTGCGATCTCGTCGGTGGTGCCTCCACTGGATTCGATCCTGCGGCAGGTATGTGAACTTTATTTCAAAGTGAAACCGATGTTCGTCGAACCCGGCATCAAGACCGGCATACCGGTCCTGACGGACAATCCTGCCGAGCTTGGCGCCGACCGCATCGTCAACTGTGTTGCAGCATTCGAACGCTTTGGAGGTCCATGCATCGTGGTCGATATGGGCACCGCGACTACCTTCGATGCGCTCTCAAAGAAGGGGGAGTTTCTCGGCGGCGCAATCGCCCCCGGCCTTGGCATCTCCGCCGATGCGCTGTTCTCCCGTGCGGCACGCCTTCCCCGCGTCGATATCAAGAAGCCTGCGAAGGTCATCGGGACAGGGACGGTCGACAACATTCAGATCGGCCTCTACTACGGCTACATCGGTCTGGTCGACGGCATCCTCGAACGCATGATCGGCGAGCTTGGCTCCGGAACCAGGACTGTAGCCACAGGCGGTCTTGCGAAGCTGATCGCCAGCGGATCGAAGCACATCAACGCAGTGGACGAGATGCTAACCCTGACCGGGCTGCGCCTCATCTACGAACGCAATCTGGACCGGCACAGAAAGCGCGGAGCGTAGTTCAGGCGCGATCGGCGGCGCGGGCTTAAGCTGTAGAAGAGCGCATGCAGAACTACTTCAACTACTTTACCGAGATCGAAGAGCGGTTTCAGCAGCGGCGCGGCTCCGTGCTGATGCTATCCACGCTGGACTGGGCTCTGATCGAAACCTGGCGCGAGGCCGGTGTTCCGCTCGAAGCGGTGCTGCGCGGCATCGACAACGCGTTTGACAAGCATGATGCAAAGGCATCGCGATCCCCCCGCCGAACACGCAAGGTGAACGGTCTGGCATGGTGTGCCCAGAGCGTGATGGAAGCTGTAGAGCAGGCGATGGAAGCGTCGATTGGCGCTGCGCCAGCCGCCGGAACAGAGGCTATGGAAAGCGGATTTGAAGCCGAACGGGTCAGTCGCTTCCTGGAACAGAACGCTGGCGCCATCGAGGCAGCAACACTGAACCCTCCAGCGGATGTAACTGCCGTTGAAGTCACTGGCCGATTACGAGCCCTCGCCGTGGGCTTGCGTACCGAACCAGTCCAGTCGCTTGAAGAGCTCGACCGAACGCTCACTGTACTTGAAGAGAAGATGTTCGCGTCGCTCCTGACGTCAGCGCACGAAGAGGAGCTCGTGGCACTCCGCGAGCAGGCCGCAAGGGAGCTGGCGCCCTATCGCGGAAAGATGCAGGCTGTGCAGATCAAACAGGTACAGCAACAGTTTCTCCAGAAGAAAATGCTCGAGATGCGCAGACTACCCAGGCTCAGTCTCTTCTATATGAGCCACGGATGAAGCTACAAATTGAAAAGGCGGTATATGGTGGCGCGGGATTGGCCCATCAGACCGAAGGCGAAGGTGCGGGCAAGGCTGTCTTTGTGCCCTTCACGCTGCCGGGTGAGATTGTCGAAGCTCGCCTTCTCGAACAAAAAAATGCTTTCGGAGAGGCTTCACTGCTTCAGGTTCTGACTGCTTCGAAAGATCGCGTTCCGCCACGCTGTGCCCACTTCGGCCAATGCGGTGGATGTCACTATCAACACGCCGCGTATCCTGCGCAGGTGCAGATGAAAGTTGCAATTCTGCAAGAGACTCTGGAGCGTGCAGGACTAACGGGGCTACCGGCAATACAGACGCATATCGGCGAACCCTGGGCCTACAGGAATCGAACCCGTCTGCGAATTGCAGAGTTGGAAGCAACCTTGCGAGTCGGCTACAACAGGCGCGGCTCCAATGAGTTTCTTGCCATCCACGAGTGCCCGATCTCGGCCCCATTAGTGTGGCGAGCGGCCCAAACCCTCATGAAGGTAGCAGCAGAAAGTTCCACAATAGCGCGCTTGCTTCGCAGTGCGGTCGAGGTCGAGTTCTTTACCACGGGCGATGAAAAGAAACTGCAGATGACGCTCTTTGTGCGGAAAGCACAGCCTGGGCTTGCCACATTCTGCGAACAAATGCAGGAGCTCGTGCCTGAGCTGGCGGGTGCAGACCTCGCCCTGCTTTCCTCTTCAGAACCGCAGCGGCGAGTACGAAGCCCGCGTCCGCTGGAGAACTGGGGCGCAGACGGATTGACTTACGCTGTAGCTGGGGAGAGCTATTGGATCAGCCGCGGCGGTTTTTTCCAGGTTAACCGCTTCCTGATCGATGAGCTCGTCCGAATTGTGACCGCGGGGCGACAAGGCGCTGTCGCCTGGGATCTATACGCCGGCGTCGGGTTATTTTCTCGAGCACTCGCGAAAACTTTCCAGCACGTAGTCGCGGTTGAAGCGGCTGCGAACGATCTGTCCAGATCCTTCAAGGGACCGGGCAGGCGTGCTGTAGAAGCCACGACAGTAGAGTTTTTGCGAAGCGCAGTAGTACAGCGGGAGCGACCGGAACTGATCGTGATGGACCCTCCCAGAGCAGGCGTCGGATCGGAGGTTTGTGCCTTGTTGGCGCGGATTTCACCACCGGAGATCGTCTATGTCTCCTGCGATCCCGTGACTCTGGCCCGAGACCTGAAGTTGCTGGTCGCGGCCGGCTACAACATCGCCGAGATTCACATGGTCGATATGTTTCCCCAGACGTTTCATCTGGAGACGGTGATGATTTTGCGCAGGTGATTGCGGTCACGTTGTGGTGAAATGGTGGGTGAGTGCGGTCCGCAGGCAGAGCTTTGAAGACCGGAACAGTGAACGCGCCGAATCCTGACCTTTGGCCGAAGGCAGTCGCGCGCATACCTGCGCTTGAGTTTCGCCGCGCGCCTCTGCTATCGGCGGTATGCTGGTTTGCTCTGGGCGAAGTGACGGCGCGCAATCGGAAGCCGGCGGTCGTTCTGCTCATCGCGGTTGTCTTCTTGTCTCTGCTGACGCTAGCCGCTCTACGATGGTCACTCAGAATAGCGATCGTGTCGGTGGCAGCGGTCTGGATCGCGATTGGTTGCTGGTGTGCCGAGATACAACCTGCTCCTCCAATCCAACACGCCTTAGCAGCCTATGCGGATGGCCTCAGCCGGCAACTTCGCGGGCACGTTGTACGGGTGCGTGAGCTGCCTCCGCAACAGAGTGACACCGATCACGACAAAGAGACGGGTTGGTGGCCGGAGAAGGAAGCTGACGAGGAAGCGGCAGCCGTTGGCGCGCTCTCAGTCGATCTCCAGGTCGATTCCTTCGAAGAGGTAACTCCTGACATCTCACGAATGGTCCCTATGACGGGTGGCGTAAGGCTGAATGTGATCGCCGATAGGCTACCCTCTAATGGGATCTCACGAAAGGCTCTTGCACGGGCAGACTTTCCCACGCTGCAATGTGGCGACGTAGTGGAAGCCCCGATGAGGATCAAGCTCGCAGAACGGTATCGCGACCCGGGCGCGTGGCAGTATGCGGACTACCTTCTCGCGCAAGGCATAGGCGCTCACGCCAGTGTGCGAGCCTCGAAGATCACCCAACTCGACGAGACAGACGCAAACTCTTCAGCGCACGCTGATCGCACCGCACAGATGCAGTGCAGAATCTATGCCGCGCAGAGTTGGGCTTCAAGCCGCGTAGTCGCTTATGTTCACTCGAGGGCAAATCGCGGACTTCCCAAAATCATGCGCCTCAGCCAGGACGACGCGGGGATGTTGAACGCGATGCTGTTTGGGGACCGCGCCGGATTGAACAAGACGCAGCGCATTGGCTTTGAGCGCACCGGTTCGTTTCACCTGTTCGTCGTCTCCGGAATGCATGTGGGCCTGCTCGCAGGTCTCATGTTCTGGCTCGCGCGTAGATTGAAGCTCCACGAGTGGCTGGCCACCCTCGTGACCATTGTGCTCACCTTTGGATACGCTTTGTTGACGGGCTTCGGTCCGCCGGTGCAACGCGCGCTTTTCATGACTGCGATTTTTTTGCTGGCGCGACTGATGTTGCGGGACCGCAATGTTTTGAACGCCCTCGGAGCGGCAGCCCTTGGCGTGTTGATCTGGTCGCCGGCGGCCCTGTTTGAAGCCAGCTTCCAGATGACCTTCCTCGCTATTGTGGCAATCGGCGGCGTCGCGATGCCTCTGGCCGAACGCAGCTTTCTACCCTACGCCCACGCCGCCCAGCATCTCTGGGATAAGTGGATCGACATCGGACTGCCGCCCCGCGTAGCGCAGTTCCGCCTCATGCTGCGCCTGTGGAGCGAAACGGTTGAGGACATCGTCGGTGGCTGGGCCCGCGGTCTGCCATCACTGCTGGTCCGCTGGAGCCTCTGGGCGCTGGAGTTGGCACTGATCGGCGCGGTAGCAGAGATGGTGATGGTCCTGCCCATGGCGGTCTACTTCCATCGCGCCACCATGTTTGCCGTACCCACAAATATGCTGAGCGTGCCGTTAGTTGCTGTGCTGGCTCCCATAGCCGTCATCACATTTTGCGCGTCGCTCCTCAGCCCCTGGGCTGCGCTGGTGCCGGGGGCAACAACGGCTCTGCTGCTGCACGGGGTCACCGGCGTCATCGGCCGCGTGAGTGCGGTGCGTGCTGCAGATCTGCGCGTCCCGGCGCCAGCGGGGTGGGTCGCGCTGCTGGCGATCGTGGCGTGGGCCTTCTGCTGCTGGGCAGTGCGCAGATCGCGCGGCTGGGCGTGGGCTGCGGTGGCCGTATTGCCTCTTG
>Ga0210410_10002087_pt1 | contig 18090 bp, 24 predicted proteins | sample IncBWC4MmetaG_FD_161058 | JGI IMG/M metagenome (GOLD analysis project Ga0210410, IMG submission 161058) | Forest soil microbial communities from Barre Woods Harvard Forest LTER site, Petersham, Massachusetts, United States - Inc-BW-C-4-M | ecosystem: Environmental > Terrestrial > Soil >... | reverse complement strand
CATATCCTGCATTGTTGATAACAACGTCCAGCGAGCCAAACACATCGATTGCCGCCTTCACCGCACCGGCAGCCGACGACTCGTCGGTCACGTCCAGCTCGAAGAGCTTCACCTGGTCACCGTAGCGCTCCGATAGCTCACGCAGTGACTCAATGTCGCGAGCTGTCGCCAACACCTTATTGCCCGCCAAAAGGCCCGCTTCGACAATTGCGCGACCCAGACCGCGAGAACTACCTGTAACTAACCATACTTGCGGCATTCAATCCTCCTATTTGCGGAGTCCGAGCTACTTCGAGACCGCACGTGCTGCCGGAAATACTGTACAGCAAGAAATTACGATAGCGCGTCCTAGCGAACGACGGGCAACCCGGAAGTTACGTTCTAACGCGGACTCCGACAACCTTGTCCCGAGGTCGGCTTCTGGGAAGTTTGCCGCAGGCTGAGCGGACCGCAAGGCCTACTCATGCCAGTTCGGAAACGGATTTCGGTTGGACTTGCGAAATTCGCCCACGAGACTGCGAATCACGGAACGGCGTGCGTAGAGCGTCTCCACTAGGCGATGCAGACCATCCGTGTCCCCTTCGTACCACTCCTCGGGTATGTCGGCGGCCAGCCGCCAGATCTCGTTCGCATCCATTTGCTCGGCTCGGGTGAGTGTCGGCTCGAATGCGTCCCATCCCCCTACCTTCTTGTACACACAGTTGTCGGCGTACACGCCTCGGAATGGCGCGTCAGGGAAACTCCACTCGCCAGCGTTGAAGCAGTAACCCTGATCGATAAATGTTGCGACGAATCGCTGACTGCGCGGTGTCTTGCGCCGGAATGATGCCTGCCTCCCGTCGCTGTTGCAGGTCCATTTGTCGAGGACAAGCACTCGGGCAAAGTCATCGATGTTGAGAACTGTTTCAAGCAGGTACCGAGCCAAATAGTCGAGCGTTCGCGCGGGACTATCAGGCCCTCCATAGAACGACCCCAGTTGCTCGCCGCTCCGGCACGCAATCGTTCTGCCACCCAGGTCAATTCGAAGATCGTCCGTGTGCTCAATGAGCCAGTCGGATACTGCGATAGTTTCGACGCGTGCCATCGGCAAGCCGAGCGCCAGACCGAGGCGGGTAGCGAGCATTTCGTTCGCCAGCACTCTGACGTGCTGGGGATTGTTTTGGAATTTCGTGACATACCAGGCACCATCCGATGCCCGGAGAAGGTGCGATTGCGATCCGCCACGCAGTTTACGCAGGTGTTGGACGGCAGAGATGCAAGCGCTCATTGCGCACCTCCTTGTGTTGTGTGTTGAGCAATCTCGTCCTCGTCAATTTACGGACGTGAGATAGGAAAGCCCAATGCCCAGTAGTGGCACTGCTAGAATTGAAACTGTTGAATACGCAACTCCAGTACGCCGAACCGAGCAGTGCCCCATATCAGAAGCAGATCGTGTCGCTTCAGCTGGTCACGATTCTGTGGATGTGTGCGGAGGCCGTTGTCGCGATATATGCTGCGTTGCGAGCCCGCAGCGTGGCACTTCTGGGATTCGGCGCGGACAGCGGCATTGAGCTTGTGTCAGCGTTTGTTGTGCTCTTGCAATTCAAGAAAGTCTCGCACGTGAACGAAAAGACGGCCGCTCGAATCACCGGCTTGCTGCTGTTTGCGCTGGCCACATTTATCTTTGGCAGTTCGGTCCTGGCATTTACGAGTCGAGGTTTCCAACCGCAACCAAGCTACCTAGGCATCGCGCTGCTCATCGCAGCAGCTATCGTCATGCCCTGGCTCTCAAGTCAAAAGAGAACGCTAGGCGCGATGACGAACAATAGCGCGTTGAAGGCCGATGCGGTCCAGAGTTCGATGTGCGCGTATTTGGCGTGGATTGCTTTGGGCGGATTGGTTTTGAATGCTCTTTTCAAAGTTTCATGGGCTGACCCGACTGCCGCTCTGCTGCTTCTGCCCATAATGGTTCTAGAGGGTTGGAAGGCAATGTGGGGACAAACCTGCTCTGATTGCGCTTGATAGGTCCGTTCCCCGGTAGGTCGGGAGTTACGGCGATCATTCCGGGCAGTCCATGATTGCAATTGAGGGCTACTGAACAGATTCATAGGCTTTCAGCTTGCGGTAGAGAGTCGTCTTGCCAATGCCAAGCAACGTCGCTGCCGTCAGTTTGTCCCCATGTAGCTGCTCGATGGCCCCGAGAATGGCCTGCTTTTCCAGATCGGCCAAGCGGATAATCCTGGGCCCCGGCTCTCTCGTGACCAGTTGCGGCTGCGGGCCACAGATGGAACTGGGCAGATCGGCGGCGTGAATCACCGGGCCGGAATTCATCGCGCAGCATCGTTCAATGCAGTTTTCCAGTTCGCGGACATTCCCCGGCCAGTCGTAGGCAAGGAGCGCATTCATGGTGTCGTCGCTCATTGCATGAGTCCTTCCCGACGCGCGCGAAAGGCGTTCCAGAAAGGTCATAGCCAGGAGCGGAATATCCTGACGCCGTTCTCGCAGAGGAGGAATTCGCAGGCTCAAGACATTCAACCGGAAGTACAGATCGCGGCGGAATGACCCTTGACCAACAGCCTGCTCCAGATCGCGGTTGGTTGCCGCCAGAATGCGCACGTTAATGGGAATCTGTTTTGTGCTGCCGACCGGACGAATCTCTTTCTCCTGGAGAGCGCGCAGTAGTTTCGTTTGGAGATCAAGCGGAAGGTCGCCTATTTCATCGAGAAAGACCGTCCCGCCGTCTGCGATTGCCAGCAATCCTGGTTTGGATTGCATGGCCCCAGTGAATGCGCCCTTCACATAACCGAACAGTTCACTCTCGATGAGTGTCGGGACCAGTGAGCCGCAATCCACCGGGACGAAAGGCTTGTCACGAAACGGGCCGGAATGATGGATGGCGCGGGCAACCATTTCCTTGCCGGTGCCGCTTTCGCCGAGAATCAGCACCGGGTGAGCGCTGTGCGCCGCCTTACTGATCATCCGGTAGAGACGGTCCATTTCCGGCGCACGGCCAATCATGTTGCCGAAACCCTGACTGGACTTGATGCTCTCCGCCAACCTGCGGTGTTCGGACTTCACCTGGAGATGCGCGCCGACTCTTTCCAGAAGCAGTTTCAACTCCAGTAACCCGAAGGGCTTCGCGATGTAGTCGTAAGCGCCGAGCTTCATGGCCTGCACGGCCGATTGCACACTGGCATTGCCGCTGACGACAATGACCTCGGTGTCTGGATGTCGATGTTTGATCTCCCGCACGACGTCGAGTCCGCGTGGGCAAGACAAGTTCAAGTCGAGAAGGACAACATCGACCGTTTGGGAGTCGATCAACCAAAGAGTCTGATCCAACGATTGAGACGTGCTGGCGCGGTAGCCGAGAGCAGTTGCGGCTTCCCGGCAGGCTTCGCGGACGACGCGGTCGTCGTCCACGATGAGCAGGTTGAGTGATGTTGTACTTTGACACGGAGGAGGATTGCGGAGAGGAAATATGTTCGGGGTAATTGCGGCAGCCATAAGGAAGTACCTCTTTGGAACTGAAAGATGGGTTATGCGCAGCACGTTTCTGGGGAGTCAGGATAGCTAGAGCGATTCGAGAGTGAGGGGGAGCGAGCCTGATGGGACTGCGAAGCAATGGCAGGCGGGTTCTAATGTGTGCGTTCGGCGGCTCGCTCAATCTCGACAACGACCTTCTTGAGGGTTTCCATACAGTCGATGTGATCGAGCGAATTGAGTCCCAAGGCGCGAAGAATCGGCGCCAGAGTTTCGGGGCCAACTTTGCTCAAAGCAGCCTCTAACCGCCGGAAGCCCCGTTCAGCCGACTGCATCCGCTCCAGCACTTTCAGCAGAACCTCGGCCTCGGGAATCTCTCTCGGATCCCAGGCCTTGGCAACGGTCTTCAGCACACCACGATAAAGCCGCCTGCCCAGCGGTTCTGCCATCGCCTGGATCTGCCGGACGAGTGCGTTTCGATCTTCGGTGCTTACGTCTCGCCTCTGGTCCGCGATCTGTGTATTGGCATTCTTGGATGGAACCGCGTTGGACAAATTGCTTGCCGTCTCCTGACCAGGTCTCAAGCCTTGCCGCCAGCCTTGCGGAGTCGCCCAGCCAAACAACCGGGGAATGCTCTTAGGCTGTTTGCGGTCATTCAAATCAACCCAGGTTCCGGTGAAGTAATAAAGATATCGTCCGAGGCCAAAACACGAGCAAGCCCGCTTGAAGGACTGAGCTTCCGCTGACGTGCCGGCATTGTCGTCGTCGGCCCATTCTTCTCCCGTGGCAGAATGCGAACCCAGCCCGAAGATGGTCAGTTCGCAGGTGACCAGCACTTTCGCGACGATCTTCTGGTCCTTACTCCGCTCGAAATTTGCGCTGGTATGAATTGCGTACCTGCGCGTCCAGCCCGCTGGAGTAAGCAGCGCATTGAGACGATCCGTGTAAGCTCGCTGGTTGGCATACGGAATCACCTGGCCGCGTACAGGATGCTGATTCTTCGTTGTGTTCGTGACCCTCCACTCGACTTGCGTGGGATCAAAAGGCACCTCCAGGGCCGCTACCAATTCTTTGACTTGATCCGCTGAGTACTGAGGCGGTGTGGTCATGCATAAGGTGGTGAGCGGCGGACCAGCCATAGAGGCAGGATTCTCCTGTGCGTGGCCATTTGGGGCGCTCATAGTGGAGCCTCCTTGATTGTTGACGTTTCTTCGCCCAGACGCTGTCCGTACATCCAACGTTGTGGCTTGATCTGCAAGAGCCAATCCTGAGCCGTTGGAATGCGGCCCAGATCTTCCTTGACGTGCTGTTCCCCCACATAGCGGACGGGAACTTGGTTGCCATCGCTATTCAGAATGGCAACGCCAAACATTTTCTCTGCCAGGAAAATGCCCTCAGCATGGTGGCGAAGTGCTCTGTGGCGGAAGTCTGCGAGGAATGCTTTCGATTCATCAAACCAGTTGTGAATTAGAAGGTAGTCCTCCGGCTTCCCGCCGAACTTCCTCGCGCTGCTCTCGGCGTGCTTCAGTGGATGGGGCATGGAGCTACACCTCGTAGGTGCTGGTCGTGTAGTCCTCAAACCGGTCGTTACGCTCAACCGTCAGCTTCCGGGCGTTAACGTCCAGAACGACGTCTCCAAAGCCACCGCAATCGTTCTCGTATCCGAAGGGGACAAGAGCTTCGAAGTGGTCCTGCAAATAGGAGACGTCGTGATTGACAGTCTCGTCCTCGCCCCACGCATAGCACTCGGTGTCATAACACTTCACTTCTTCGGTCGTTCCACTGTCGCCGTAGCCATCAAAGTGAGCTGCGACGAAAGTGATGCCCGCCTGAGCGAACTTGTCACACTCGGCAAGTATGGCGGCTTTGGCGGTTTCTTCTTGGGGACTCAGAACTTCGGTCTTACCACCTTCATTGTTTTCCATGGTCATTCCTCCGCTGGCACACACTCCTAGGAATGGGCCTCGTATTTACTTGATCAGGGAGTCGTGCTTTGCCGCAGCCTCAGTGGGTTTTCTGACTCCTCGGCCTGCCAGCGCGGATCGTCCCGGTCAAAGTAGTCCGGCGCGGATTTCAAGGCATGATCGCAAGGCAGATGCCCTTCCTGCCGTTCGGCGCCACAATAGATGCAGACATCGGCCGCGGAATTGAATACGTGTTGCTTGAGGTGAGCCATTGCTTTTCCTTGCTTGTCAATTTTGGACGCGACCGCCCCGGGTCTTCTTTCGGAGACGGTGCCAATACTTTGGATCAACGCGCAACGCTTGTACGCCGGTTACGGACGAGAGGCCCACGAAGGCTCCGTGATAAGAGATGGACCCGTACCGAAACAGCCGCGCAAGCAGAGCAAGCGCGTGATTCGCCAATGTTGGATTGACGAACGGCTCCTGCCGGTCGAGGGCTTCTGCCGCACTACAGCTCGGGAGGCCACCTCCGTCAAGGTCAGCCTGGATGACTTCAGGGAAGAGTTCGGAAACGGTACGCAGCCGGAGCCTGTGCCTGCGGCTCCTGCGATTCAGCGGCTCTCCGAGCACGAATTGCCCGCTGTCCGCGTTGTTGCCCAAATCCAGCCAGTAATCGACTTCACTCCAGTCCTCTACGCACTTTGCAATGGCTGCGCGCGCTTTCCTAGTTTCGACACAGCCGATTACGATGTCCACGCCATCGAGCCTCCGTTTCGGATCCAACCGTTCGGGAACGCCCTGCCAATCCAGGCCCCAGAACAGGTTCAGGCGGTTGGCCAGAACCACGGACTTAAAAAGACCGATCTCAGATTGACTGAACGGCTGGCGCACGCAGTTCGTCGGCGAGATGACATCCGGGTCGAGCAGAGTGACGTGGATTCCTTCCGGATGACCGCATGCCAGCAATGCCTGATGCAAGTAGGGCAAGCCAGCCGCGATGGCGCTTCCGTTGCCTCCGCATCCCACAACCAGCACCCGCACTTTGTGCTTCAGCAACTCGGGATGAATACGGTGCGTTTCCATGGCTTCATCCTTCACCTCTTCTTTGCACGAAACTCCTGAAGTGTTTGCTCGGTGTCGGCCAGAGACTTCACGGGAAACTTGCGCTTCTTTCCTGCGAGGCTTGACCACAGACCTAAAAACCCGCCCGCATGTGTGGTCAATCGGACTGCGCCACTGGGATGGGTGAATTCGCTGGCAAAATAGGCGTTCTCCCAGTGCGATAGAGACCCGACACTGGCCTCCTCAGGAACTCGCATACTGCCGAGACACACTCGTCCGGCCGAGTCGGTGTTCCAGTACGGAGCGTTCCTCAGCCGCGCATCGCTTGTTGGCCGGCAGTCTTCTGCGAGCGCACGCACGAACAGTTCCCGCCCATGGATCATGAACACCAAGGCAGGGTGAGGGAACATCTTGCCGTTCAGCTTTTTCGCTTCGTCGTTCCCATCGCCGAAAAACATGAGCCGCGGTCGCGCCCCGCTCCACCAAGCGATCAGTTCCGGCGTTCTAGCCAGCACATGTCCCGGCAAGACCTCTGCTCCCACGCTTGCGCCCAAGCCCTTCGCGAGTGTCTGAAGAAACCCTGTCGTGACGGACTGGCCGGCGCACAAATACGGCGCCTCATTTGGCCGACACTTCACCTCGTGCAAGGTGGCAAAGGCTCTGGTGCCGTCTTGGTACACGAGCACCGCTTGTTTCAGACTGAAGGTTCGGTTGTCTCCGATCCGCAGGTGGACGTTCATGACTGTTCCTCCCGGGTAATCACGCTGTCGTCATTGCCAGGCATCCGGTCAATCAGTCGGCTGGCCGCGGCCAGCGTCTGACACGCGACGGCAAGAGTCCGGAAGCCTTGCCGCACACTGGTTGGATTGGAAAGATGGAGGGGAATAATCAAGTTCGGATTGGGTGTCACCTCCATTGCAGTCTGGGCCTCGTCGTCAAAGCACCCGACCACGGCATCGCCCGACGAGAATGCGGCGAGCAGACATGGCAGTGGCGGATTCGAGTCCATGAGTTGCTCCCCCATGTCCTCAGTGAATTCCGGCCGTTTGGCTTGCCGCGAGATGGAACACAGTTCCAGCAAACTACTAACGAGCACCCGCACTTCCTTGTTCCGCATCCTCTGGTTCAGATCCTTCAAACCTCGGAGACTCAGGGATTGCTCCTTGAGACATTGTGGAGTACACCCTTCAATGTCAGGCACTTCGTACTGCTCGGGATTGTCTTCGCCCTCGTACCACTCGCGCAGCATATCCACGCGCTCTTCTGCGTCGCGGTAGTCATAGACCCGCACCCACCGGTTGAGTGATCCCACGAAGTGACTGAAGAATGTCGCCGGCAGATGCGGATGTACGCTGCCAAGTAGTTCAATGGTTGGGTTCAGGAGCACGAATGCCGCGCTATCTGGATCGAGGATCAGGTAGAGCGTGCCCTCTGGTCCTCGTTCATCCGAGTAGTCGACCAATCTGTCGCTGAGGGTGATATCGAGATCGAGGCGGCGCCCGATTGCCTCCCCGCCATGATCGCGAATCCATCGCTGAAGAGTCAGGAATAAGTATTTGGCGGCTTCGCTTCCGCTCTTTTCCAGTCCTCCAAGTCGGCGATACCGGACCTTAGCAAGATCTCCGCCAGCGCGATGACGTCGCGGTCTTCTGCCGAGAAACGCTGTTCAGTCGGAACCCTCTCCAAGGTGGGCAAAACAAGTTCGCATGGCGGCGCCATCAACTGGCTGGTGGCAGGGAGCCTCCAGGTGGCGCGAGGCGTTTCCCGGCGTGCCAGCGGGAGCATTGTTCTACCGCCCTCGCCAAGAGTGCTGAGGACATTTGCAGTTGCTGACATTGCAGGAACCTCCCGAGCACCGTTTGACTGCGCGAGTGGCGGTCCCGCGTCATTCTATTGAGCTCTCGCAGGATCTCTTGTCTTTCGCTATTGGAGCGAACTCTTTCTCTGCTACGCTTTGTTTTCATATTTCGGGTCGATCGAAAGCAGAACCAACAAATGCCCGTCTTGCTTCGACCTGGGGAAGCGGCTATGAAGCGCGTTCTTCTTTCGTGGAGCAGCGGCAAAGATAGTGCGTGGAGTTTATATGTTCTCCGCCAGCGCGGAGAGTATGAAGTTGCCGGACTGTTGACGACGTTCAACGAGGCGGCTGGTCGTGTCGCTATGCACGCCGTCCGTCGCGAACTGGTCGAGCGGCAGGCCTCGGCAACCGGGTTGCCGCTTTGGGCGGTCCCTTTGCCCTGGCCTTGTTCGAACGAGCAGTACGAGTCGCTTATGGCTGAAACGTGTGCCAAAGCAGCCTCGGGTGGAATCGAAGGGATCGCATTTGGTGACCTGTTTCTCGAAGACGTGCGCTCGTACCGTGAAAAACAAATGAGAAACACTGGCTTGCAGCCTGTATTTCCGTTGTGGGGGCAGCCCACTCGTGACTTGGCAAAGCAGATGATCGCCTCGGGAATGAGGGCGAAGTTGACCTGTGTTGACACGGAGAAACTTGACGCTTCGTTTGCCGGACGCGAGTTTGATGAGAGCCTGCTGGCCGCGCTGCCTGATGGAGTCGATCCATGCGGGGAGAAAGGTGAGTTTCACTCATTCGTGTATGCAGGGCCAATGCTGAGCGTCGACATTCCCGTTTCGGTCGGCGAGAGCGTCGTACGCGATCAATTTGTATTTGCGGATCTGAGCCCCGCCACGATTGGCGCTACCCCTTCGTCCCAATTGCTCTGACGAAGCTGTACTGCAACTGTTCTCCAGACGCTTCTGGTCCCGTGATTGCGGCCGTAGCCAGTTCGGGGTATTGATGGCTGTAGATCGTTTTTACTTCTTCCGGCGCCATCCTCGGATCCGGGTCCGGAAGTTTCACGCCGTTATATGTAAAGCTGCGAGACAACACTTTTGCATCGATCATGATGTGGCTTTCCCTCCGTCTTCTCCGGCCGCTTGCATCGTTGGTTCGGCGATTTGCTGCGCAGCGAACAGACTCGGTGTCGTATCGGCTTCAGGCGCTGTCGGTCTTGGGGGCTCGTCCTTCTTCGTAACAGCCGGTTCAGACTTCGAGGCCTGCGGCGTTGTCTTCACCTTTTGGCGTGCTGCTTTGGCAGCCGCGTCCATTTCCGCCTTGGCTTCGGCCAAGGTATTGCCGAGCGCAAGGTAAGAGTCGACATAGGTAGCAAGATGTCCGCCTAATTCTGAATCCAACTCCTGGGCGGACCCAGTAAAGCTCAAGGGAGTTGTGAGGGCGTGGTCATCGCCTTCCTTCACTCTCGCGGGGATCACGTTGACCTTCAGCTTTTCGTCAACTCTGGCAACCGTGATGAGCAGGGTACGGTCTTTGAGCAATGGCATGAGTTCAACAAACACGGTGTCCTTCCTCCTTAGGTCTTCTTTCAGTGCGAAGCTTTGAAATTCGTGGACTGTCCGAAAAACGCCGGGACGGGCACCCAACCGCGGGGATGGGGGTGAGCACGGGGCCGCGTGTGCCCGTCCCTGTCTGTGGCTCTACAAAGGTAGAGGTTTCCACAGATTTCTCGGTCTTAGAAGGGAATGTCCTCGTCTGCTAATGCCGGAGCGGGCTCCGGACTAGATTGCCCACTGCTCATTTCTTCTCTGCCTTCTTGCCCGTTGTCCCGCGGGCCGAGCAGGACAATGTCCCGGGCGACAATCTCCGTGCGGTATTTCCTTTCTCCACTCTGCTTGTCTTCCCAACTCGATGTCTGCAGTTTGCCTTCAATGTAGAGCTTCGAGCCTTTGCGCACGTATTCGCCCACAATCTCGGCCAGACGCTGCCAAGCGACAGCGGTGTGCCACTCCGTCCTGTCTTGCCACACGTCGTTTTTGTCTTTGAATCGCTCGTTGGTGGCGATGCTGAGTTTGGCCACAGGAACCCCACTCGGGGTGTACTTGACCTCAGGGTCCTGTCCAACGTTTCCCACCAAGATTACTTTGTTCACACTTTTTGCCATGTCGTACTCCAGTTCGTCGCTTTATGAGCACCCGCTCGTGCTGCCACATTCCATGCAGCGGTAACAGGAACCGTTTCTCACCATCAGCGATCCGCAGAATTGACATGCGGGCGCGTCCCCGAGCCCGACCACCTGCCGCAGTGCCGCGACCACGCCGCCCGACTCGGGCTGTAGTGGCGCCTGCCTCGCTAACTCAAACAGGATCCCCTGCTCACCTTTCAGGAAACGCAGTTCGAGCCAGCGGAACAAGTAGTCCATTAGCGATTTTGCATACCCAATTTTTGGATTCCGCGACCAACCACTTGGCTCAAACCGTGTGTGGCTGAACTTGTCGCAGAGGACTTGCAACGGTACCCCATACTGCAAGGCCAGGGACACAGCAGTTGCGAACGAGTCCATCAGCCCGGATACTGTCGATCCCTCTTTGGACATCCTGATGAACATTTCACCGGGGAGGCCGTCTTCGTAGAGCCCGACAGTGACATAGCCCTCCTGCCCGCCCACCGAGAAGTGATGGGTCAAGCTGTGGCGCTCGTCCGGCAGACGTCGCCTCACTGCTGCGAGGCACTCCGCGCCTAAAGCAGGCTTGCCGGTTGGGACTGCTGATGCGTTGCTCCCCGATTCCTTGGTCGCGTTCAGGGAATGCTCTTCGCTATGCTCGACGATTGCGATTTCCTTTACTGCTGACATGACGGACCTCTTTTACCAAGGTTCACAGCCCGCATACATGCACAAGCCGTATCTCTTGTCCTCGGTCTTTTCAAACAGCACCGCAACCTGATCTTGATAAACCGGTCTCCAGTCCCATCTTTCCCGCAGTACGCTTGCAAGGGCCGAATCTATAGGAAGGAGGGCCGCGTTCACCCCGTATCGTGCCAAGATGTTGTTCCAGTCAGGAGCCACTTCCCAGGCACTTAATCCTTCTTTCACGAAGGCAGGGCCATAGAAATCTGTCCGGCCGTCATTGAAGACGCTGATCGACGGCCAAGTGCTGTAGACCAGATATCCGCCCCACTGCCAGCTCGAGTACAAACGAATCGTGCAGCTGCGGTCTAACTGCGCAAGGAGCCTCGCCGCATCGACGGGAAATCGGTTGCGGTCGAATTCTGGGCGCAATGGTTTCATGCGGCCGGGATGGTTAAGCAAGAAGGCGAACACCAGCACAGCGAAGCATGGCACGAGATGCCAATGTCTTCGCTGATCGCTGTTTGCGATTCTTCGTAGCCCGGCCTCCAGCTCTTCGATGTCCCCAGCGACCTTGCCCATCCATTGCGTCGGCCAAAGTGAGCCTGCGCGCTCCAACCACTCGCGCATCGCCAAACCGATACTCGGCGCTGCTACCACGGCGAAGATCGGAATGTTTCGTGCTGAAAACAGCGCCAGATGAGACCAACTCAGCAGCAACGTCACATGAATCAGTCTCCCTGAGCCCAAATGCCATACTGCCGCTGCGATGGCAAACACCAACATGGACTCAAAATAAGCTGCGGTGAATGAGTGAAAGTCGATCGATTGAAATTCACTGACGCGCTGCAAGTAGAACGAGGCCCCGAGATACCGCACAACGTGGACATGCAGGTGATATCCGTAAGGATTGAGAAGACTGGCAATTGCGCATGCCCCCGCCGTTAAGAAATACTGTCGTCCCCGAATCCAAGCGGTGCGTCGAATGCCATGGACCAGATCTCCACCAACCGCTCCCATTCCATAGCTGATGAGCAGAACGATTCCAACGAAGAAACCGCCGTGCAGATTCACCCAGAGTATCGTCAGTGGGGGCAACGCCAACAGCAGCCTGGGCTTCGAATCCCTCTCCACCTGGTTAAGAACCCAGCAAAACATCGCAGCCATCAGGGGAGTTACGAGATGTGGTCGGGCCAGCCAGTGTATGGTGCTTGCGGCCATTGCTAAGGAAGTCAAAACAAGCGCAATCAGGCGCTGCCCAGATTCCGCTACGGTACTCTTGTAGACGCAAACCGACGTTGCACCGAGGAGCAAGAGGCTGGCCAGGACAATTCCGGCGAGGCCGCCGCTTCGGTGGACTGTTGCCATGAAAACATCTGAGAGCCATTCCCAGGCAAACCAAGGCTTCCCGGCCATTGTGAACGAGAAAACGTCAGTCGTGGGAACACGACCGTTGTTCAACATCCATTCTCCCGCGCGGATATGCCAGCCAGTATCGGAGTCCGTCAGCAGCCATCCCACGCCGGTTGTGCACCAGAACAGCACCACGATTGGTATCAAGAAGGCCAGATCAGATAACGACGGAAAGAGCGAGCCACACGAGTCGAGTAGCGAAGTGGGACTTGCGATCGCCTTCGGCTGTTCTTCTGTTCCTGCTCCAAACATTCTTCCACTCTCGTGAACTCGCTTTGAGTTTCACCCCGGCATTCCTGATGGGCCTACACCGGGCGAGTCACCGCCGCGGGATGTTTTCGACCTCCAAGGCGCCAACCTCATTGGTGTCTCCCTTGGCGTCGCGGCACGTAGCTCCGTAAGCTTCCCCTGAGGCGCGCATATCAGGCTCGACGAACCCATTTGCCGATCGTCTATTGAACGCGTAAACCAACAGCGGCGTGCCAGTGGCCGCTGCGATAAGTGCGCCGCCTGGGTTGAGGTGCAGACCCCCGCCGATAACAACAAACAAGAAAAGAAACAGGCAAAGAATCAGCGAGCACTGTTTTATCTTCATTCGCACGTGGCGCCTCCAACCCAGCCCTGAGCCGATTCACGTCTCCGCCGTATCTCGCGTCATTCGCCTAGCCCGCCAGTGCGTGCGTGGCGGCAGCGGTCTCGGTACCGGGACTGCGTTCTTGCGTTGAGTCACTGACGCTCTGTCCGCCACTGGGATGGCGCGGCTTTCTCAAGTAATGCGCGTGCGAGCAGCCAACGCAGTTGACCGCCTTTGTCGTTGCGCGAATAACAGCTACAAACTTTTCAGGAATCGCGATGACCTCGCCGGCGAGCGAATAGAATGTCGGTACGACGTTGCCAGACTGAGCCTTGTCTCTTCCACACAAGTCCAAGTCAACACGACCGTGGATACCGCGAAAGAAAATCTTGGTTTCTAGTTGCGGCCGATGGCCGTTCTCCGCGGAATTGAGCGAATGCTTTGTGATCAACAATTCATACGTCTGGCCTTTGCGGAGCATGTCTACTCGGATGACTGCCGGCGATATGACAACCGCGTGCAGACCGTTCACTCCGATCGCCTCCACCGGATGCAGAAACTCCAACGGCTCGCCCTCGTCGCCAGCAAAGCTGACGTACCGACCCACATCGCCGACGGCGCCACCTGACTCTAAGCCGCGCACCACGTACCGTTGTGCCAACTGCTGGTGTTCAATGCTCAGCAAAGAATGCGCAAAGATCCCTCGATCCTTTAGCACCCTCACTGCTCGCCGCGAGAGCGGCAGTCCTGCAATGCCTGTGAACTTTTGCCCACTCATGAGTGTCAACTCCTTTCTGTTTCACGCCCGCTGCGGAACGCCAATCGGGTGACCAAGAGCCGCACGAATCATTTCCTTTGTGCAGCCCGCCCAGCACTGATAGAACCGCGGATCTGAGGCCAAGATGGCTAGGTTGTCGCCACTGCGGTCGTGCCCCGTCTGCGCACACGATGGACACCGAGCTACATGGTTCTTCCCCACGATTCTTGTCTTACCTACGTGCTCGAGAATGCAAAACACCTTGCGGTTTCCTTTAGTTCGCATTTCTCCGATTGGCTTCACCTCGCCTTGCGGCTTTGCGATGTCTGCCGGGAGTTCCTTTCCGGCGGTGAACTGGTCCAACTCTTCTTCCGTAACCCTGCGCAAATGCTTCAAGAATTTCATTTGCGCTTCCAAGGTGTAGTCCGCGCCATAGAACCAGAAGCGACGGTTTGCGCCGCGATGGATCCCCAGCGGACCCCGAAGCGCGTTGCCGAAGGCCCCCGTCCCGATTGCGTCGTGTTTTGGGAAGACCTCGATTCCTTCAGCCAAGCCAGACCCTTTCACCGGCACGCCTAGTCTCCCTGCCAAATCGAAGATATAGATCCGGCACTTTCGCGCTAGCAGTGGCGTCGTCAGGAAAATCCACAGATGACCTCCTCGTCTGCTCATTTCTAGGGCGGACTCCACACCGTCCTGCGTGAGGTGATACTGAAGCTTCAGCAAGTCTTCCATCGCGTTCTTGTAGTCCGCGTCGATGGCAACCCATTTGCACCGCTGGCTCGACGGGTTGATAGCGTACAGTCCAATCGTGATCTTGCCTTCCATGTGGCGCGATACCGTTTTCTCCGTTAGAGATAGCGGCGCACCAGAACCACGTTCCTTCGGGCGGAAGTAGTAGTGGCGACCGCTCTCCGGGTGGGGCCGCAGGGACTGAAGGGTGTACGCCCGGCGATTAACGAACAGCCGAAAGTAATCCCTTACCAGGGTCGGAGTTGCACGCACTCGTCGGTCCACGGTCTCTTCCTCCTTTCCAGCAGGTCCATCGGCCCCGCGTGCTGTGTGGTAGATATGCCAAGACTCCATTTCTGTCAAACGGCCTCAACAAGTGCTCTGAATACTGCGAATGTTGTCCCCGATCATCTCGGCTGGAATTCCAGGTTGTAACAGCCACCCGTGGCCGCCCCTCAACAAACCAGGGCGTTCGACCAAGCTGAGGAAGTCGTGCTCCCCCACCAGAACCTCAAAGTCTGCGATGCTGTAGCCGCCGTACTGCTCATCTTCGAAGTCGACCCAGAGCCAAGTTCCGGTCTTCCGATCCAGGACGTAGAACGCCCCGGACTGTGGATCCCCGGCGACGATGACAAACACCAGAACCGCTGCTGGAAACTCTATCCAGCGAACAGCCTGGGTTTCGTCGGTTGCTTTGGTGAGAGCAACGACCGCCTCTTCCACGTCGCAGGCAGGCCTCACTCTTAGAATTGGTTCCGCTTTCATGTGACCGAACATAACCGTACTTCCTTTCTGGAGCGCGTTTCGCTCCTTTGCTTAGACCAAGGCGCGGCCGAGAGCCGCGTATTGTTCGCCTTCACGGGCTGATCACTCAACTGGCTGGCATTGGTGGGATGCGGGAGAGCTAGCGGGCTAGAGCCTAACTGAAGTGGGAAAGAACCTTGATGAAGGCTGCGTTCTCAACAACGAGCGAGAGTGTCCTCAGATCGTTCACGTAAGGCCAGCTAACGCAACGGCATGACCGGCTGCGCACCTAGCTGAAGCGCTAATGCTGGTTTTGTGTCAAAACGTGTTACTTCAGGATTGTCCGTCACTCTGGGGCAGACGCCGAGTCAACATGCTCATAACCCCTGAAGCGGACTTCAGCGGAGCTGAAAAGGCGACCGAAACTTGGTGAGGCATCGGTGAACGTCGGTAGAGTCCCCGCGGGGTGCTTGATGTCGGGGCAAGCGGGTTCAACGCTTCTGGTACGGGTGGAAGATGTAGTCCTTCGCCTTCACGGCCGTATGGCACGCGTGTCCGCAGTCTGAGAGGCTTTTGGGATCGGCCGTGAACTTGTCCGATGCGGCTTCGTAGTTGAACACCGCGTATCCCCACCCGCCGCTTTTCGGAAATCTCTTGCTGTCCTTTTCGATGACGAAGGCCTCAACAAAGACGTCGGGCACATCCACGACGAAGGGAGCCTCGGTGCTTTTCTTCGGCTTCCACTGGAGCTTCACGATCATGGAGCCATCGGGGAAAGGCTGGCCATTGCCCGGAATGCCGGCCTTGTACGCCTTGATCATCGTCGGATTGGCGACGATCACTTTAAGCCTTTCGTCGGTCTTGGCGGAAGAGACCACCGACCAGTCCTCGTATCCCTTGAAGTCGGAGAACGCGATTCCGCCCGGCGATTTCAGCGAATACTTGTCCTGGGCGTAAACGGCCGTGGCAACGAGGACGGCGAGAAGTGCGGTGGCTATCGCAATCGTGAGCTTCCTTTTGCGCTTCATGGCTGATCCCTTCTTAACCAGGATTTCCATTTGGTTCTTGGATCGGGCACAGCATATCACACCTGAATTCTTCATCCTCCGAAGCGCAGTTCTTTCTCCGGGACCCTTCTTTTGCCGCTGCCAAGCGCCAAATTCCACCCGCCGAAAAAACCGGAAACCGGGAACTGCTTCTTTTCAGTGACCTCCACGTCCTGGTCGCCTGATTTTGTGGGAGCGTTTAGTGAGATACGCGAGTGCGGAGTATTTTGTGTCTGCGCCACGCAGAGACACACGCGACGACTGCGATTTGCTGGCGGTAGGCACATGCCTGATTAGTCCGACTACCGGACAAGTGCCGACCGCTGGCAGAAACGGGTTCTGGGAAATTGCCCGCAACGAATCCCCGATTCTGAACGGAGGGCCGGCAACCCTTCCTTTACCGATCAAGGTAAGAGTTGTCCGTGATCCGCAACAACCGAGGGCCAGCGAGCACGGACATAGCTTCGAATTCCGATAAGCCGACATCGCCCTATGCATTGGACGAAAACCGAGCGTATTATGTTGCGCTGTAGTGCCTCGCGTCGAATCCGATTCAGTTCGAAAGGAGATCCTCATGAGCACATCCACAGGCACGACTTCCTCCGCCAGCGTCTACACAACCCCCGCGTTCTGGGAACGCTTGTGGCGGACAGCCGGCATCCAGTCCATCCTCTGCTTCCTAGTCGCGTATATCGTCCACGGCCAACAGCCGCAGGTCGGCGCATCGGCCGACGCACTGGCAGCCTTCTACGACGGCGATCGCATGCGGATTCTGATCGCGGCCGTGTTTTACGGCCTGGCTGTCCTCAACCTCATGTGGTTCGCGGGGGCGCTCAGGAACACTCTGGCGGATGCGGGACAAGACGGTTGGGGCGCGGCGGCGACCGCCTCCAGTGCCGCCCTCGGAGCGCTTTTCCTGTTGCTCACTGCGGTGGTCGCAGCCCTCGCGTACTCCATCGCCAGCTCGGGAAATCACACGCTCACATCGGGCCTGAACGACTTCGTATGGGCAGGCTTCGTGTTGACTTCGTTCCCGCGCGCGATGCTGATCATGTCCGCGGCCTTTGGACTCTGGCGGGCCCGGCAGATCTCGAACGCGCTCTTCGCGGCCGGGGTCGCTGCCGTCGTGCTCGTCTTGCTAGGCGGCACCACGTGGCTGAGTGGCGGATTCTGGGCACCGGACGGCGTCTATTCGCGCTTCGTCTCGCCCGCCATCGGCCTGCTGTGGGGCATGGTCGTGAGCGGTGTGCTCTTGACCCGAAGTCCTGCTACACGTACTGGATGGTGAGGCCGACGCTGGCCCGCAGTCAAGGTAAGTAATCGGAGCCGGAGGAGTTTAGGAGAAAACAAACATGGCAAATCCTATTCTGGTCACAGGCGCAGCGGGCCGCGTCGGCGCGGTAGGACGCACGGTCACCGAACTGCTGTTGAACCAAGGCAAAGCAGTGCGTGCAATGGTGCGAACTGAGGACCAGCGCGCGCAGGCATTGCGCGACATGGGTGCAGAGGTTGTGGTCGGCAATCTGCTCGACCTCGATTCGATGCATCGGGCGATCGACAGCTGCGACACAATGTATTTCGGCATGTCGGTTTCGGATACCTATCTGGCGGCGACGGTCAATGCGGCGGCGGTGGCGAAGCATCACGGCGTGAAGGCGTTCATCAATATGTCGCAGATGACGGTCTCGCAGATGAGCATTACCGAAACTACTCCGAGCCCACAGCACAAGTTGCATTGGCTCGCCGAGCAGGC
>Ga0210410_10002086_pt1 | contig 18091 bp, 11 predicted proteins | sample IncBWC4MmetaG_FD_161058 | JGI IMG/M metagenome (GOLD analysis project Ga0210410, IMG submission 161058) | Forest soil microbial communities from Barre Woods Harvard Forest LTER site, Petersham, Massachusetts, United States - Inc-BW-C-4-M | ecosystem: Environmental > Terrestrial > Soil >... | reverse complement strand
TCGCACAGTATGGAAATTGTTCAGGTGTACTCGGATCACGGCAGGAGCGGCCTGAATATAGCCGGCCGCGAAGGCCTAAATCAATTGATGTCAGACCTGGAAAATAAGGTGGCAAACTTTTCTGCCCTGCTTGTCTACGACGTAAGCCGGTGGGAACGATTCCAAGACGTAGATGAGAGCGCCTATTACGAATATGTCCTCAAGAAGGCAGGCATCCGCGTCCACTATTGCGCGGAGCAGTTCGAGAACGACGGCAGCATGTCATCTTCCGTGCTCAAGACGTTGAAGCGCTCAATGGCCGCCGAATACAGCCGGGAGCTGTCGGTCAAGGTATTCTCGGGTCGATGTCGTCTCATCGAACTAGGATTCCGGCAAGGAGGACCAGCGGGATATGGTCTGAGACGGCAGTTGATCGACCGTGATCGGAATCCGAAGGGCTTGCTGAGCCGGGGCGAGCGAAAAAGCCTGCAGACCGATCGGGTCATTCTGGTCCCTGGACCGGAACGAGAAATTGAGGCTGTTCGTCACATTTACGATCTGTTCGTCACTAAAGGAAACAAAGAACGGGAGATCATGGAATCGCTGAATGGGCGCGGCATCCTGGGAGAAGATGGGCGTCCGTGGACACGCGCGACAGTCCATCAGGTGTTGATCAACCCGAAATACATTGGTGCAAACGTCTACAATCGACGCTCCTACAAACTGAAGCACAAACGTATCAATAACCCGATGCAGATGTGGATCTGGCGAGACGGAGCATTCGAACCGATCGTCACGGCCAGTCTGTTTCAGCAAGCAAGGACCATCATTGAGTCGCGTCATAGTCACCTCTCCGATCAAGAGCTACTTGAGCGGTTGAGACAGCTGCTACGGCTCCAGGGAAGGCTCTCCAGCATCCTCATTGATGAAACCGAGGAGATGCCATCCAGTTCCTGTTACTCCTCCCGTTTTGGGAGCCTCACGCCAGCCTACGCACTCATTGGCTGGACTCCGGATCGGGACTATGCCTATGTCGAAATCAATCGCAAATTGCGACGGAAGCGTGCCGATCTCATCTCTTCCATCCTTGACCAACGGAGGGTTTTACAGGCAACTAACCGCCTCGCTAAAGCACATTGGCCTGATTGAACCATTGGTGGTTTATCCGAGAGGGCCTGGCGACTACCTTCTGCTCGAAGGCCACGTGCACTCGAAATACTGAAGTCGATGGGGGTCAGAGAGGCCAAATGTCTGTTATCAACCGACGATGAAGCCTATACCTATAATCGGCACGTCAACCACATACCCGCTATCGCGCGGCACTTCATGCTGCTTGAAGCCCTGAAAACTGGACTTACAGAGGAACGCATTGCAACCGCATTGGACGTCAGCCTAGAGTCAATCCGTATTAGGCGCGACCTGCTGCATGGTATCTGTCCGGAGGTTGTGCAGATACTGATCGACAAGTCCATTAGCCGCAAGTGTTCGGCATCTTGCGCAAAATGAAACCGATTCGGCAGATAGAAGCTGCCGAACATATGGTCGCGGGTGGAACATACACTGTTCGCTTTGCAAAAGCTCTTTTGGCTGTTACCAAGCCAGAGATGCTGGAAGGTCCTGCCGCCTCGAAGAAGTTGCAGGCGACCTCAATAGCTGCGCGGTCAATGCTGGAAGAAGAGAATGAGTTTTTGCTCAGGGACTTGAAATCGGTGGAAGAGTCCTATGGAACAGATATTCTTACGCTCACCGTAGCTTGTGGCTACCTCGACAGGTTGCTCACAAATGCTAAGATCGAGCGTTATCTCGCCCGACATCACATAGATATCCTTCACACTTTTCCCGACCTTGACCGCGAAGCCGTCATGTTGAGGCACCGCGAAAATCCTGAACGCCGATTCAGCAACCGCCGTGTCGTCCACGTTGCGAGCGCTGAGAGTGCACGTACAACGATGCCGAATTGATCGATGCTCAGACCTAGCCATGGTATGACCACACAGGCTCCGCCAAATTAATCGCTTTTCATGCCATGTTTGGTTTTCCTTCACATGTGAAGCGAATAACGTTGGGTGTCCTCAATACTGCGATTGACTCACGCCAGTTCCACCGTCTCGCTCGCGATTGATAGCGACTCAGTATGTCGGAGGGAAGAACAATGAAGCGCTCTATTCGTAGGACAATGGCTTTTCTAACTATGCTAAGCTTCGTTGGCATCCTCCACGCACAGGTGTCAGGTGGAACAATCACCGGCATTGTCACAGATGTGTCGGGATCAGTTATTCCCCAGGCAAAGGTTAATGTGACCAATCGCGACACGGGCGTGATCCGATCTGCGATCACGAACACGGAGGGCTTCTATACCTCGCCAAATCTGGTTCCCGGACGATACCAGGTCCAAGCCGTGGCGGCTGGCTTCGGATCCCGCGGCGTAAACATAACAGTCACCGTTGGCGATGACTTAAAGCTCGACCTCTCACTTGCATTGGGCACGGTCGATCAGCAAGTTGTCGTTACCGACATCCCGCCTTCGGTAGAGCTTTCCTCGTCCGCATTGACTTCGGTGGTAAATGGAGCCGCCATTCGCGATCTGCCTCTGAACGGCAGGAGTTGGACTGATCTTGCCAGTTTGCAGTCTGGCGTAGCCGGTGTACAGACACAAGTTGCTTTCAATCAGGGAGCAGGTCGCGGCAACCGCGGGTTCGGGGCGCAGATCTCGATCTCTGGTGGACGGCCGCAACAGAACAACTACCGACTCGATGGCATCAGCATCAACGACTATGCGAACGGCGGTCCGGGAAGTGTCCTGGGTATCAACCTTGGCGTCGATGCGATTGCAGAGTTCTCGGTCATTACGAGCAACTATTCCGCGGAGTACGGGCGGACCTCTGGAGGAGTGATCAACGCAACAACCCGCTCAGGCACGAACCAGTTTCACGGCAATGTGTACGAGTTCCTCCGCAACAGTGCCCTCGACGCGCGCAACTACTTCGATGGCGCGACGGTCCCTCCTTTCAAGCGAAATCAGTTCGGGGCCTCCGCGGGTGGTCCACTGTGGCGCGATCACACGTTTATCTTCGGAGACTACGAGTCGATTCGCCAGTCGTTGGGTACGACCAACCAGGTGGTGACGCCTTCAGCATTGGCACGCACCGGCGCACTGTTCACCCCAACCGGCTCGACTACGACGGTCGTAGTGGACCCCACCGTAAAGAGGTACCTTGCCTTATTTCCAGTGCCAAATACAGCCATCGCCGCAGGATCAAATAGTGGCACTTACATCTTTACCAACGAACAAGTGGTGAACGAAAATTTCTTCACCATTCGTGCCGATGAAACCATTTCGAAAAAAGACAGCGCGCTGGCGACCTATCTATTCGATGACGCACCTTTCACACAATCCGACGCCGATAACAATGTGCTGCAGGGGTCTCACACACGCAGACAGGCATTGATTCTTGAAGAAAACCACGTCTTCAGCTCGAATTTCATCAATTCGGCACGTTTCGGCCTCAACCGGCAGGCGATCGAGAATAATCAGAGCGTCACGGCGATCAATCCGGCCGCTGCAGATGTGTCCCTTGGAGTATTGCCGGGGAGGACCGCGGCGGGCATAAACGTTCCCGGTCTCGACCGAATGGTGGGCGGGGTTGGCTCTTCACCAACCTACTTGTTTCACTTTACGACGTTCCAAGGCTACGATGACGCGTTTCTGACGCTTGGCCAACACTCACTGAAGTTTGGCGTCGCCTTTGAACGGCTACAGAACAACATTCTCGCTCTAAGCAATCCGAGTGGCCTGTTCAACTTTGCCGACCTGTCCCACTTCCTTACCAATAGCCCGAAGAAGTTTACGGCCGGTCTGGCGAGTTCGCTTACGCCTCGGAACTTGCGCCAGTTCCTCGTCGGTACTTATCTACAGGATGATTGGCGCATCCGGCCGAATTTAACGTTGAATCTCGGGATTCGCTACGAGATGAGTTCTGTCCCCACGGAGGTCAACGGCAAACTCTCAACTCTTCGCCAGATCACCGACGCGTCGCCACATCTGGGGGACCCCTATTTCTACAACCCTACGCTACGCAACTTCGAGCCTCGCGTGGGATTCGTCTGGGACCCGTTCCGTGACGGAAAAACGTCCGTTCGGAGCGGTTTTGGAGTCTACGACGTGCTGCCGTTGCTCTATCAGTTCGAAGTGCTTTCGGCTCTGTCGGCCCCTTACTTCCAGGCTGGCGCGACCTCGAACCCCAACATCAAGCTTGGCCTTCCTCCGGCGCAGGTAGAACAGTCCCTGATTACAGGCACGCCAAACCAAACCTACATGGACTCCCATCCGAAGCGAAACTACGTGTTGCAATGGAACCTTTCAGTCCAGCGTCAACTGTTTAAGGATTGGACGTGGACGGTCGGCTATGTAGGTTCGCGTGGCGTACATCAGCCATTTCGAGTAGAGGACGCGAACGTTGTGCTTCCAACGGTCACGGCCCAGGGGTATTTCTGGCCTTCGCCAACGGGCTCTGGAACTCAGGTGAACCCCAATGCGGGGACCGTCCGCGCGCTGTTCTGGATGGCGGGTTCCTCGTATAACGGGCTGGAGACGGACCTTACAGCAAGGCTTGGCAGCCAATTGCAGATGAAGACCGCTTTCACGTATGGCCGCAGTATCGACAACAACTCCGCGACAGTTGCGGGGGACGCCTACGGCAACTCGGTTCCCAGTCTCGATTGGTTCGCACCCAGGCTCTCCCGCGGCCCGTCCGACTTCAACGTAGGGAAGATATTTGTAACAAGCCTGATATGGGACATTCCAGGAATCTCGTCTAAAGAGGCCTCCTCCATTTTTGTGAATGGATGGCAGGTGGGAGGAATCTATAAGCAGAGCGATGGCACCCCCTTTACACCACTGATCGGCGGCGACCCTCTGGGCAAGAAGAGCAGCGACCCATGGGACTATCCCGATCGCACGCCTGGATGCCCCGTTGTCAACTCAAACTACAAGCTCAACGGTGCACTGAACTACGTCAAACTCAGCTGCTTTCCCTTCCCGGTCCCGTCCACCCGTAGAGGCAACGCAGGCCGCAACATCATCGTAGCCCCCGGACTTTCCGAGGTTGACCTTTCGCTTTTCAAGAACAATCCGATTCTCAAGGTGAGTGATAACTTCAATGTGCAATTTCGTGTCGAGCTCTTCAATGTACTCAATCACACGAATTTCAACCCACCGAACAACAATAATCAGCAACTATATGATGCGACGGGCACTCAGCTTGCCAGCGGCGGTATTCTGAGTGCGCCGACAGCAACGACGTCCAGACAGCTGCAGTTTGGGTTGAAGCTTATCTGGTAAGTTCGCCCGTCGTACGATCACAACGATGGGGACTCAGAAGGTCGTCTCCGTCTTATCGGTGGACGACGTTTGGGCTCCTCACAACGGCATTCGGCTGACACGGAGGTGGCACATCATATCTCAATCTAAATCCCTAATATCCATGAAGACCTACCTTCTGCCTGGCGCAATCTTGGTTCTTTTTCCCGTTACTCTTCATGCCCAAAGAGGGGCCGCAACCATGCCTGACTATGTACCCGCTCATCAGGTAACGGGTGTCATTCGCAACTACGGCAGTGCCCTCGTAGGTGTCGTCAAGAGCTGGGAAGACGAATTCGTTAAGTTCCAGCCACGCATCACCTTCAATGACAAATTTGCGGGCAGCGATGCTGCGGTGTCAGGGCTCGCGACGAAGGAGTTCGATTTGGCCCCTAATGGACGAGAGGCTCAGTTCATCGAATATCTTTCCTTCTTCGAGGCCTATGGCGTTGAACCGTTCGAGGTGACCGTGGGCACCGGCGCATATGACGTTCCGGGCAGAACATGGGCAGAGGTGATTTTTGTCAATAAAGACAATCCTTTGACACATCTGACGATGAAGCAGCTTGACGGCATCTTCGGCGAGGCGCGGACTGGTGCCGTAGACCATTTTCTGATGAAGTCAGACGGGGCGCGATCTGCCAAGGACGATATTCGAACCTGGGGCCAGCTCGGCCTGAAAGGAGAATGGGCGAACAAGCCGATCCAGACCTATGGCTACGCAGTGACAGGCATGAGCATCTTCTTCCAGCAAAGAGTGATGCATGGTAGTGACAAGTGGAATCCCAACTATAAGGAGTATGCCGAGACGGATACCAAGATGGTGGACCCAAAGATCAGTCACGGTTTGGGAAGCCGCGATATGCTCATCGACATATCACATGACAAGTATGGCATCGGTTGGGGCGGAGTCGGACAGGCGAAGGGAATCCCAAACCTCAAGATGATCGCTTTGGCTCAGCATGAGGGAGACCCATACATCATGCCGTCTCTCGAAAGCGTGCGGGATCGAACCTACCCACTTACGCGCAGTATCTTCATATATCTCAATCACGTTCCCGGCCATGAGCTAGACCCCAAGCTGAAGGAATTTTTGTTTTTTGTCCTAAGCAAGCAGGGACAGGAAGTTCTCCGTAAACAGGGGGAATACCTCCCGCTTACTCCTGAAGTTGTCCTTCAGCAACGAGCGCGTCTCGAACAATGACCAAGATGAAGAACGCACAGGCCCGACTTAGACAATCCAGTTTTGCTTGTTGGATGGTGGTCGTCTCTTTGGCAGCCGACATAGGCATAGGGCAAGGGCAATCGCAGTATGAATTAGCACGTACGGGGCCCGTAGTTCTGCGCATCTGGGGCCAAGCTAACGAGACGACCGGGAACGGCACGCTCCTCCAGATGCTGACAAGGCTTGAAGCAGCATACTCCGGACTTAATCCAGCGGTTCACTTTGCCAATGAGCTTCATGGAAATGATTCCGCACTCGGCGGGCTGTATGTTGGGCCAGCCGACCTCGTTTTCATGACAAGAGAACCTTCCTATATCGAGCTGGACGAATACCAGCAAATGATCCAAGGACAGACGCCGCTGCAGATCGCAGTGATGCGTGGAAGCCCGTCCGCGCGCGGATCGACTTCGCCGCTGGTTTTCGTGTTAAATCGCGGGGACCCAGCGACCTCCATCACCCTCCCTCAGCTCAAGTCGTTGGCACGAAAGGAAGTCTCTTCCTTGTGATGCTGGCGCACTCTGGGCACAATCTATGGACCAACTTGTCACCAAGGGTAGGAGGCAGACCCGTAATCGTTGCTCTGAGCTACGTCGCAGTGGCCGTAATCGTTTTCTGATGACGGATCCGCGAACGTTGACCCGGATCGCGACAAACTGAGCCTCAACTCGATATCCCAGACCAACACCTGAAGCTCGAGCTTCGAGAGCTTCTTGACCAAGTGACCATCGATCCCCAGTCGAAGATTGCCTATAAATCTCACGGTCGATTCCTCAAAGAAACAAAACGGCTCGGACGAAAACCAAGAAGCACCAAGAAGCGCCTCCGGTCATAGCGCAGAACCTGCAAGTCTGCTCTGAACGGGAGGAGAGCAGATGTCGATATTTGACCGTGCGTCCCCCGCCTATGGCGGGCTTTCGGCGCGCTCCTAGAGGATTGGGTAGCGGATTTCGCGCCGAGGAAGAGGAACACGTAGGTTGAGGAGAGGATCAGGCGGAATTTTGAATCAGTCGGCCCTCTGAATTTCTCCTACTTACCCGAACTCACTCGAAAACTAGCGATTTTCGGCCCAATTTTCATAGATCTACAAACAATCGAGTTTGAGAATTGGACTGTGAAGACTAAATGGCGGAAGAGGAGGGATTCGAACCCCCGATACCCTTTCAGGTACGCCAGTTTTCAAGACTGGAGCCATCAACCACTCGGCCACTCTTCCTGTTTGAAGTTTAGTATGCGGCGGGCACGAAGCGCAAAAGGTCTCTGTTCTGAACGAATCGCTTGGTGCACTATCTGCTGGCCTGCGCCCTCAAGCGTTGCGGCAGAGCCGATGAAGCTTGACCTTGCGGGCCACCGTGAATCCTAACCTGAGATAGAGTTCGATGGCGTGATGATTTTCGGCGCTGACGTGCAGCCAGGACACCAGGCCTTGATGGCGATGGTTTCGCGCGAGATGCCAGATGAGATTTGCAGCGTGACCTTTGCCGCGATGGTCAGGGTGCGTGCAAATGCCGCTGATCTCGGGATAGCCGTCGAGCGTTATACGTTCGCCACCCATTGCGATCAATTCCCCGTTGGACCGCACGCCATAGTAGGAACCCATTTCGCAGGTTCTGCTGCGGAAGAAGCCAGGGAACGCGAGGTCTGTGAGGGCGACCATCTCGGGCGCGTTTGCGTCGGAAAGTGGGATGATCCCCGACGTTGGGGCGGGAGGCGTGACCTCCCTGGGCAGCACCATCTGGAGACACTCCAGATTTCCTTCGCACGAGAGTTCCGGTATGGATGGGTAGCTTTCTCCTATGAGCCAGACGTACTCTCCAGGGGCGAGAAGCGAGTGGAGCGATTGCAAAGCGCTCTTGCCTGGGGCCGCGACTGCAGCGAATGGGGCGACGTCTGCAGGATAACGGCTGGCGTCACCGCTCGACACGGCGAAGCGGCGATGGCTGGTTTGAAGAGCGTGCCATACCGGATTGGCGAAGAGATTCTCTGGCAGGTCGGTCATTTTCCAACATACTCTCGGCACTCTGATGAGGTCTTGTTGAGCCTTTGAGAGGACAGTCACGGCATAGACAGAAGCGGCTCCGAATGTCCGAAGCCGCTTCTTGGTTGAGACGATGACGCGTTGCCCGGTTTAGAAGAACAGTTTGGCGGCGAACTGCATCTGACGTGAGTTGTAGAGGCTGTTGTTGGTTCCTGAGGTTACGTCAAAGGCGCCGAGGCCGGTTCCGTTGAAGGGTGCGATGCAACCCTGCAGGGCGGAACCTGTGGGCACCGAGCTGGCATTGCACTTCAGGGTTCCGGAGCTCGCGCCGTTGTTCAGGTAGAGCGAGTGTGTGCCGACCACGGAGGTGACGATGGTGTGGTTGAGCAGGTTGAAGGCGTCCGCCGAGAATTGCATGTAGAGGCTCTCGTGGATGGGAATGTTGCGGGATATGCGGAAGTCGAAGTTGCTGTAGCCCGGCAAGTAGATGCTGTTGCGTCCGATCTGGGGTGGACGGCCGGTAGTTGCGGAGCCGGAGCTGGAGCTCATGGCGCCGCCGTAGATGTTGCCGTCGGCTCCGTAGCTGCTTCCGGTGCCGTTGTAGACGGTACCGCTCATGCTGAGAGAGATGGGCTGGCCGCCGGAGCCGACGAAGCCACCGGAGAAGAGCCAGTCATCGATGAGGTGCTGGGTCCACTTGTTGTCTTTGAAGAGCTGGGGCTGGTAGACGAAGCTGAGGGCGAAGCGGTTGCGGATGTCAGTGTCTGACGGCCCGTTGTCTCGACGAATGTTGTTGGGATCGAGCGGTGTATCGCCGCCGTAGAAGGTGCCGAAGGTGCCTGCTACCTGGCCGGTGTCGGTCGCCTTAGCCCATGTGTAGTTGGCGAGAACCTCGAGACCGTTCGAGAAGGGTCGACGGACGGTCATCGCGAGCGAGTTGTACCAGGTGTTCGCTACGCTGAATCCAGTGTTGAGCGAAGTGATGGCCGAGCTGCGGCGATCCGATTGCAGATAGACAGGAACCGTCATTTGATTGACGATGTTGTTGTTGACGTCGATGACGTTGTAGGTGCGGACCCCGTGCGGAGTCTGGCCGATAAGGTTGGCATCGAGGAAGACGGGCAGGCGGAGAGCGCGGGTGCCGACGTAGCCGACGGAGAAGCTGATCTTACCGGGCATGGCCTGTTCGATGCCAAGATTGAACTCGTGAGCCAGGGGCGGGACGAAGTTGGGGTCGAGGCCGTGGAAGCTCTGCGGACCGAGCTTGGCGGGGCCGTTGACGGCTGGCGCGTTGCCGCCGACTGGAACGAGGGCTCCGCTGAGCGGGGGACCAGTGACCGGGAACGGCACGTTCGGGTACTTGAGACTGGCCGCCGAGGTGGGTACGGTGGGACAGGTGCTGGTGGGAGTACCGACGGAGGAGAGGCAACCGTTGTAGTTGTAGTTGATCTGGACGACACCGTTTTCTACTCGCATGGCGTAGTAGGTACTGCCCTGGTTGAGCGCGGAGAACATGCCATAGCCACCACGGACCACGGTGCCAGGGTAAGGCGTCCAGCTGAAGCCGACGCGAGGCTGAACGCGGTCGGTGACGTTCTTGATGGTCTGGCTGTACTGGGTGGAGAGCGGAGGATAGTTGTTGTTGACGAGCCCAGGCGCAGGCGTGAGTTGTATGTCGTAACGGACGCCGACGTTAAGGAGGAAGTTGGGTCTGAGCTTCCAGGAGTCTTCGGCGAAGGCGTCGAACATCTTCATCCAGAAGTCGTCTTTGCCTTGCGTACCCGCAGCGGTGTTGACCACGTCGATGGTCTGGACGAAGGTGTTGTAGTGATAGCCGGCGTAGGGGTCGGTGTTTCCAGGCTGTCCGGCGTAGGCGTCCGAGATCCAATCGCGGAAGTTGGCAAGCGGGGTGGATTCGCCGTAGCTGTAGATACCGCCGCCCTGGAAGAGGTTGATCATGATCTCGTGGACGAGGTTGACGTCGCCACCGAACTTCATGGTGTGACGTCCCTTGGTGGTGGAGAAGACATCGGTGAACTGGATGCGATGCTCGTCGGGTTCGGCGACGCGGGGCAGCGCGTTGGGCATGCCGAAGGTGACGACGCCGGTAGCGATGCTGGGACCGGAGGCGTTGGCGCCGGCGGTTTCGAGGTCGCGACCGTACTGGAAGTGGACCTGATTGACGGAGGCCTTGGCGATCTGAGTGGTGAGGCCGGCGACCAGGAAGCGCTCGTGGTAGCTGGTGGGACCGTTGGTTGAGGGCGAGCTGTTGGAAAAGGTGTTGGCTGGGCTATAGCCGTAGGTCGAGTCATAGTCGGCGAAGTTGTAGTCGACGAAGACGTCGTTGCGGCCGTTGATGTGCCAGTCGAGGCGGGGAAAGAAGAGGTTCTGTTTCTGGAACCGGGCCGGAGGCGCAGAGCCTGCGGCCACATTGCCCACACCTAGCAGGAAGGAGATGCCATTGGTGCACTGAGTGGCCGTAATGGTGGTGGGACACTGCGAGGGTGTGATGACATTGGTGCTGGAGGTGGCTCCGGATGGAGTGAGCGAGATGGTGTTGGTGTTGGAGTAGAGGACGCGACCGACCTTGCGGAAGCCGTCGTAGGTAAAGAAGAAGAAGAGACGGTCCTTGAAGATGGGCCCGCCGATGGAGCCGCCGAACTGCTGCTGCTGGTGAACAGGCTGGGTGAGAAGGAAGGCGTTGCCGTTGTTGTGGAGGGCCTGGAACTTGTTGTATGGATCGAGGGCGTTGAGAGATGGATAGCGGAGGTAGTAGAAGGCGTCGCCGTGGAAGTGGTTGGTGCCGGACTTAGTGATGGCGTTGACCTGTCCGCCGGCGGCCTGGCCGAACTCGACGGAGTAGTTGGAGGCCTGGGCCTGGAACTCCTTGATGGAGTCGATGGAGTAGACGTAAGGGGCACCGGATGAGCGACCGCGGGCCTCAGAGAAGAGCATCTGGTTGTTGTTGGAACCGTCGACGTAGTTCTGGTTGTAGAGGCCGCTGATGCCGTGGAAGCTGGCGAGACCGGAGCCGCCGTCGGGGGTAACGTTAGGAGTGCTGAGTACGAAGGCGCTCCAGTTGCGGGTCGCTACAGGAAGGTTGGAGATTAGGGACTGGTCGATGGTCTGGGCGACCTCGGTCTTGTCGGTGTCGATCAGGGGGGACTCGCTGGTGACGGTGACCTCGGTGGAGGCGGAGGCGGGGGGAAGGGCCGCGTCGACGGTGAGAATCTGGCCGACGGTGAGGACTAGGTTCTTGCGGTCGACCTTGCCGAAGCCGCCGCCGCCGATGGTGACCTCATAGTGGCCGGGCTGGAGGAAGCTGGCGGTGTAGGAGCCGTCGGAGTTGGTGGTGATGCTGCGGGTGACGCCGGTGTCGGTATTGAGGATGATGACCGTGGAGTTAGGGACGGTGGCGCCGGTGGAGTCGGTGACAGTGCCGGTGATGTTGCCGACGCCGGAGGTCTGGGCTGAAACGGGGCGGCCGGCGAAGACGAGGGAGAGAGCGGCTACTGCAAAGACGAGCAGACGATGACACGCTGTGGACGGTTTCATAGGGCACTGCCTCCTGAAAGACACCGATGGTAAAAACGGTGTGTGAATGGGGATGCCTGGCGCTTTGAATTCGGCTGTGATGTCTGCCTGAAGACGTTCGCGAGCAACCAGAAACTGAATTGTTGAAGTACTTCAACAGTCAGGCCTATGGGTGGGCGCTGTCAAGGGTATTCATCAAAAACTGGACTGTAACAGGGTTTTTTTACAGTATTTTCGCGTGGAGGAGACAGATTTTAGACGAGACCGGCCCCCGGAAAGCCGCGCCGCGAAATGGCTCTAGTGGAGCTGGCTGGGGATGACGGCGTACTGGATCAGAAGCTCGAACGGCACGATCTTGAGGGTGTTTTCGTGGGTGGCTTCGAGGATGATGGGGCAGGCGGCTCCGGCCTTCTGGACCTGCAGCCAGCGGGCGGCACAGACGCACCAGCGGTCGCCGGGTTTGAGGCCGGCGAAACCGAACTGAGGCATGGGAGTGCTGAGGTCGTTCCCCAGGGCCTTGGAGGCAGCGAGGAAGGGGGCGTCGACGACGCAGCAGATGGTGTGGACGCCGTGGTCGTCAGGGCCAGTCTCGCAGCAGCCGGTGCGGTAGAAGCCGGTCATGGGTTCGCAACCGCAGATGTCGAGAGGTTGGCCGAGGACGTTTTTGCCGCGGTTCTTGATGGGTTCTACGGTGGGCATCGTCTTTATTGTAAGTCCGGAGGACCGACCGCGGATTTCGCGGATTAGAAAACGGATTGAGGATTCCGGGGGTGTCCGTGGTTGTCCGTGCGATCCGCGGCCGGTCCTGTTGGGTTCTATTTCGCCACTTGTTTCTATTTCGCGGTGAGAGCCAGTTGCTGCTGGTACTCCTCGTAGGGGCCCTTGTGGTCGGTGATATGGAAGTCGGTGGGGCCGCCTTCGAAGTGCCAGATCCGAGTGCCTGCCTCTTCGATCAGATCCTCGTCGTGGGTGACGAGGAAGACGGTGCCTTCGTACTTCTGGATTGCCTGATTGAGGGCGTTGATGGCTTCGAGGTCGAGGTGGTTCGTCGGTTCGTCGAAGACGAGGACGTTGGGCTTCTGCAGCATGATCTTGCAGAAGAGCAGACGGGCGGCTTCGCCTCCGGAGAGGGCATCGGTCTTCTTGAGACCCTCTTCGCCGCGGAAGAGCATCTGGCCGAGGATGCCGCGGATGTCCTCTTTGGTGGCCTCGGGGTCGAAGGTGTGGAGCCACTCGGCTACCGTGGTGCCTTTGGTGATGGAGCCGGTGTGGTCCTGGGCGAAGTAGCCGATAGAGACCTCGTGGCCCCACTTGACGGCGCCGGAGTCGATGGAGACATCTTTCTCTTCGATGCCGGGGCCGTTGGCGAGGAGAGCTTTGAGGAGGGTAGTCTTGCCTTGCCCGTTTCGACCGACGAGGACGACCTTGTCTCCGCGCAGAACCGAGGCGGAGAAGTTGTTGATGACGTGCTCGACCTTGCCGTCCTTCTGGGTGTAGGACTTGTTGACGTTCTCGAATTCGAGGACGTGCTTGCCGGAGGGGCGCTCCATCTTGAAGCTGATGAAGGGGCGGGCGATGTTGGAGCGGGCGAGTTCGCTGGTGGCGAGGCGCTCTACTTCTTTTTTGCGCGAGTTCACTTGTGAGCTGCGCGTGCCGGCAGAGAAGCGGGCGATGAAGTCGTTGAGTTGGGCGATCTTCTTTTCGCGCTGCTCGTTCTGGCTCTCGATGCGGGTGCGGATGCTGGTCTTCTGGAGGACCATGTCGTCGTAGCCGCCGTTGTAGAGGATGATGGTCTCGTAGTCGATGTCGGCGGTGTGGGTGCAGACGTTGTTGAGGAAGTGGCGGTCGTGCGAGATGGTGATGACGGTTCCGTTGTAGCGGACGAGGAAGTCTTCGAGCCAGTGGATGGACTCGAGGTCGAGGTAGTTGGTGGGCTCGTCGAGGAGGAGGGCTTCGGGGTTGCCGAAGAGGGCCTGAGCGAGGAGGACGCGGACCTTCTGACCACCCTGGAGTTCGGACATCTTGCGCTCGTGGAGCTCGTCGGGGATGTCGAGGCCTTGGAGGAGGACGGCGGCATTGGATTCGGCTTCATAGCCGTCCTCGTCGCCGACGATGCCTTCGAGTTCGCCGAGGCGGGAGCCATCTTCATCGGTCATCTCGGGCTTGGCGTAGATGACTTCGCGTTCCTCGAGAGCCGCCCAGAGGGCTTTGTTGCCCATGATGACGGTGTCGATGACGCGATAGGTGTCGAACTCGTATTGGTCCTGCTTGAGGACACCGACTTTTTTCGGGCGGACGACGGTGCCCTTCTGGGCGTCGATCTCGCCGGTGAGGACCTTCATGAAGGTGGACTTGCCGGCGCCGTTGGGCCCGGTGAGGCCGTAGCGGCGGCCAGTGGTAAACGTGACGGAGACATCCTCGAAGAGGAGCTTGGAGCCGTAACGCATCGTGACATTGGAGACTGAGATCATAGAATTACCTCTATTTTACAGGCTTTCAGGAGTTTTCGCGCCGGTTGCCGATGAAGTCCCTGTGAAGAGATGCGCGGCGAAAATGAAGATGAACCGCGCACGATCGCGCTATCTCGCAGAGGAAGAGATATTGGGGCGGGCCTCTGTAATGTGTGCGCTGGGCGATTCTGCCAGGGGATTCGACGGCAAAAGGGACGGAAGGGTTGCAAGTCCAAAGAGATGTTCCAGACGCTGGCGAAGAGTGTCCGTGCGGAACTCCGTAAGGAAGGCCAGGACCCAGGAGTAGATCAGAGCGGCGAGCAGGGTTCCGAGGCCGAGCGTAAGGGTCTTGCTATTGGGGTACCAGCGGGAGTTGACCACGATGAGAGCGGTAAGGAAGACCAGAAAGGGTACATGGGCGGCGTAAAGCGTATAGGAGAAGCGGGCAAACTCACGGGAAGCACGAACAGCGCGTGTGCGGGAAGGATGAGGGGTATTGGCGGAGAGCAATATCCAAAGGAAGAGCGTTGTGATAACCGTGAGGAGGTAGTCGCGATTGTTGCCGGCGATCCAGGGTAGCCGACCGAACGCGAAGAAGATGGGGACATAAAGCAAAGACGAGCCGATGCGAAGGTATCGAGCGGTACGGGGTGAAAAAGCGGGGGGAGGAAGTTTGAACAGAGCTACTCCCGCAAGCCAAATGGGAAAGGCCATGAACATGGCAGATCCGATGAACCACGCGGTGATTACGAAGAGAGTCGCACAAAGCAGCCGGTACGAGAGTCGCCGGGTGCGCCAGAGGGCGATGAGGCCAAGGGGAAAGAGAAGGTAGTACCAGAACTCGTTCGCCAGACTCCAGAGAGCTCCATCGGAGCCGAACATGGTGGTACGAATGGTCTGGAGGAAGAACAGGTTGCCGAAGAAAACTCGAACGGTGAGTGCCGGGGCCACGTCACCGACCATGTTGTTGGCGACGTGGCCGGTGTAGAGGGCGGGCGCGAGGCGGAGATGAATTCCCAGGCGGTCCCAGAAGAGGCAAAGAAGAAGGGCGGGGACGAGCACGGTCCAGAGGCGAACGAGGCGGCGGAGAAGATAGCCGCTCCAGGCCCACTGATTGCGCTCTACCGAGCGAAAAACGGTGCCGCCGATGAAGTAGCCGCTGAGGACAAAGAAGACAATCACGGATTGGTGGCCCGCGCTTGCAAGCGCATAAAAGATGGCGAAGGGGAGGCGGTAGGCGGTGATTTGCGGATAGTCGACGAAGAAGAGATTGCGCCAGTGCTCAAAGAGGACGAAGAAGGCGGCCAGCCCACGCAGAAGATCGAAGTGTACTGAGGCCCACGTTGCGGAGAATGGAACCGACTGGCTTCGCGTGGCGGGCGAGCTCATGCGGGACAAGCCCTGGAGCGAACTCTGCAGTGGCCATACGGTCCGAGCCCGGTAGGTATGATCATTCCCACCCATCGTAAACCATGGCGTGAATGGAAGACGAAGCTGGATGGAGACAGGGCCGATAGAGTGAAGGGATGTTTCCAGGGTCGGCTCGGTATTGTCTTAGGACTGACCGATGAGGACGCCGGCAGCGAAGACCAGGCCTCCGCCGACGATGACCTGCAGGCAGGAGAGAGCGAAGCTGGTCTTGAAGTAGCGGTGGCGGATGAGGGCGATGACGACGAGCTCGACCCCGACGACTGCGTAGGCCCACGTGAGGGCGGTGTGAACGTTGGAGATGAGGAAGGGCAGCGTGTGAAGAAAGCCGCCGATGAAGGTCATGAGGCCGGTGACCAGCCCGCGGAAGACGGGATTGCCGCGACCGGTGAGTTGACCGTCGTCGGAGAGCCCTTCGGAGAAAGCCATGGAGATGCCAGCGCCTACGGCGGACGCTGCGCCGATCAGAAAGACAGTGCGGGAGTTGTGAGTGGCGAACGCGGTGGCAAAGATGGGCGCAAGGGTGGAGACAGAACCGTCCATGAGTCCGGCGAGGCCGGGTTGTACGATGCGCAGGACGAAGCTCTTGTCGTCGCCGACGATGTCGGATAGTTCGCTCAGATTGGGGACGTTTTCTGACATGAATTTTCGCTTGAAACGACTGGGACCGCAGATCCTTCGACTCCGCTGCTCACAAAGTACGTGAGCAACTTCACCCAGGATGATAAAATTTTTTTGCGCCGCTTAAAAAAGATCCAGGTGCAAGCTTTCTACGGGATGACACCCAGGGGAGACGCGCTCTGCTCTGCGGCTGGTTGGCGCGTCAGAGCGGAGCGTGATTGCGTGAGCTTATTGGCCGCGACGGGCTGGGCCAGAGCGACTGCCGGGACGGCTGTTGTTGCGGTTGTTGCTGCCGGGTCCACGGCCGGAGTTGCGTCCACCGGAGAAGCTGCCACCGTTGCGGCCGCGAAAGCCATTTTTGTTGCCGCCGTAGTTGTTGTTCGGCGTCGACATTGGGGAGACGGGATCGTTGCCCTTCCACGAGCGAGTTTCGAGCTGCAGGAGGTCCATCCCCGGAGCTGTTATGTCGAGGGGCTGGTTGCGAACTTCCTTCTCAAGGTTCTTATCGGCCTCGCGCCACTCGAACTTTATCTTTAGTTCGCGCTCCAGCTTGCGGGCGTCGTGTCGTTCCTGCGGCATGACGAAGGTAGTGGCGACGCCCTTGGCTCCGGCGCGTCCGGTCCGGCCGATGCGGTGGACGAAATCGTCCGAGGCGTTGGGCAGGTCGTAGTTGACGACGTGGGCGATGTCCTGCACGTCGATGCCGCGGGCGGCTACGTCAGTCGCGACGAGGACGCGGTGCTTGCCGTTCTGGAAGCCCTTGAGCGCGGCGGTGCGCTGGGACTGGCTGCGATCACCGTGGATCACGTCAGCGTCGTGGCCGAGGCGCTCGAGCTTCTTCGAGATGCGGTCGGCACCGTGCTTGGTGCGCGAGAAGACGAGGAAGGTTCCCTCTTCCTGGCGCAGCATCTGGTCGAGCAGGCCGAGCTTCTGGTCCTGCATGACGGTGTAGACGCGCAGGGTCACCTGGTCCGATGGCTTGGAGGTCTGGCCGATCTCTATGCGAATGGGGTTCTTGACGTAGTCGCGAACGATCTCGCGGATGTTGGCGTCGAGCGTGGCCGAGTAGCACATGGTCTGGCGGGTCTTCGGCACGGCGCCGACGATGCGGCGGATCGCGGGAAGGAAGCCCATGTCTAGCATGCGGTCGACTTCGTCGAGGACCAGCATTTCGACGGAGCCGATGTTGACGGCGCGGCGGCGGAGGTAGTCTTCCAGACGGCCAGGCGTGGCGACGACTAGGCGTGGTCCGCGGTCGAGCTGATCGAGCTGGTTGTTTTCGGAGAGACCGCCGCAGACGAGGACAGCGTCGCTCTTCGAGCCGGGGACGAGCTTCCAGTAGGCGTCGAGGACCTGCATGGCGAGCTCGCGCGTGGGCAGCAGGATGAGGGCGCGGATGGGACCGCGTTTGCCCTTGGTGCTGGGCACCGAGGTCGCGTCCATGCGCTGAATCATCGGGATGAGAAAGCTGAGGGTCTTTCCGGTGCCGGTGGAGGCGGTAGCGAGAATGTCGTTGCCTT
>Ga0210410_10002085_pt1 | contig 18095 bp, 15 predicted proteins | sample IncBWC4MmetaG_FD_161058 | JGI IMG/M metagenome (GOLD analysis project Ga0210410, IMG submission 161058) | Forest soil microbial communities from Barre Woods Harvard Forest LTER site, Petersham, Massachusetts, United States - Inc-BW-C-4-M | ecosystem: Environmental > Terrestrial > Soil >... | reverse complement strand
CTCCAGCTTGGGCGGGGAGGGTAGCTGCAACGAAGATGGCCAGCGTTAGACCGGCGATAGACTGTTTCCCGAGAATCATGATGTACGGCTCCTACGGCTACCCGAGGGTAAGCCTGAATATGGACTAAATGCTATTGCATGCTGCGACAACCGGATAAAAATTATGTTTCTCATCCAGCGAGTTGAAATGCGACGTTGACGACGCCTTCCCAATCGATCGGGTGTCCCGAATCGTCGGTGGCAGGTGAGAAGCGAGTGGCCTGAACGGCGCGGACGGCAGAGTCACCGAGACCATGACCGAGATCGCTGGTGACGCCCAGGACCTGGACGGACCCGGACGAAGAGACGCGAATCCGGACCGTGACATTGCCTTCGATGTGAAGCTGTTTGGCCTCCGCGGTGTACTCTGGCTTGGGTTTAAAGAGAACCTTGGGTGCGGCCTTGGAGGTCGTCGAAGGTCCGACTGGCTTCGGCATCGGCGGCGGCGTGTTCTGTCCCAGGTTAACCGGACCGGCGACCTTGCCCACTGCGTTCAGCGGGCCAGTGCCTCCGGGGACGCCATGCGGGATGCCTGCGATAGCTACCGGACCGGTGGCTTTCATGTTCTGGCTAGTGGGCGAGCCGGAACCAAGATTGACAACGGTGGATGGTGCTCCAGCGCCGTTATTGGAGGCCGGCATGCCCGACATTCCCTTGTTGCCGAGGTTGATGGCAGTCGTCGAGGGCTTGTTGGAAACAGCGATGGGGTTTGTCGTGGAACCGAGCGCAACGGCTGTCGGATGGGGCGAGTTGTTCGGCACCGACGCTGGCATCGCCTGAGCGAGATTGACCACCTTCGGAGCCGGCGGAGCCTGAACCAGCTTCGGCGGCGCGGGAAGAACGACCGGCATCGGCTGAGCCATCTTGATCTCTGGCGGTTTGGGAACGTCAGGCAGCTTGACCTCGGGGATCTTGATTTTGGGCGGCTCCACTTTGACCACGGGCGGTGGCGGCGGAATTTTGATCTTGATCTTCGGCGGCGGCGGCTCCTCGGCCTTCTTGATCGGAATCGGCTCGGTGAGCTCGGTCAGCTTATGCCGGTTGTCGATCGTCTTCTTCGCCGCAGCGCCGATGACGACCGCGCAGAAGGCGAGCAGCACGTTCAGCGCGATGGAGGTGAAGAGGGAACCCTTGCTCTGGTTGCCGTCGTTCAAGACGCCGAAGTGTGCGAACTGCATATTAGGCGGTGCGGGATCGTCAGTGCGGAGCGGCTTTGCCATAGAAAAATCCTTGAAGGGCCTCGTTGATGGAGGCGGAATATGGAAACCGATGCTGACAATCTGTCAGAACCGGATATGGTAAATCTGCTCCGAAGAGCGCCGTAGGATCGATCGAATCTGGTCTATAAAAACCGACAGCTAGTACGACCAGGGAAACGTCGCGGAAGTTGCGCTACCTTTTAGACAGACGCAAGCCGCAAAGGAAAAGGTTGTAGCAGGTACCGTGCATCGGGGAGAGTCACACGCCTGTTCATGTGCCGATACTCTGCTCTTCACTTACTGCAAGTATATTGCCGTAAGCGTAAGTGATTGACACTGGTACTTTTGTGGTATCCAACTAGGAACGAAGACGAGGGAAATGATGAAGATTTTAGTGACTGGCGGAGCGGGCTATATCGGGGGTACGCTCACGCGTCTTTTGCTGTCTCAGGGGCACTCCGTAACCGTGTATGACAACCTTTGCCACAGCAAGCGGTTAGCTGTGGATGCCAAAGCTGAATTTGTAGAGGGCGATGTTGCCGACCGCGCCCTCCTGGAGAAGACTCTCAGCCAGAGACGCTTCGATGGAGTGATGCATTTTGCTGCCCTGATCGAAGCCGGCGAGAGTATGAAGCGGCCGGAGATTTATTTCAGGAATAACACGGCGGCGTCACTGACATTGCTTGAAGCGATGCTGGCTACCGGGCATGACAGACTGGTCTTCAGCTCGACCGCTGCCTGCTACGGCGAGCCTGAGTCGACGCCGATCCTCGAAGACGCGAAGCTCGACCCCACCAACCCCTACGGCGAGAGCAAGCTGCTGGTGGAGCAGATGCTGCGATGGATCAATCTGAGTCATGGTTTCAAATATGCGAGCCTGCGCTACTTCAATGTGGCGGGCGCGATCGAGGGCTACGGCGAGGCGCATGAGCCGGAGTCTCATCTGATTCCATTGATCCTCGATGTGGCGCTGGGGCGGCGGGCGAACATCAAGGTCTTCGGGCGCGACTACCCGACCAAGGACGGAACCTGCATCCGGGACTACATTCATGTGCGCGATCTCGCGGAGGCGCACCTGCTGGCGCTGAACGCGTTGAGCGACGCGAAGAGCAGGCTGATCTACAACATCGGCAATGGCCAGGGATTTACCGTGCTCGAAGTGATCGAGTCGGTGCGCCGGGTGACGGGAAGGCCCATTGCGGTTGAGGAATGTCCGCGACGGCCGGGCGATCCCGCGGTGCTGGTAGCGAGTTCGGAGAAGATCAAGGCTGAGCTGGGATGGAAGCCGAGGTTCGCGGAGCTGGATCAGGTCGTCGCCAGCGCGTGGGAGTGGCACCAGAAACGGTATGCGTAATAGACATAGGAGACTGTTTTGATCGAGAGCATGTTTCACCTACCTCTGCCCTTGCTGGAGAAGATCCTGCGCCCGGTGCTCGTCTATCTTTTCCTCGTCGGCTTCCTGCGGCTGTTTGGCAAGCGCGAACTGGCGCAGTTGAACCCGTTCGACCTTGTGGTGCTGTTGAGCCTGTCGAACACTGTGCAGAACGCGATGATCGGCGACGACAACTCGGTGTCGGGTGGAGTGATCGGCGCGTTTTCGCTGCTGACAATCAACTGGCTGTTGACCAGGATTCTGTTCCGCGCGCCAACATTGAACCAATTTTTTGAGTTGCCTCCGACCGTATTGATCCGGCACGGCGTCGTGGATTGGGATGCGATGAAAAAAGAGGCGCTCACCGAGTTGGAGCTGCGTTCCGTGCTGCACAAGCAGGGATTCGACGACTTCAACCAGGTGGAAAAATGTGTGCTTGAGCCCAATGGAAACTTCTACCTGGAAGGAATTAAAGCGATGAGCGACGATGCCCAGCGGGCAGCCCTGATGAAGGCGATCGAGGCGCTGACTCGCGAGGTCGAGGACATGAAGGGGCTGCTGGCGGCCAGGGGATAGAGCATGGTTTGGATCATGAATCGGGTGCGGCCAATCTAGAGCGACGCATGCTGCGTCCAGGTTTGCCGTGCTGTTGGCTTTGGCTGCGCTAGAATACGCTCGCGATTTCTATTGACAGCTGCGCGTCCGCGAAGGGTTTGCTCGGCCTGGCGGATTGGCTGTCCAGGCCCAGCAGTCCAATTCTTCTTCGATTTTGTTGCGCGGTTGCCGACGCGGAGGTGCGATTTGGATCCCAAAAGCCAACTGATTGTCAGAGCTGCAGGAATCTGCAGCATTTTTCTTGCTGTGGGTGGACTGCTTCGTCTTGGGGGCACGGGGTGGTGGTTGATTGGCGCATTGGCTCTGCTCGGTCTGGGAATGATTCTGGCGGGCTTACCGGAGATTCTTTTTGGCTGGAACCGATTTGGCAGAAAAGAGAGCCGGCCGTTCCGAGCTGGAGTGACAACGGGGAAAATGACGGGGATGAAGCGCAACGGGCCAGGAAAAATACCAGGAGAAATAATGGCGTGGCTCGCCGCGATCGCTTTTCTCGTGACGATGGGTTTTGGTCTGCTGCTTGTCTCTCAAATCCAGGCGTCGCAGCGGCAAAGCGACGAAATGAAGACGCTGGACGCGGCGATTGCGGCTTTACAACAACAGCGCCCTCCCGGAGGAGCGCCGGGCGGCAGCTTCGTTCAACTGAATCCCGAGTTGGAAAAGGCGATGCTGAAGTACTTCGATGACTCCTCAACGCGGGCGAATGGGGTCTCGTTATTCGGGGCTATTCCGTGGATCACGGTACTGCTGGTCGCGATCGCCGCAATCGTTCTCGCGCTGGCGGCCAAGGAGCATCCTTCGGCGGCGCCGGTTCTTGGAGTGATTCCGCTGGCGATCGCGGTGATCGAACATGCAGAAAAACTTTCAAGACTCGATGCTGGTTCCTTTTGGGTTGTGTTTGCGGTGTTCATCGCGATTGCGTTCACGTTGATTTGGTGGGGTAGAGACGGCGACTCTGCCGATGTCTCCGCGCGTGGGGAAAAAAAGAAGGTGGATTCTCTTCCGGTGATGGGCTTTTCGTTGCTTGTGCTGCTTTTTGTGCTGGTGTATCTGGGATATCGTCAGCAGCCGGAACAGAAGGGGAGCTGCCCTATCTGTGTCACCCCCGGCCCGCCTCCCACGCCTGCCATGAGCAAGCTGCAAATCGACCCAATCGACCAAACCCCCCTGTTTGATCCGGGGCTGCACGAGCACTTCCGTGGATCAGAGGAGCAGCTGAAGCAAATCCTGAAGAATACGCGCGAGGGCGATACCTTACTGCTGCTGGGTTCAGCCGACTGCACATCGTATACAGGAGAAAACGCGAAGCTTGCACAGGACCGGGCAAACACGATCAAGAAGGCGCTGGAGAGCGACGCGAACAAAGGTAAAGTTGATATTGAGGCCAGGGCTTTGAAGCAACATGACTCGTGCAAGGCGGCGGATCAGTTGCGAGCGGTATTTCCGGTTTTGATTCGGCCGGTAAGTGCCGGCGTTGAATCAAAGAATCCTTGAAGCAAAAAGAATCCTTGAATCAGGATGGTTCGCCGGTGCCCTTGCCTTTGAGGGAAACAAGCTTTCCGAGTGCTTGGCGGTAGCGCTCGGGCGGAACTGGCAGTTGCGAGTCGCGGACGGCGGCGCGGTAGCCCCCCATATAAATCGAGTACATCACCGCCAGGGCGCACCCCACCCCGAATCCGAAGCCAAAGAGAAAACCGATGATTGCCGGCCAGTAGAAAGTCACGATAAGTGGAGTCTATCGCGGCAAAGCATGTACAGTTCAGTACAACCAGATTCCAACGAAAACCGGAGAATGTGATGCGACCAGGGCAGTGGATTGCGGCATGCGGGATCACTGCGGCAGTAGCCGCGGGATTAACGACAAAGTTAGTAGCGCAGGAGGTTCCCGCACTTGTAGACAAGCAGCTTCCGGGCCTTCTCGCCACCTACAAGGGCATCCATACCGCGCCGGAGCTGTCCCATCATGAGGCTCAGACCTCCGAGCTGCTGGCCGACGAACTGCGCAAGGCCGGGTACACCGTGACCGAGCGTGTAGGCAAGTATCCTGACGGTTCGCAGGCTTACGGTGTGGTGGGGATTCTGAAGAATGGCGCCGGGCCCACGCTTCTGGTCCGGACAGACCTAGACGCGCTGCCGGTGACGGAAGACACGAAGCTGCCCTATGCCAGCAAAGTGCGTTCAAAGAACCCGGCAGGACAGGAGGTCGGCGTGATGCACGCCTGCGGACACGATATTCACATCACCACGATGATCGGAGTAGCCCGCAACATGGCCGCGCTCAAGAGCCAGTGGCACGGAACCCTGATGCTGATCGGCCAGCCAAGCGAAGAGACCATCGACGGCGCCAAGGCGATGCTGGCGGACCATCTCTACGAGCGCTTCGGCAAGCCTGACCTTGCGATTGCCCTGCACGATGCGAACTTTGCAGCGGGCAAGGTGTCGGTGGTCTCCGGGCCGGCGCTGGCGAGTTCGACTTCAATCGACGTCGTAATGCGCGGTGTTGGGAGTCATGGAGCTTCGCCCGAGGCGGGCAAGGACCCGATCGTGATGGCGGCGGAGTTTGTGGTGGAGCTGCAGACCGTGGTGAGCCGGTCGACTCCTCCCTCCGAACCCGCGGTGGTGACAGTGGGCGATATTCACGGCGGGACGAAGCGCAACATCATCTCCGATGAGGTGAAGATGGAGCTGACGACCCGCTGCTACAGCGAAGAGGTGCGGCAGACGATCATCGATGGCGTGAAGCGCACCGCGAAGGGAGTCGCGATCGCAGCGGGTGTTCCCGAGAGCCGGATGCCGATCGTGAGGGTGCTCGACGATGAGTCGACTCCCGCGACGATCAACGACGCAGCGCTCGCGGCCCGGCTGCAGAAGGTCTTTGTGGCGAAGCTTGGAGCGGAGAATGTGATCGAAAGGCAGCCCATCATGGGCAGCGAAGACTTCGGCATCTTCAGCCTCGACCATAAGATTCCAGCGGTGATCTTCTGGCTCGGCGCATATGACCCTGCGAAGGTTGCCGAAAGTGAGCGCACCGGAGTGGCGTTGCCGTCGCCGCACTCGCCCTTCTTTGCTCCGCTTCCCGAGCCGGCCCTTCGCACCGGCATTACCGCAATGACCGACGCTGCATTGGCGTTGCTGCAGTAAGAAAACTTAACACAGATCTACACAGATGACACGGATCGAGGACGTTCGTTCTTAATCCGTGTCATCTGTGCTGATCCGTGTTAAGCCGTTAAGACGTCTGAACTATTTCGCCGGAGCAGCGACCGCCGGTGTAGACGCGGTAAACAACTTCATCGCGTTCTGCACGGTGTACTTGAGGCCCCACGCGGTGGGCACGATAACAATGAGCCACGCGAAGGCGATCAGCAGCGGCGATGACTTTTTGACTGGATCGATTTGTGCCATAAGAATCACTCCTGTTTGCAAAAACGGGCGGAGGTAGGCTCACTCCGCCGGGTTGAAATTAGTGGGCGGCGCCCGCGGGCACGACGATGTTCTTGTCCTTCAGCCAGAATCTTTCAGCGACCGGGCGGACCATCAGGTTGGCCAGGAAGCCGACGACCAGCAGGCCGCACATGATGTGCAGGATAAGCGGATAGGCGTCCTCCTTCGGCATCTTGTTCAGGACGTAGTGGTCGAGAATGCCGTTGACGATGAGCGGGCCGATGATGCCGGCTGCCGACCACGCCGTCAACAACCGGCCGTGAATGGCGGAGACGTTGTAGCCGCCAAAGAGGTCCTTTAGGTAGGCGGGAATGGTGGCGAAGCCTCCGCCGTACATGGAGAGCAGCACGACGGCGATACCGACGAAGAGCGGGACGGAGTTCAGGTAGTCCTGACGGGTTAGCGGAAGAACGAAGTAGAGGATCGGGCCAAGGGTGAAGAAGACGAAGTACGTTCCCTTGCGCCCGATGAAGTCCGAGGTCGAGGCCCAGAAGAAGCGGCCGGCCATGTTGAAGATGCTGAGCAGACCGACAAAGCCCACAGCGGCAGTTGGGCTGACTCCGCCCTTGAAGAGGTCCTGGATCATCGGCGCGGCCTGTTCCAAAATGCCGATGCCTGCGGTCACGTTGACGAAGAGCATGACCCACAGCAGCCAGAACTGCGGCGTCTTCCATGCCTCCTGAACGGAGACATTGTGGCTGGAGATCAGCGCGGAGTGCTTCGTCGATGGCACCCAGCCTTCAGGCTTCCAGCCGTCCTGCGGGACGCGGATCGTGAAGACCCCGAACATCATGAAGATGAAGTAGAGGATTCCCATCGTGATCATGGTGTAGGGAATCGAAGGCTGACCAGCGGCTTTGTAGTAAGCCATGAGGTTGTTGGCCAGCGGGCCGCCGATCATCGCGCCGCCGCCGAAGCCCATGATGGCAAGACCGGTGGCGAGCCCCGGCCGGTCCGGAAACCACTTGATCAGCGTCGAGACCGGCGAGATGTAACCCAGCCCAAGGCCGATTCCACCGACAATACCATAGCCCAGATAGATCAGCCAAAGCTGATGGCTGCTGGCCCCAAAAGAGGCGATGATGAAGCCAAAGCCGAAGCAGACGGCTGCGTAGAACATCGCGCGGCGGGGTCCGGCCTTCTCCAGCCACGCGCCAAAGAGAGCGGCCGAGATGCCGAGGAAGGCGATGGCGATCGAAAAGATGTAGCCGACCGCTTTCAAATTCCATGTGGAGCCGTCGGCGCCGTGCAGGGCCAGCAAAGGATTCTTGAAGACCGAGAAGGCGTAGACCTGGCCAATCGAAAGATGGATGGCAAGGGCTGCGGGTGGAACCAGCCAGCGGCTGTATCCTGCAGGGGCAATGGAGTGGTCACGATCGAGAAAAGCCAGGGCCATAGTAAGAAACCTCGGGAGATGATTGCATCCTGATGATCCAGTTGCAAAGAACTTGGCGAAATGTAACAGCCTATACAACTAGATGCGCGTTCCAAGATACATGATTCGCTTCGGAGATTTGTCACCGAAATGGGCGTTTTCAAGTGGTTGCCGGAGCGTGTTGTATAGGGTACCTTCGTCTACTGGGGCTCAATATTTCGGAGGTCTGTGCGTGACAACGGTTGAAGGCAACACGAATCTGGATTCGTCTCTGCGGGAGAACCGCGTATTCCCCCCGCCGGCGGAGTTTGCCGCAAACGCGCATATCAAGAGCCTCGCGGAGTATGAGTCGATGTACCGGCGCAGCGTCGAGCAGCCGGAGCAGTTCTGGGCCGAGGCTGCCGGCGAACTCGACTGGTTCGCCCCATGGACGAAGGTGATCGAGGGTGAGGCGCAGCACACCAAGTGGTTTGTGAATGGAAAGTTAAATCTCTCCCACAACTGCGTTGACCGCCATGCCCTGGGAGCACGCCGGGATAAAGTTGCGCTGCTCTGGGAGGGTGAGCCGGGCGAGGTGCGCAGGCTGACCTATGGCGAGTTGCACCAGCAGGTGCAGCGTTTCGCGAATGTGCTGAAAGGCCTCGGAGTCAAGCGCGGCGATCGCGTCGCTGTCTACATGGGAATGTGTCCCGAATTGGCAATTGCGCTGCTGGCTTGCGCACGCATCGGCGCGGTCCATTCGGTCATCTTCGGCGGATTCGCGGCGCATGCCATCTCAGACCGCGTGAACGATTCCAGCTGCGTTGCCGTGATCACGCAGGACACAAGCTACCGGCGTGGCGCCGAGGTCCGCCTGAAGGACATCGTCGATGAGGCGCTTGTGAAGTGCCCGACGGTAAAGAACGTCGTCGTCTTCCGGCGCTCAGGTTCGCCGGTGACGATGCAGCCAGGGCGGGATGTGTGGTGGCACGACGCGATGGAAAAAGCTGCGCCCGATTGCGCCGCGGAGTGGATGGACGCAGAGGACCCACTCTATCTCCTCTACACCTCAGGCACCACCGGCAAGCCCAAGGGCCTGCTCCACACCACTGGCGGCTACGCGGTCCAGACCTATCTCACCAGCAAATACGTCTTCGACCTGAAGGACGACGACGTGTACTGGTGCACGGCCGACATAGGCTGGGTCACCGGCCACAGCTACATCGTCTACGGCCCGTTGCAGAACGGCGCGACCGTGGTGATCTACGAGGGAGCGCCAAACTGGCCGGAGAACGATCGCTTCTGGAAGATCATCGACGACCACAAGGTCACGGTCTTCTATACCGCTCCCACCGCAATCCGCGCTTTTACGAAATGGGGAGACTCGTGGGTGCAGAAGCACTCGCTCGCCTCGCTGCGTCTGCTGGGCACCGTCGGCGAGCCGATCAACCCCGAGTCGTGGATGTGGTATCACCGCATGATCGGCAAGGAGCGCTGCCCGATCGTCGACACCTACTGGCAGACGGAGACGGGCGCCATTATCATCGCGCCACTCCCCGGCGCAATCCCAACCAAACCGGGTTCCGCCACAAAACCCTTCTTCGGAATTGTGCCTGAAGTAGTTACAAGAGAGGGAAAGCCGGTCCCTGATGGCCAGGGTGGCCTGCTGGTGATGCGCAAACCTTGGCCCTCGATGGCGCGAACAATCTACGGCGATCATGCCCGCTACGAGCAGGCCTACTGGAGCGAGGTTCCAGGCAGCTACTTCACCGGCGACGGCGCGCGACGCGATGGGGACGGATACTTCTGGCTGATGGGACGCGTCGATGACGTCATCAACGTCAGCGGCCACCGGCTCGGCACGATGGAGGTAGAATCGGCCCTCGTCGCCCACCCGAAGGTCGCAGAAGCCGCCGCGGTGGGGCGCCCGCATGAGATGAAGGGCCAGGCAATCGCCGTCTTCGTCACCCTTGAAGGCGGCCACGAGCCCAGTGAAGAGCTGCGGCAGGAGCTGCGCCAGTGGGTCGCCAAAGAGATCGGCGCCCTCGCCCGTCCCGACGACCTGACGTTTACTCAAGCGCTTCCTAAGACGCGAAGCGGCAAGATCATGCGGCGTCTCCTGCGCGAACTGGCCACCACCGGCGACGTAAAGGGCGACACCACAACGCTCGAAGACTTCTCCGTGATCGCCAAGCTGCGCGAGGGAGAAGAGTAGCGCGACGGTTCTACGCCCAGAGAAAAACCGGGTGCTCGATTCCGGTAGCAGCCCGGAGAATGCGTTCGTTGACGTGCTGGCCGTTATTGCCGTTAGTGAAAACCACGGCGGCCGTACGAGTAGGGGGATGGACGAGGATGAAATTCTTCCACCCGCCGTTGTCACCCCATTGCCAGAGATAGCTTTGCCCGTCCACCCGTTCGATCCCGATGCCAAGCCCCCACGAGAGCGCGCTGTTCAGGTGCGAGACGGGAGTCTGCATCGCCGTCCGCATCGCAGGCGACAGGCCGAGGGCTGCATTCTGCGGATCGACCAACGCCGAGAGAAAGCGCGCATAGTCGGTAACCGTGGTGAGCAGACTGAAAGCAACGTTGGGGATGAAGGAATTAGGTGGAGGCGGCGTCGACTTGCCGGTCTTCTTCATAAGAGCATCGGCGATCTGCTCGGTAGTCCAGAACGAGAGAGGTTTTCCCGACGATTGAATCACCTCGAAGACCATCGCATTAATATCGCGATTGTAAAAAGGATTGGGACCATTGTGTCCCGCAACGAGCCTGTCCTTGGCATCCGATAGCCATATATAACTTGTAGAGGACATCCCGAGCGGTTTGAAGATACGCTCCTCCACGATCGATTCGAAACCGGAGCCGGCGATGTGCTCCACGACGCGCTGCAGATGAAAGAACCCTTCGCCGGAGTACTGAAACCGAGTGCCGGGTTCGAAGCCAGGAGTCAGCTTCTGGCTATCCTGCGACCGCCAGTTGGGCAGGCCCGTAGAGTGAGTGAGGACGTGCCGGGCCGTGACCCGGTCTCCCCATTGTCCGGTCAACGCATCCTCCTGCAGATATTGATTGAGCGGACGATCGAGGTCGATTGCGCCCTCTTCCGCCAGCTTCAGCACGACGCAGGCAACGATCGGTTTGCCGAGCGACGCCGCGGGAAATAGCGAGTCCGCAGTGATCGGTGTCTTCATGGTCACGTTGGCGACGCCGAGGTAGTGTTGCCAAACAGGCTGGCCAGGACGAACGAAGGCCATGCCGAGACCAGGCAGCGTGGCCAGATCCAGCAGATGCGGCAGGTTGGCGACGAAGGCGTCGTCGGGCGGATGGATGCCTCCGGCAACGGGTTTTGTCGCGGCGAAGCTTTTAAAAGAGGGTGCGACGACAGTAGAAGCTGCGGCGAGGTGCAGGAAGGCGCGTCGATTCATTTGGCCCCTTTGGAGATTCCGTGTGTACGGAGATACGGCGCGACAGACGCGTCGGTTCCGTAATGTTGTACGGGAGCAAATGTGACTCGCTAAAACTAAAGCAGATTGTTGGCAGGCCTGGTCGGCAGGGTGAAGTGGAAGGTGGTGCCCTGGCCCTCGACGCTGGTGGCCCAGATGCGTCCGCCATGCTGATTGATAATGCTGCGACAGATGGCGAGGCCAAGGCCCGTGCCGCCCATGGCGCGCGAGTCCGAGGCGTCGCCCTGCTGGAAGCGATCGAAGATGTGTTCGAGCTTATCGGCAGGAATGCCGCGGCCCTGGTCGCGGACCTCGATCAGCGCTTCGCCGTCGTCCAGATTGCGCGCGTTGAGGTGAATCTCGCTGCCGGGCTCGGAGAACTTGATCGCGTTCGAGAGCAGGTTGTTGAGCGTCTGCAGAATGCGGTCGGGGTCGGCCCACACGTTGACGCCGTTGGCGGCGAAGAAGATGCGGATGTTGGGTCGCGGCGCGCGAGCCTGCTGCACTCCGGCAGCGCGGCGCAGCAGATCTTCGGCGCTGCACATGGTTGAATGCAGCTCGGCCTTGCCGCTCGAGATGCGTTCCAGATCGAGGATATCGTTGACCAGGCGCACCAGCCGGTCGGAGTTGCTGATCGCGATTTCAAGCATCTGTTGCGTCTTCTCCGGCCGATTCGAAAGCGCGCCACCGGCCAGCAGGCCAAGCGCTCCACGCAGCGAGGTCAGAGGCGTGCGCAGCTCATGCGAAACGGTCGAGATGAACTCGTCCTTCATACGGTCGAGCGCGCGGCGTTCGGTCGTATCGGTGAACGCGACGACGACACCCAGCGGCTTCATGCCGTCGGAATCGGGGGACTGGGAATCGATCTGCGGACGGGCGACGTACTCGACCGGGAAGCTGGTACCGTCCTTGCGCCAGAAGATCTCGTTGGAGACGCGAACCGTAGCCAGGTTGGTGAGGCTCTTGCGAATCGGCGAATCGACCGAGTCATACGGCGTGCCGTCCGCGCGCGTGTGGTGGATGAGGTTATGCATGACCTCGCCCAGCATCTCGTCCTGCTTGTAGCCCAGCATCTGCATCGCGGCGGCGTTGACGAAGGTCGCCTTGCCGTCGAGATCGATGCCGAAGATACCGTCGCCGACCGAGGCGAGAATCGAATCCGACTGCCGGGTGAGCGTGCGCAGGCGGCCTTCGGCGCGAACCTGTTCGCTGATGTCGACGCCAAAGCCAAGCACGTACGGAGCGCGCCCGGGAACGACGATAAGCTTGTTCCGGTACGCGACGACGCGGACCTCGCCATCTGCGTGCGAGAGATGTAGCAGACCCTGCGCCTCGCCGGTCTCACCGATCTTTTTCAGATACGCCGGCAGTGCCGCCTGCTTCTCGGGCGAGATGAACTCGGCAAGATTGTGGCCGGTCATCTCCTCAACCGTATGCCCAATGGTCTCGGCGCCGTGCGTGTTGATGGTCAGCAACGTGCCGCGGAGGTCGTGGGTGCAGACCATACCGAGCGAACCTTCAACCAACTGGCGGTAGCGTGCTTCGCTCTCGCGCAGTGTCGCTTCAGCGGCGCGCTGCGTGGTGACGTCGATGCCGGTTGCGATGATGAAAGCAACCTGCCCCTGCGAGTCGGTCAGCGCCGTCGCAGACCACGCGATGCGGCGCAGGCTGCCGTCGCGATTCAGCCACTGGTTCTCAAAGGCAGCAGGGAAGTGTCCGGATCGAAGGCGCTCGAACGTGTCGATGGCCTCGGGGATATCCTGCCGCGGAATCAGTTTGTCCCACGCGTAACGGCCCACCAGCGTGGCAAAGTCGTAGCCCGAGGTGGTCTCGCACGCACGGTTGAAGCGAACGATTCGCCCCGCCGGATCGAAGACCGCGACCAGCGCGCCCACCGTGTCGAGAACCGCCGAGACGAAGTTGCGTTCGACAGTGAGCGCCGACTCGACGCGCTGACGGGCGCGGGCAGCACGGTCCATCTGGTGAATGCGGCCGTTGAGTTCGAGGCGGTTGATCACCTGCCGGCTTAGAACGCTGAGCGCGGAGGACTGCGCCGGAGTCAGCATGCGAGCAGGTCCGTCAAGCACCAGCAGCGCGCCGATGCTGATGCCGCCTGGCGTGGTCAGAGGAGCGCCAGCATAAAAGCGATACGTCCGGCCCTCGAGAAGGATGCCATCGGGGGCATAGTCGGGGTTGTTGCGGGCGTCCGAGATCTCGTAGACGGTGTCGCCCAAAATGGTGGTCTCGCACGGCAGGCTGCCGAGCGACAGTTCGAGCGACTCCATGCCGAAACGCGACCGTATCCAGATGCGGTCCGAGCCGATGAAAGAGACTGCGGCAATGGGCGTGTCGCAGATCTGCGCAGCCAGTTGTGTCAGGTCATCAAGGACGGGATCAGGCGCAGAGTTGAGCACCTCGTATTGATTGAGGGCCTCGATACGCAGAGCTTCGTCTTTGACCAAAAGAGCATTCATTTCGACTTGTTCGATCGTAGGATATATGCAAAGGATTGCGCACTCCTACTTTTGTGGCAGCAATGATTTACGGCTTTGGCAGCACGCAGCACTCCCCGGTTGCCGGTGGCTCATTGGCGCTGGCGTCGAGGGCCACCTTCCAGGTCCCATCGGGCAGCTTTTTCCATACGGTGAAGTAGCGGCCCGTGATCACGACGGGTCCGCCGTTTTTGTCTTTTGACCGGCCCTCATAATGGCCCCAGGTGAAGCCCATGTCGTTGGAGGGACCCATCTGCGCGCCCTGCGGCGTCCACGTCAGCTGGTAGGTCTTCGGGTCCCATTGGGCCGCAGCGGCAATGGCGGTGCGTCCGAGGACGGCAGGCTTCCCGTTGTTCAGGGTGACGGCGTCGTCGGCGAACCAGGTGCCGAAGGCCTTGCCTCCACCGGTCTCGACGGCTTTCGCAAAGCGGCCCTCAAGCTCCAGCAGAAGCAGGGCTCCAGGCGTCAAAGTTGGCTGCGTGAGTGGGCTTGTGATTGCGCTCGAGGATTGAGCGAGAGCGTCATAACCAGGTGCGGTGCCAGGCGTGATGCCGCCGCTTCCGGGGCTGCTCTGGGCAACCGCAGGAAAGGCAGCAAAAACGCAGAGAAACAGACAAAACATTGTGTGCCAACCCATGATCACGATGCTATCAGTGCCCGAAACTGACTGCATGAGCGGGTATTCTGCATGGAAGACTGATATTCTTCGCACCTAGATGCTTAAGACGAATCTTGAACGAATTGTGTTGCCTTTGGCAACGGTTTTATTGGTTGTGGGAATCGCGCTCGGCACGGTGCATGAGCCATCCCTGCACCGCATGGCAATAGTCCTCCGCTGGGCCGCGATTGTGTCTCTGGTGGTGTACGGCTTGCGGCGCCGCTCCCTTACCGCGTGGATCTTCGTCGCGATGGTGGCGGGCGCGGAGGTCGGCTTCGACGCGCCCGCCTTCGCCGTCAACATGCGTGTCTTCAGCGACATCTTTCTGCGCCTGATCAAGACCATCGTCGCTCCCCTGATTCTGGCGACGCTGGTCACCGGCATCGCCGGCCACGGCGATCTGAAGGGCGTCGGCCGCATGGGCATCAAGAGCCTCGTCTACTTCGAGGTCGTCACGACTCTGGCGCTTGTGATCGGCCTGGCCGCCATCAATCTCAGTCACGCCGGGGTCGGGCTCTCTCTGTCTTCATCCACGTCTGCACCGGAAGGAGTTACCGCTCCCGCGCCGACCCGCTGGCAGGACTTTCTCCTGCACGTCTTCCCGGAGAACATCGCCAAGTCCGTCGCCGAGGGCCAGATTCTGCAGGTCGCCGTCTTTGCCGTCTTCTTTGGCATCGCGCTCGCCACGCTGGACGCGAAAAAACGCGCTCCTGTACTTAGCCTCTTCGAAAGCCTGTCTGAGGTGATGTTCAAGTTCACCAACGTCGTCATGTACTTCGCGCCCATCGGCGTCGGCGCCGCAATGGCCTTTACGGTCGGCCAGATGGGGCTCGGCGTCCTGGTAAACCTGGGCAAGCTCCTGCTCACGCTGTATGGAGCGCTGGTCGCATTCGGCTTGCTGGTCCTGCTGCCGGCGGCTCTGTTGTTCCGCGTGCCGGTACGGCGATTTCTGGCGGCGGTGGCGGAGCCGGCCACCATCGCCTTTGCCACTTCCACCAGCGAGGCCGCGCTCCCCCGCGCGATGGAGGCGATGGAGGCCCTTGGAGTGCCCCGCCGCATCGTCGCCTTCGTCATTCCCGCCGGCTACAGCTTCAACCTCGATGGCTCAACCCTGTACCTCGCCGTCGCCAGCATCTTCGTCGCCCAGGCCGCGGGCGTGCATCTCTCGCTCGGCCAGCAGCTGTTGATGATGTTGACGCTGATGCTGACCAGCAAAGGCGTTGCCGGCGTCCCCCGCGCGACGCTGGTCGTCCTTCTGGCAACAGCCGCCACCTTCCATCTTCCCACCGAGCCAATCTTCATCATCCTCGGCATCGACGCCCTCAACGACATGGCGCGCACCATGGTCAACGTTGTGGGCAACTGCCTCGCCAGTGTCGTCGTGGCAAAGTGGGAGGGAGTGTTCGAAGAGGAACCTATCTCGCCGGTCGTTCTCCAGGGCATGGCAGACTAGGTGTGAGCCTCAACTCCGAGGCCGATCAGCGAACTCGAATCACCGCACAAAAACAAAAACGAGCAGATGCCCGCGCACCTGCTCTTCCGTTCCCTTGTCTGGTCAACTACATCGCAGGCGGGTGATGCGGATCGATATGGTTCGTGTCCGCCTTCTTTGCGGTCGACTTCACCGCGCCGTTCGGGTTCACCGAATCGCGCAGCTCCTTCGACGGCTTGAAGAACGGAACCCGCTTGGCCGGCACATCGACCTTCGCCCCGGTCTTCGGATTGCGCCCGGTGCGCGCGTTGCGTTGCCGGGTCCGGAAGCTTCCGAATCCGCGAATCTCGATCTTGTCCCCTGACTTCAGGGCTCCGATGACGGCATCGAAGAGGGTGTCGACGATAACCTCTCCGTCCCGACGGGTGAGGTCGCCAATGGCGGTGACTTGGTCTACGAGGTCGGCTTTGGTCATGATATGGGTTCCTTTCGTACTGAGGGAGGGCTTGGGGCCGCGTCGAAAAATCCGTTCTTCTTGTTGATTATAGACGGGATGACGACGCAAAGGTTGCGTCGGTAGCAGAAGTTATCGAGGAAATCAACATTTAATCAATAAGATGCTCAAACCGGGAAAAGAGTCGTGCGGAACCCAAAGGTCCCCCATTCCCCGGCGGCCATTTGAGTGGTCTGCAAGTGGTTTGGCAGGCGAAATGCTGTCTAAACGCTGATGGACCGCGCCTTACTTCCACATGAAGTAAAAACCCGGTGCATGGTCCAGCAGTTGGCTCGGGTTGGGAAACAGGTCTTCGCCATCATCGGTCAGCAGCGCCAGCAGCCCGCGCTTCGCCTTTGCCGGACGAACCACGTTTGGTTCCCCCGAGATTCCAACATCCTTCGCCGTCTCCAGCAACGCCACGCGATAGCCGCCAACTTTATCGATCAGGCCCAGCGGAAGCGACTGCTGCCCCGTCCACACCTGGCCCGTAGCCAGCGGCCGAATCTTGTCGTCCGTACTGTGCCGCCCCGTAGCGACGTCATGCACAAACTGCGTGTACATGTTATCGACCAGCGACTGAAAGTAAGCCTGCTCCTTCGGCGTCATCTCGCGGCTCGGGTCGCCCGCGTCCTTCAGCTCACCGGCGTGGATGACGACGCTCTTCAGCTTGGCCCAGTGCAGCAGGTCGCCGTAGTTGGTCCACTCCATAATCACGCCGATCGATCCCACCACCGACGCATCGTTCGCATAGATCCTGTCGCATCCGCTGGCGATGTAGTACGCGCCTGAGGCCCCCACCGACTCGATCGAAGCGACGACCTTCTTTTTCTTCTCCTGCCGCACCCTCAGCACCTCGTGGTAGATCTCCTGCGAGGCCGCCGCACCGCCGCCAGGCGAGTTGATGTGCAGAATAATCGCCTTCACCGACGAGTCGTCGCCAAACTTGCGCAGCTGCGTGTCCACCGTCTCCGGCGAAAGAATCACGCCCGAGATATCGATCACCGCAATCGTATCCGAGCTCAGGCCCAGGCCCTTCCCATCGCCGCCAATCGAGCGCATCGTCCCCCACACCATCAGCGTGATCAGCAGGCACACCGCGGCCAGCGAGCCCGTAATGATCCCGATATAGAACCAGGCCGACCGCCGGCGAGGCGGCGGCCCACCATACCCCGGTGGAGTGGAGTATGGCCCTGTGGAATACTGTCCAGCCGAATACGGGTAGGCATAGGGCGGTGGAACCTGGCCATAGGGGCGGTTCACAGGCGCAGGCGGCGGTGGCGGCGGCGGAGGTGTTGCGTAATCTTCCGGCATGGTGTGAAGTTTAGCAGGGAAGCGTTTCTTCGCGCTGCTCCAGCGCTCACCGAAGCCGGCAGCGGCGAAGGGAATTCCAAAGAATTACCGCGACAAAATCAGGACAAAATAGAGACCAAAACGGTCCCTCATGCGTCAAATATTGCAGTATGATGAACGGCGACGCCTTTCCCAAGCATCGCACGGGATCTAACGCTTTGAAGGAAAGAGTTTCGTCGACCGGCCATGGCATATCCCCAGTTAAGT
>Ga0210410_10002084_pt1 | contig 18095 bp, 17 predicted proteins | sample IncBWC4MmetaG_FD_161058 | JGI IMG/M metagenome (GOLD analysis project Ga0210410, IMG submission 161058) | Forest soil microbial communities from Barre Woods Harvard Forest LTER site, Petersham, Massachusetts, United States - Inc-BW-C-4-M | ecosystem: Environmental > Terrestrial > Soil >... | reverse complement strand
GCTACATGTCACACCCCGGGCGGGAAAGTTCCATCCACAGAGCGGCTCAATTGAACCCCGGAATTCTACGGGAACGCCTGATAATGCTAGTCTTTCAGCGATGCTGATCCTCGCCATCGATACCGCCCTCGACGCCTGCGCCGCCGCCGTGCTCGACACGGGAACCGGTACATTGATCGCGCAGGAATCGCTGCCGATGAAGCGCGGGCATGCCGAAGCGCTGATGCCGCTGATCGCGCGCGTCATGAAGCAATCTGCCCTGCCCTTTGCCGCGCTCGACCGCGTCGCGGTGACCACCGGTCCTGGCAGTTTCACCGGCCTGCGCGTCGGGCTGTCGGCCGCGCGCGGCATCGGGCTCGCAGCGGGCAAACCGGTGGTCGGGCTGACCACGCTGTCGGCTTATGCCGCGCCTGTCGTGAGCGAGGCCGGCGAGCAGCCGGTGATCTCGGCGATCGATGCGCGGCATGATCAGGTCTACTTCCAGGTGGTCAGCGGCAATGGCAGCTCGCTGATCCGCGCGAAAGTTGCCCCGATCAGCGAAGCACTCGAAGCCTCGCGCTTCGGTGCGCCACATCTGGTCGGCAATGCCGCCAGGATCCTTGCCGACCGCTGGCCGTCGGACGCGCCGCCGCCGATCAAGGTGGAGGCGATGCCCGCGCCCGACATCAACTGGGTGGCGTGGTTAGGTGCTGCAGTCACGCCCGGCACCGCGCCGGCAAAACCCTATTATCTGCGCGCGCCCGACGCAAAGCCGTCGCAGGACGTCATCGGCTCGCAACCGCCCGCATCATGATGGCCTGGTTCTCCGACTGGTTTTCGCCGGCCGCGCCGTTGGTCGAACCCGCGACGCTGCGCGATGCGCCACGACTGGCGCAATTGCACGCCGCCTCCTTTCATCGCGGCTGGGGCGAAGGCGAATTCGAAAGCATGATCGCCGAGCGCAACACGCTGGTGCATCGCTTGCGGCTGCGACGGAAGACCGTCGGCTTTGCGGTATCGCGGATCGGCGCGGATGAAGCGGAGATCTTGTCGATCGCCATCGACGCGGACAAACGCGGCCGCGGCCTGTCCAGAAATCTGCTGCTGACCCATCTCGGCCATCTTGCAGGGCGAGGCGTGCGCCGCATATTTCTTGAAGTTGAGGAAAATAATGCACCGGCGCGGCGGCTTTATGAAAGATGCGGCTTTGCCGTCGTCGGACGCCGCGAGCGCTACTATCAGCAGCCCAGCGGGGAACAGTTGAATGCGCTTCTGATGCGCCGCGACTTGTCGTAAGATGTCCGAGGTGGCACAATTCCACCCCAAGGCAAAAACTCCATGACCCTATTGAAAACCCCGCCGGCGCCGAAGGCCACCGGCATCGAAGCCCGCTGCGCCGCGACCGGCATGCGCATGACCGAGCAGCGCCGCGTGATCGCGCGCGTACTGGCCGAGGCTGCGGATCACCCGGATGTGGAAGAATTGTACCGGCGCTGTGTCGCGGTCGACGACAAGATCTCGATCTCGACCGTCTATCGCACCGTCAAGCTGTTCGAGGACGCCGGCATCATCGAACGCCATGACTTCCGCGAAGGCCGCGCACGCTACGAACAGATGCGCGACAGCCATCACGACCATCTGATCAATCTGCGCGACGGCAAGGTGATCGAATTCACCAATGAAGAGATCGAGAAGCTGCAGGCCGAGATCGCCCGCAAGCTCGGCTACAAGCTGGTCGATCACCGGCTCGAGCTCTATTGCGTGCCGCTCGACGACGACCAAACCTCGACTTGAAATCTTTTTCGCCCGTGCCGATTGATCTCGTCATTTTTGATTGCGACGGCGTGCTCGTCGACAGCGAGGTGATTTCCTGCCGCGCACACGCGCTGGTGCTCACGCATCACGGCTATCCGATCACGGCGGAGCAAGTGCTCAAGCGTTTCCTCGGCGTGTCCGAGCGTGAAGCGCGGCAGATCGTCGAAAACGAGATCGGGCGAAAGCTTCCCGACATCGAGGCCCAGATCCATCAGGAAACGTTGCGGTTCTACGAAGGTGACCTGATGGCGATTGCCCATGTCGGAGACGCGATCGCCGCGATCGAGGCGCCGAAATGCGTGGCGTCGAGCGGAACGCCGGAGAAGATCCGCCATGGCCTCTCCTGCGCCGGGCTCTACGAGCAGCTCGCGCCGCATATCTTCTCCGCGACCCAGGTCAAGCGCGGCAAGCCTGCACCCGACCTCTTCCTGTTCGCCGCCGGACAGATGAAGGCGGCGCCGGAACGCTGCATCGTTATCGAGGACAGCGTGCCCGGCGTCACCGGGGCCGTTGCTGCCGGCATGACCGTGCTCGGCTTTTTCGGCGGCAGCCACTGCACCAGCGAGCACGAGGCCATGCTGCGCGCCGCCGGTGCGGAGCGGACCTTTTCCGATATGCGGGAATTGCCGGGGCTGATTGCCGGAATCGCGACTGAAGCGGCCGCGAGCTAGGTTTCAAATGTCGAGATTCCGGGTTCAATGCTGGCGCATTGCCCCGGAATGACAGCCCCAAAAGCTGGATTTCGGGCCCTTTAGCCTATATCTGGATGCCATCACCACCGATACTCCAGGGTCCATGAAGCCGCCGCGCAAGCTGCATATCAAGTCCTATGGCTGCCAGATGAATGTCTACGATGCCCAGCGCATGGTGGACACCCTGGCGGCTGACGGCTTTGTCGAGACGGCGAACGCCGACGATGCCGACCTCGTCATCCTCAACACCTGCCACATCCGCGAAAAGGCATCCGAGAAGGTCTACTCCGAGCTGGGGCGGCTGCGTGTCGCGCGCGAAGAAGCGGCACGCCATGGGCGCGACATGCGCATCGCGGTCGCCGGCTGCGTCGCACAGGCCGAGGGCGACGAGATCATCCGCCGCGCGCCCGTCGTCGACGTCGTGGTCGGCCCGCAGAGCTATCATCATCTGCCGGAGTTGCTGGCGCGCGCCTCCCGCGACGGCAAGGCGGTCGAGACCGAATTTCCGGCGGAGGACAAATTCGGCTTCCTGCCGCAGCCGAAATCGGATGCGATCCGAGGGCGCGGCATCTCCGCGTTCGTGACCGTGCAGGAAGGCTGCGACAAGTTCTGCACCTTCTGCGTCGTGCCCTACACGCGCGGCGCCGAAGTGTCGCGTCCGGTCGACAAGATCGTCGAGGACGTGAAGCGGCTCGCCGACAACGGCGTGCGCGAGCTCACCTTGATAGGCCAGAACGTCAACGCCTATCACGGCGAAGGACCTGACGGTCGCGCCTGGCCGCTCGGCCGCCTGCTGCATCATCTGGCCGAAATCCCGGGGATCGTGCGGCTGCGCTATTCGACCAGCCATCCCCGGGACGTCGATGATTCACTGATCGAGGCGCATCGCGACCTGCCCGCCCTGATGCCGTTTGTGCATCTGCCGGTCCAGTCCGGTTCCGACCGGATTCTGGCGGCCATGAACCGCAAACATACCGTCCGTGATTATCTCGCGGTTATCGAGCGTTTCCGGCGGGTACGCCAAGATATTGCATTTTCATCAGATTTTATCGTCGGCTTCCCTGGTGAAACGGAGGAGGATTTTTCCGCCACACTCGCGCTTGTCATGCAAATCGGATACGCTGCCGCCTATTCGTTCAAATATTCGCCGCGGCCAGGGACGCCGGCGGCGGAAATGCAGGAGATGGTGTCAGCTTCAGACATGGACGAGCGATTGGTGCGGCTTCAGGAATTGATCGACAGCCAGCAATCGGCCTTCAACCGGGCTACGATTGGCACCACCGTCGATGTGCTGTTCGAGCGCGCCGCCCGCAATCCCGGTCAGATCGTCGGCCGCACCGCCTATCTGCAGCCGGCTCATGTGATGGCCTCCAGCGACATCATCGGAAAAGTGCTGCCGGTCCGGATCGACAGCCTCGAGCGCTACAGCCTGCTCGGCGAGCTCGCGCCAGCGCCTGCCGCGAGCGGCGCAACGATTGCCTCCTCCCCAACGACCATCGGAGCCTGAACCCTTGCCCAAAAGCGCATCGGATTCGCCCTCGCTCGTTCCCAGCCGCAAATTTGACCGCGACATGCAAGTACCGCCCGAGACGCAAGTCGTCATCGATTTCGACGACAATCGCGCCGCCTCGGCGCTGGTCGGACCCTACGGCCAAAACCTCGCGCAGATCGAGCGCCGGCTCGGCATCGTCGTCGATTCCCGCGGCAACCACATCTCTATCGCCGGCTCACGCGACGGCTGCGATGCCGCCCGGCGCGTGCTGGAAACGCTCTACGCCCAGGCCGTGAAAGGCCAGGAGGTCGCCCAGGGCGACGTCGAAGGCGCGATCCGCGCCGTGATCGCGCAGGGCTCGCTGTTCGAATACGACGCCAAGACGGCCAAGACGACATTCGAGACCATCAATTTGCGCAAGCGCCCGGTGCGGGCGCGCACCGCCGCGCAGGACTCCTATATCCGCGCGCTGAAGCGCCACGAGCTCGTGTTCGGTGTCGGCCCGGCCGGCACCGGCAAGACCTGGCTCGCGGTCGCGCATGCCGCGCAATTGTTCGAGCGCAAGGAAGTCGATCGCATCATCCTGTCGCGGCCAGCGGTCGAAGCCGGCGAGCGGCTCGGCTTCTTGCCCGGCGATCTCCGCGAAAAGGTCGATCCTTATCTGCGCCCGATTTATGACGCTCTGTACGACGTGATGGATGCGCGGATCGTCGAGCGCGCGCTGCAGACCGGCGAGATCGAGATCGCGCCGCTCGCCTTCATGCGCGGCCGCACGCTCACCAACGCCGCCATCATCCTTGACGAGGCGCAGAACACCACCGCGATGCAGATGAAGATGTTTCTGACGCGTCTGGGCGAAAACAGCCGCATGATCGTCACCGGCGATCCGTCCCAGGTCGACCTGCCGAATGGCCAGACCTCGGGCCTCGCCGAAGCAACCAGGCTGCTCGACAAGGTCGAGGGTGTGGCCCAGGTCAGGTTTACTGCCGAAGACGTGATCCGCCATGAACTGGTGGCGCGCATCGTCGCGGCCTACGAGGGAGCGCCGCAAAAGCCGGCCGGCAAGTGATATAGTGTCACCCTGGCCGGCTCCGTGCGCCGGAACAATTTTCCTTTAAATGATGTCGCAGCTTACCCTTCCCATGACCGAGGTCCTCGTTGTCGCCGAGTGCTGGCAGAACGAGCCCGACGCCGAAGCCGTGATCCAGCGCGCGATCGCTGCCGCGGCCGGATCGGTCGATGCCGATGTCGGCGACGCCGAGCTTGCGGTCATGCTGACCGACGACCCCGGCATCCGCACGCTGAACAGCAATTGGCGCGGCATCGACAAGCCGACCAATGTGCTGTCGTTTCCGGCGCTGCAGGGCGAAGGCGCGCGCAAGCCGGGCGATGCGCCGCGCATGCTCGGCGACATCGCGATCGCCTACGAGACGACGAGGAGCGAGGCCGATGCGGAAGGAAAGCCGTTCGAGCATCATTTGAGCCACCTTGCGATCCACGGCTTTTTGCATTTGATCGGCTACGATCATGAGAACGACGCCGGCGCTGAAGAGATGGAAGCCCTGGAGACGGAGATTCTGGAGCAGCTCGGCATTCCCGATCCCTATGCGGACCGGGAACGGATGAACTGAGATGGCGGATTCCGAACCGACCCACGACAATCCGCGCAACACGCGCAACCTGCCCGCCGTGGTCCCGCCGAACGAGGTCGGGCGGCCGATCGCGGAGAGCTGGCTGCTCCGTGCCATCCGCACCCTGTTCGGATGGAAGGCTGGCTCGGTGCGCGACGACCTGCAGGTGGTGCTGGACGCCTCGCAGCCCGACGAGGTGGGTTTCACCGCGGTCGAGCGCGCCATGCTGCGCAACATTCTCGGCCTGCACGAGCGGCGCATCGCCGACGTCATGGTGCATCGCGCCGACATGATCGCGGTCAAGCGCGACATCCCGCTCGGCGAGCTGATGGACCTGTTCGAGAGCGCGGCGCATTCGCGGCTCGTCGTCTATGACGAATCCCTCGACGACCCCGTAGGCATGGTGCACATCCGCGACCTGCTTGCTTTCATGACGGCGCGCGCGCGTGTGATCGGGCCCACGAAAAGCCGGCGCAAGAAGCCGCTACCGGCCGGGCTCGACCTGCGCGCGGTCGATCTGTCGCTGCCACTGTCGGAGGCCAACATCATCCGCAAGCTGCTCTACGTGCCGCCATCGATGCGCGCCATGGACCTGCTGGCACAGATGCAGGCCTCGCGGCTCCATCTGGCGCTGGTGGTCGACGAATATGGCGGCACCGACGGGCTGGTTTCGATGGAGGATCTCGTCGAGCAGATCGTCGGCGAGATCGATGACGAGCATGACAGCGACGAGCCGCCGGCGATCGTGCGCCAGCCGGACAATTCCTTCATCGCGGATGCACGTGCCAGCCTTGACGATGTCCGCTCGGTGATCGGCGAGGATTTCGTGACGGGCGAAGCCGGCGAGGAAGTCGAGACGCTCGGTGGCTATCTGGTCAGCCATGTCGGCCGCCTGCCGGTGCGCGGCGAGGTGATTTCCGGCCCCGGCAATTTCGAGATCGAGGTGCTGGACGCCGATCCGCGGCGGGTGAAGCGGCTGCGCATTGCCACGCGCAAGGAGCGGCAGGCCCCGCGCACCCAGCGCGAAACCCGCCGCCGCGAGGCCGCGCCCGAACCGAACGCGCCGCCACAGGCCAATGACAATACCCGGCCGCCGCCTGCCGATGGAGCCGGCTCGCAGTGACCATTGCCGACAAACTTCGCGGTGTCGGGCTTGCGATCATCCTGTCCTGGGGATGGAAGCGGGCGGCCATTGCCGTTGTGGCCGGCGCGCTGTCGACCTTCGCGATGGCCCCGTTCAATGCATGGCCGGTGCTGTTTCTGACCTTCCCGGTCATGGTCTGGCTGATCGATGGTGCGGCCGCGGGCGGCCACCGCGGCTTGCCGGCCGCAGCCTGGAGCGGCTGGTGGTTCGGCCTCGGCTATTTCGTGATCGGCCTTTACTGGATCGGCTATGCCTTCCTGGTCGATGCAGACACCTTCGCCTGGCTGATGCCGTTCGCGATCTTCGGCCTGCCCGCCTATCTCGCGCTGTTCACGGCCTTCGGCTTTGCGCTGGCGCGCCTGATCTGGACACGCGACGCCACCCGCATTCTCGCGCTCGCGGTTTGTCTCACCATCAGCGAATGGTTGCGCTGTCAGGTGCTGACGGGCTTCCCCTGGAATAATTTCGGCTACGCCCTGACTGAGCCGCTGGCGCTGGCGCAGACCGCATCCCTGATCGGACTCTGGGGCCTGACATTCCTCAGCGTGGCGATCTTCGCCTCGCCGGCGGTGCTGATCGACGGCACCTCGCGCGGACGCAAGCCGTGGATCGCGCCGGTCGCCGCCTTGTCCGTATTGATCGCGATGGGCGCGTTCGGTGCGGCGCGCCTGTCGCGCGAACCCACCCGCATGCTGCCCAAGGTCAAGCTGCGCATCATGCAGCCGAACCTGCAGCAGGATGTCCGGTTCAACTACTCCGCCAAGGCGGAAGTCATGCGGAAATATCTGGCGCTCTCCGACCGCTCGTCGGGACCACAATCGACCGGCGTGCGCGATGCCACGGTGCTGATCTGGCCGGAGTCGGCATTCCCGTTCTTTCTGACGCGCGAGCCCGACGCGATGGCGCAGATCGCCAGCCTGCTGCCGAAAGGAACGGTGCTGATCACGGGCTCAGTGCGCGCACCCGATCAGCCGCCAGGCACCCGCATAACGCGCGCTTATAATTCCATTTATGTTGTTGATCACGACGGCAGCGTGCTGTCGGTCTACGACAAGTTGCACCTGGTCCCGTTTGGCGAATACCTGCCATTCCAGGACTGGATGGAGAGGCTTGGATTCCAGCAGCTCACCAAGGTTCAAGGCGGCTTCATACCGGGCACGATCCGGCGCTCGATGGAGATTCCGAACGCCCCGCGCGTGCTACCCTTGATTTGTTACGAGGCGATTTTTCCCGACACTGTTGCAAACCAGGGCGACCGTCCGGGCTGGATCGTCAACGTCACCAATGACGGCTGGTTCGGAATTTCGACAGGCCCTTATCAGCATCTGCAACAGGCGCGCGTGCGCGCGATCGAGCAGGGCCTACCCCTGGTCCGCGCAGCAAATACAGGCATTTCCGCCGTGATCGATCCATTGGGACGCGTCGTCGCGCGGCTCGGCCTTGGCATCGAAGGCGTGCTCGATTCGACTCTGCCGGCGGCCAATCCTCCGACCGTCTATGCGCGCGTAGGCGACATCCCGGCCGCGATCCTTGTCACACTTGCCCTGATCGTGGTGATTCGCCGGCGCATGGTTAAGCGATCTGGATGACATCAACGAAATGATGTCCTCAGATTCGCGTTCTGTTTCCGACGATCGGTAGAAATATTCTACCTGCGCTGTTCGGCCAGTTGACAGATTGACGCGACGCTTCGCATTCTGTGGAACCCAGTACGATCCAGTCAGTTCATGCTCACCTTGCCGACTATCGGCAAATATCTCCGAGCAAGACTTGACGGTGTTGGTGCACGAGGCAAACGCGATCCTGTCGAACGTGATCCTGTCTGTCTTATCCGCGCCAGTGCGGTGGCTTTGACTTTCGCGTCGTTTTTTTGTCCGGCGGGACCGCTGCGAATGTCATATCCCAAGCGCACGCTGATCATATTTTGCGGTCGTTTTTCGGCCCTGTCATTCAATGACGAATGCAGGTCGCGAGGGCGTAAGAGTTTGGACCGGGACGCTAGCCTGATCCCAAGGAGAGCCGGAAATGTCGACCAAAGCACCGAACCCTGTTGACAAGTATGTCGGCAGCCGGGTGCGAATGCGCCGTATTATGCTGGGCATGAGCCAGGAAAAGCTCGGCGAAGCATTAGGCCTCACCTTTCAGCAGATCCAGAAATACGAGAAAGGCACCAACCGGGTCGGCGCCAGCCGCATCCAGCAGATCTCCGAGATCCTCCAGGTCCCGGTCTCCTTCCTGTTCGAGGGAGGTCCGACCGGCACCGCTTCGGCCGAAGGTTTCGGCGAAGGAGGCTCGCCTTCCTACATCTCCGATTTCCTCGCGACCTCGGAAGGTTTGGCGCTGACGCGCGCATTCACGCGCATCGCCGATGCCAAGCTCCGTCGCAGCATCGTCGATCTGGTCGAACAGATCGCCGCGCGCGAGGCGCCCGAGAAGCGCTGAACGCCGATATCCCATTGACGTGCCGGAGGGAGCGAGCGCATGAGAGATGTGCTCATCTCCCTCTGGCATGCCAATGACTGTTCAAAACCCTTTCGATTCGATCACCATTCTCGACGGCATCCGAAGCTGGGTCGAAATCGAGACGCCGACGGAAGCGCCCGAGCAGGTCAACAAGCTCGCAAGCCTGGTCGCCGGCCTCTATCGCGATCTGCCGGCGAGCATCGAGCGTATCGCTGGCCGCGACGGCTGCGGCGATCATCTGGTCGCGCGCTCGTTATGGGGACAGGACGCGCCGGGCATCCTGATTCTCAGCCATCTCGACACCGTGCATCCCATCGGATTCATCGAGCGCCTGCCGTTCAAGATCGAGGGCGACTCCGCCTTCGGTCCCGGCATCTACGACATGAAGGGCGGCGCCTATATCGCCTATCACGCCTTCCGCCAGCTCTGCGCGGACGATAGCCGGTCGCCGCTCGGCATCACGCAACTCTATGTCTCGGACGAAGAGATCGGCAGCCCGACCTCGCGCGCGCTGATTGAGAGAGAGGGGCAGAAGGCGAAATTTGTGCTGGTGACCGAGCCCGCGCGCGACGGCGGCAAGATCGTGACTGGTCGCAAGGGCGTCGGACGCTTCGAGGTCTTCATCAAGGGCGTGCCCGCGCATTCCGGTACACGGCCCCAGGACGGCCGCAGCGCGATCCGCGAGCTCGCCAATGTGATCCAGACACTGGAAGCGATGAACGATCCGAAGCGCGGCATCACCGTCAATGTCGGCGTGGTCAAGGGCGGCACGCGGCCGAATGTGATTGCGGAAGAGGCCTATGCCGAGGTCGATGCGCGCCTGCCGACCATCGCCGATGCCGACGAGATCGTTCCCAAAATCCTGGGTCTCAAATCGCGCAGCGAAGGCGTCAGCGTCACGGTGACAGGCGAGCTCAACCGTCCTCCTTACGAGAAAGGCAATGCGGGCGCCGCGCTCTATGAGCACGCCAGGACACTCGCCGCTGAGATCGGCTTCGAGCTGATCGATACATTCACCGGCGGCGGCTCCGACGGCAATTTCACCGCGCCCACCACGGCGACGCTCGACGGCCTCGGCGTCGACGGCAAGGGCGCGCATACCCATTACGAGCAGCTCTACATCTCATCGATCGAGCCGCGGGCACGGCTGCTCTATCGTCTCTACCAGACGCTGCGATGACATCGCCCTCTCGCGATTCCGCTCCCAGCGACGATCCATCCGACGACGATACCGCGCCGCATGCGCACGGCTCGTTCTTCGGCCGCCGCAAGGGCCACAAGCTGCGCCCACATCAGGCCGACCTGATCGAGCACCTGCTGCCGCATCTTTCGCTCGACATCGCGACGCCAGCCCCCTCCACTGTCGCGGAGCTGTTCGATCCCGCGCCGCAGGCGATGCGGCTCGAGATCGGCTTTGGCGGCGGTGAGCATCTGGTCGCGGAAGCGGAGAGGTTTCCCGACACGGGCTTCATCGGCTGTGAGCCTTATGTCAATGGCATGGCCAAGATCCTCGCGCAGATCGAGGCGCACAATATCGGCAACATCCGCCTGCTCGCGGGCGACGCCGCCGAGCTGTTGAATTGGCTGCCGCCGCAATCGCTGGCGCGGATCGACCTGATCCATCCCGATCCCTGGCCGAAGCGGCGGCACTGGAAGCGCCGCTTCGTGCAGGATGCGACCATCATCGCGATGGCGCGCGTGATCAGGCCCGGCGGCGAGTTTCGCTTCGTCAGCGACATCGACGATTACTGCGCCTGGACGCTGTGGCACCTGTTGCGCTCGCCTGATTTTCGCTGGATGGCGGAGCGCGCCGACGATTGGCGCCTGCCCTGGGACGGCTACACCATCACGCGCTACGGCCGCAAAGCCGAACGCGAGGGTCGCGTGGCGAATTATCTGCGCTTTGAACGCGTCAACTAATTAGCGCTTCGCCGTCTTTACTGTTGATGACGGCTTCGCCGTCTCGGCCATCCGCGCCTTCCTGGCATCGGTGGCTTCCCATACCATGCGCTTTCCACGCTCGCGGCCGAGCAGCTCGATCGGATCGTGGTTATCGATATGGCCGAACTGTCCCTTGTAGACGCTATAGCCGCACAATTCCTGCAGTCGCCGCGGAAAGCGGCGCGCCGCCTCCTGGGGAATGCCGAGCTGCAGGTTTTCCTGCTGCCGCATCCAGCCCCAGCAATAGGCACAGGAGAAGGCAAAGCGCCGCTCGTCGCTGGTGTTGGCGCCGCCGCCATGCCACAGCGCGCTGTCAAACAGCATCACGCTACCGGCCGGCATCGTCGCGATCACCGCATCGTACTCCTTGCCGTATTCCGGCGATGAATCGTATTTGTGGCTGCCCGGCACGATGCGCGTCGCGCCGTTGTCGTGCCGGAAATCGGACAGGGCCCAGATTGCATTCACCGTGATCGGAATGTGCGGGCGCGGCAGCGGAATGAGCTGCGTATCCTCGTGGATCGGCTGCGCTTCCTGGCCCGGGCCAAGCACCAGCGAGCAGAACGACGAGAGCAGACATTCCTTGTCCAGCAGGCGCTCGACCACCGGCAGCACGTTCTCGTGCAGCGGTACTTCCCAGAAGATGTCGTCATAGGTGAGCAGGTTGTTGACGCGCAACGTCTTGAGACCTTCGAAGGACGTCTTGGCCGGTCCTAGATGGTGCTCGCGTTCGATGCGCTCGACCGCCGCTTTCAATCCCTCGACCAGATCGGACGAGGCGGCGCCTTCGATCACGGTGTAGCCGACATTTCGAACTTTTTCGGCGTGCGATTGAACGGCGCTTTCCGTCAGCATCCCGGCCTCCCCTCTGGCGCTGTGGCGCGCCTTGTCGCGACCATAACCGGGCGGCGGCTGGGTTGAAAAGGGCGGCGCTGCGTCAGATCGTCTGGCGCGCCTTCCAGAATCCCACCACGCGCTCGGCGGTGGACGGCATCAGCTTGGCGAAATTCACCCGCGCACTTTCGATGTCGGACGGCGCGGCGACCCGATTCGGCCCGAGACGCAGCAGGATCAGCGCACGCACGGTCGCCCATTCGAGCCCGATGTTTTTACCGAGGATCAGGATCGGATCGTAGCGATCGCCGGAAATGAGATTGTCGAGGGTCGGGATCTTCACTCCGGACATGGCCGAGAGTGCGGCAACTGATTCCTCGTAGCGAAAGCTCTTGGCGAAGTCGAACAGCGCCGCCTCGTTGAGATTGCCGGTCTGGTGTAGCGCGAGGATAGCGCGCTGGGCCGGCACGAAATCGCGCTTGCTCTCGAAACGCTCGAGCGTGCCGGTTATCTCGGCAACCGCCTGCTTGATTGCGTTCTGCCGCTCGGGCTTCACCACGTCGAACAGCCGGCGGCGGACCACGTCGAGCGATCCCGCGAGCAACTGCTTCAACCGCTTGTCGGAAAGATCTTCGCGCTGGCCGACGGTCAGCGTCAGCACGCCGTCCTGGCTCGCGCGCTTGATGAGTTCGGTATAGCCCGTCTCGGAAAATTTGGCCCCCGCATTGCCGGCGGTGCGGCGGACCACATCGCGATCGCCGCGCTCCACGATCACATCGGTCAGATCGGGTGACAGCTTGGGCCGTTCCGACATCGCCAGCAGATGGCTCTGGCCCTTGACGCGCGCGATCTCGAGCAGCGCCGCCTCATCCAGCACCGGTGAGCGGCGCAGGATCGGTCCCGCCACCAGGATCTCGTTCTCGCGGGCCAGCCGCCCGATCAGGACCCGTGGGGCATTGCCAAATAGCGACAGCCGCTCGGCGAGCTCGGCGCGCGTGATCAATTCGGCGTGCGGGACGAGATCGAGCAGGATTTCGTCGAAGAGATCGATGTGATGCGGCCGCAGGCTCGCGGCATCCTGGAAGAACAGGTCGGCAATGCGGCGGGCAGCCTCGTCACGGCGCTGCGGATCGCCATTCCTGACAATCTCATCTAAGCCGGGGATCAGCGTCGTGGCGACCGTCATCCAATCTGCTCAACCGCTTCTGTCGCGCTCGACCGCGCCTGAGCCTCTGATCTCGTCACTCCGGCCGAATCTGCCAGCCAAAGGACGAGCTGTGGCGCAATCTAGCGGAAGCTTGGTGAAGGAAGGGTTAGGCTTCAGCGCCTATAAACAGGCGCAAATTAATCCGGCCCGGCCTTGCCGGTACCTGCGAAAAGGGCTATATCGGCGCCAACTTAGCTGTCTCATACGAAACGCGTATTGAGAGTGGGCCCTTCCGGACCCGCTCTTTTTTATTACCTGACACAGCCCGCTGCCGGTTTCGGCCGGGACGGGAAGGTTAACCACCCGGAACCGCCGTTGGCGACCCGGACAAAGCAAGCAAAGAGCCCGTTTGACGCTGGACATGATCGATCCGACTGCCGGTTCCATGGACGCTGAACTGCTGTCCGAACCACGCCTGGTTGTAGAGCCGGGCGTTGCGGCTCGGGTGTCGGCGGTCGCAGCCCCGGTGCTGCAGCAGCTGGGCTACCGCCTGGTGCGGATCAAGATTTCGGGTGAGGCCGGCTGCACCGTCCAGATCATGGCAGAACGGCCTGATGGCACGATGCTGATCGACGACTGCGAGGCAGTGTCCCGGGCACTCTCCCCGGTGCTCGATATCGCCGATCCGATCGACCGCGCCTATCGGCTGGAGATTTCCTCGCCGGGCATCGACCGACCGCTGGTGCGCCGCACGGACTTCGAGCGCTATTCCGGCCACCTCGTGAAAATCGAGATGGCGGTCGCCCATCAAGGCCGTAAACGCTTCCGCGGGCTCCTGGCCGGCGTCGAGGGCGACAAGGTCCGCATCCGCCGCGACGATGCGCCGGCTGGTGAAGAGGCCGACGTGCTGCTCACAATGGAAGACATCGGTGAGGCACGCCTCGTCCTGACCGACGAGCTGGTCGCGGAATCGATGCGGCGCGGCAAGGCCGCCGAGCGCGAGCTCAAGCGCGAGCTTGGCATCGAGCCGCCGCAGGCCCCGCACGCCAAAACGCGGAAACACAAGCCGGCCAAGAAACCGGTCTCGAAACCGGTCCCGAAGAACACCAAGAAACATCGCCTCGCCGCCGAGAGGGCGCGCAGGGGCGATATCGATCCTACCGAAGGAGACTAGCCATGGCCGTCAGCGCCAACAAACTCGAACTGCTGCAGATTGCGGATGCAGTCGCGCGCGAGAAATCGATCGACCGCGGCATCGTGATCGCGGCGATGGAAGATGCCATCGCCAAGGCAGCACGGGCGCGTTACGGCAGCGAGACCGACGTACATGCCGAGATCGACGCCAAGAAGGGCGAGCTCCGGCTCTCGCGCCATATGCTCGTGGTTGAGACCGTCGAAAACTCCGCCAACCAGATTTCGCTGGAAGATGCCCGTCGGGCCAATCCGGGCGCGCAGATCGGCGACACCATCGCCGACACGCTGCCGCCGCTGGAATATGGCCGCATCGCCGCGCAGTCGGCCAAGCAGGTGATCGTGCAGAAGGTGCGCGAGGCCGAGCGCGACCGGCAATATCAGGAGTTCAAGGACCGCATCGGCGACATCGTCAACGGCATCGTCAAGCGCGTCGAATATGGCAGCGTGATCGTCGATCTCGGACGTGGCGAGGCCATCATCCGCCGCGACGAGATGCTGCCGCGCGAGGTGTTCCGCAACGGCGACCGCGTCCGCGCCTATATTTTCGACGTGCGTCGCGAGACGCGCGGGCCGCAGATTTTCCTCTCCCGCACCCATCCGCAGTTCATGGCGAAACTGTTCGCGCAGGAAGTGCCGGAAATTTATGACGGCATCGTCGAGATCAAGGCGGTCGCCCGCGATCCCGGCTCGCGCGCCAAGATCGGCGTGATCTCGCGCGACTCCTCGGTCGATCCCGTCGGCGCCTGCGTCGGTATGCGCGGCTCGCGCGTGCAGGCCGTGGTGAACGAGCTGCAGGGCGAGAAGATCGACATCATTCCGTGGTCGCCCGACATCGCGACCTTCGTCGTCAATGCGCTGGCGCCGGCAGAAGTCGCCAAGGTCGTCATCGACGAAGACCGCGAGCGTATCGAGGTCGTCGTGCCCGACACCAATAACCAGTTGTCGCTGGCGATCGGCCGCCGCGGCCAGAACGTGCGCCTCGCCTCGCAACTCACCGGCTGGGACATCGACATCCTGACCGAGCAGGAGGAATCGGAGCGCCGCCAGGCCGACTTCGAGAACTCCACGCGCGTGTTCATGGAATCGCTCAATGTCGACGAGGTCGTCGGTCAGTTGCTCGCTTCCGAAGGTTTCACTTCGGTCGAGGAGCTGGCGCTGGTCGATATCAAGGATCTCGCCGGCATCGAGGGCTTTGACGAGGAGACCGCGGCCGAGCTGCAGAACCGCGCCAAGGAATATCTCGAGCAGCAGGAAGCCGAGCTCGAAGCGAAGCGCAAGGAACTGGGCGTCGAGGACGCCGTAAAGACCGTACCCGGCGTGACCGCGAAGATGCTGGTGAAGCTCGGCGAGAACGACGTCAAGACGGTCGAGGATCTGGCCGGCTGCGCCACCGACGATCTGGTCGGCTGGACCGAGCGCAAGGAAGGCGGCGAGCAGACCAAGTACGCCGGCATTCTCGACGGCATCGACATTTCTCGCGATGACGCGGAGGCGATGATCATGCAGGCCCGTCTCAAGGCCGGCTGGATCACCGAGGCCGATCTCGCCAAGCCGTCCGAGGAGGCCGAGGCCTCCGAAGACCAGCCCGCTGCTTAAGGCGAAGGAGATGCCCCGCGGATGCTCGCTTTGGCTGACCCCGACCTCGACGACGGACCGCGGACCGGCAAGTCCGCGACCGTTCGTATGTGCGCGGTCAGCCGCGAGCAGCGCCCGATCGACGAGCTGATCCGCTTCGTCGTCTCGCCCACGGGCGAGGTCGTCCCCGACATCAAGCGCAGGCTGCCCGGCCGCGGATTATGGCTTACCGCATCGCACCAGACGGTTGCGGAAGCGGTCCGGCGTCACCAATTTAGCAAAGGATTCAAGCGCGATGTCCGCGTGGCACCGACGCTTGCCTCCGATACCGAAACCCTTCTGTGCCGCAGTGCGGTCGAGGCGCTGGCCATTGCCGCCAAGGCGGGCCAGGTCGTCTCTGGCTTTGCCAAGGTCGAGGGCGCGCTGAGGAACCACCCGAATGGGGGGCCGATCGCGGCCCTGATCCACGCGGCCGACGGGGCCGAGGACGGAATCCGGAAATTGGACGCGGTGGCGCGTCAAAATGCGGGGAACAGGGCGGAAACACCCGAATTTCCCGTCATTGTTGCACTAACCTCTGCAGAATTGGATTTGGCATTGGGGCGGTCAAATGTGGTACATGCTGCGCTGCTCGCGGGCCCGGCGAGCAATACTTTCCTGTCGCGCAGCCAAATTCTGGTCCGATACCGGTTGGCCGACGCCGACAAGACTGCCGGAACAGTGGCCAGGAATTTGAACTCGAATTCGAAATAGCAACGATCACGTCAAACGACGGTGCGTTTCGCGCACCATAGGAATTAGGACTACTGAATGGCCGACCAGAATACTCCGGGCGACAAGAAGCTGAGTGTCCAAAGCAAGACTTTGTCGCTCAAGCCGCGCGTCGAGACGGGCACCGTACGCCAGAGCTTTCCGCACGGCCGCACCAAGCAGGTCGTGGTCGAGAAGCGTGGCAAGCGCCGCGTCGGTGGCGACGGACCCGAGGTCCCGCATGCAGCGCCCGAGCCGGTTGCCGCCAGCGCCAAACCGGCCCCTGCGCCCGTCACCGCAAAAGCTCCGATCGGCAACCGTCCGGCGCCGAGCCAACAGCCGTCGGCGCCGCCGCGCAAACCTTCCGGCGTTGTGCTGCAGACGCTGACCGAGGACGAACACGCCGCCCGCGTCAGCGCGCTGGCGGACGCACGCGCGCGCGAGGTCGAGGAACGGCGACAGGCCGAGGAAGAAGCCAAGCGGCGCGCCAGCCGCGAGGGCATCGAACAGGCCGAGCGTGAAGCTGCCGAAGCCCGCCGCAAGGCGGAAGAAGAACGTCATCGCCTGGAAGAAGACGCCAAGCGCAAGGCCGAACAGGAAGCCAAGAAGCGATTTGGCGAGGCCGAAGCGGCCGCAGCCGCCTCGGCGCGCCCGGCGGCTGCCCCCGCAACCACGAGCACTGCCTCCGCCCCAGCCGCCCGTGCTCCTGCGGCCCGCGCTCCTGCTGCGCGGACGCCAGCCATGCTGCCGGTCGCAAGGGCGCCGGGCGTTGCCGCCGAAGCGGAGGAAGATGAGGGCCCACGCATGATTCGCCGTGGCCCCGGCGGCGTCGCGCGTCCGGTTGCTGCTCCAAAGACCACCCACAAGCCAGGGCCGCAAAAGCAACGCGGCCGCCTCACGGTCGTCACGGCGCTTACTGCCGACGACGTGCGCGAGCGCTCGATCGCTTCGTTCCGCCGCCGCACCCAGCGCCTGAAGGGACATGCCTCCAACGAGCAGAAGGAAAAGCTGATCCGCGAGGTCACGATCCCTGAGGCGATCACCATCCAGGAACTCGCCAACCGCATGTCCGAGCGCGCGGTCGACGTGATCCGCATGCTGATGAAGCAGGGCGCGATGCACAAGATCACCGACGTGATCGATGCGGACACCGCACAGCTCATCGCCGAGGAATTGGGACACACCGTCAAGCGTGTGGCTGCGTCCGACGTCGAGGAAGGCTTGTTCGACATCGTCGACGATTCCACCGACACCGAGCCGCGCTCGCCGGTCGTGACCGTGATGGGCCACGTCGACCACGGCAAGACCTCGCTGCTCGACGCGCTGCGCCACGCCAACGTGGTCTCGGGCGAGGCCGGCGGCATCACCCAGCATATCGGCGCTTATCAGGTGGCATCGCCCGAAAGCGGCAAGATGATTACCTTCATCGATACGCCCG
>Ga0210410_10002083_pt1 | contig 18102 bp, 20 predicted proteins | sample IncBWC4MmetaG_FD_161058 | JGI IMG/M metagenome (GOLD analysis project Ga0210410, IMG submission 161058) | Forest soil microbial communities from Barre Woods Harvard Forest LTER site, Petersham, Massachusetts, United States - Inc-BW-C-4-M | ecosystem: Environmental > Terrestrial > Soil >... | reverse complement strand
GAGATCATGAGGAAAAACGCGCCCGCCTTCACCGTCGCATCATTGGCGATGATCATCACCAGCCGCGTCTGCACTCGCGCCATGCCAGTGATTACTCCCGCCGCCGGAGCCCCTCCCCATTCCTCATACATGCCGTGAGCGGTATAAATGCCGAGTTCGAAGAACGACGCGGGATCGGCCAGCCGCTCGATGCGTTCGCGCGCCGTCAGCCTTCCCTTGCCATGCTGATTTTCAACTGCTTTGGCGCCGCCACCCTCGCAGATCTTCTGTTCTTCGTTGCGCACCTGAGACATCAGGTCAGCCAGAAAACGCATGTTGGCTTCAAAACGCGCCGATGTGGGATCGATCTTCGTCGGTAGGATGTTCGCCGGAAGAGACGAGGTCGATGTAGAGAGTTCGTTGCGCTCAGCCATGTGTCGAAGGAAACGGACTGTTTACGGTATACCAGCCGGGCGGAAGCGCGCAAACGCCGCGCACAGTCCACGGGAAAGCCGTGTAATCGCCGACATTAAACGCTAAGTGCGCGCTGCACCGCTTCTCCCACGGGATCATCCACGACATCCTCGATCAGGCCCACACGCAATGCTTCCTGCGCATAAATCTTTTCCCCGGCCACCAGCATTTCGAGCGCGCGCGCTTTGCCGATTAGCCGCGGCAGGCGCTGCGTTCCACCCCAGCCCGTGATCAATCCCAGCGCAGCGCCGCGATGTCCAAAAACCGCACTCGGAGCTGCGATGCGCCGATGACAAGCCAGCGCCAGGTCAAGGCCGCCGCCCATGCAATATCCCGATACGGCTGCAAACACTGGCGCGGGGAACTGCTTGATTTCGTTCATGAGCTTCTGTCCCATCTTCGAGAACTCGTAGGCCTCGGGGCCGGATATACGGGCAATCTCGTTCAAGTCCGCGCCCACCGAGAAGAATTCCGTGTTCCCCGCGATTACCAGTGGCTGTGCGTTGCGTGCTAGTTTTCGAATAACCTCGATCAGAGCCAGAACACAACCCTGCGAGAGCCGATTCATCCCATCATCGGAGCGTAACCTCAGCAGACATATCTGCTGCTGATTCTCAAGAGAGAAGAACGGAGAAGGGGTCAAGGTTGTGCACTAAAAACCAAGAGCTCAGGATTTCTTTTCGATCCACTCCGCCAGGCGGCAGCCGTCTTCTTCCAGAAGAAATGTTCCCGCCCCAAAGCATTCCCCAAAGATGCGGTGCGATTCAGCATCGCGCGCCGCGCGAGAAATCCACTGCTGGCCCACGCGATATTGTGCGGAGGTAAACCACTTCTGAGGCAGCACTTCCACTAATCCCGCCTGCAAATAGAAAACGAACAACGCAAACGCCGGATCATCGTTCGACATCGCCTTGTAGCTGGTCGGGACGATCAGTTCGTCCACTGTCGCCAGTTGCGGGGCACGTCGATCTTGTGCATCCCTGGTTCCAGTGAAACTAGAACTTCCAGATCCGCAACGGGCGCAGTCAGCGAATAAATGCGGTCGGCGGACTGCTTGAACCACCCGGCAACTTCGGCCAGATCGAAAGCCTTGAGCCGATCGGGATCGAAACACGCCACTCGGATGCTGCGGCCCTCAGGGCACCATATTCCCAGGAAATGCGGCGGCGCCAGAAACGGCCGGCAGTACGTATTCAGCGCCAGGCACGGCTTCTCGGGCTGCTGCTCCAGACCCAGAGTGACTAAATATCCTACCGGGCCTTCTTCGCCGTGATGCGTCCACACAAAGCGCTGGCCCGATGCCGACCGAAAAGCAGGGAAAGACTTCCAGTACCACGGCGTAGGTCCAACCGTGCCTTCAAGTTGCTGCCGGATGCCGGAGATGTTGGGGGTTGTCATGCAGAGTCGTTCGCGAGGGTCGGGCTGGGGAACGTTTCAGGAACGATTACAGCGCAGCCGTAACTCCCGGCCCCTTCACATTGGCGCGGATAAATTTCACGATGTCATCCATGGCCGTGCCCGGCTGAAAAATCGCGCCCACGCCAATTTTTTTCAGTCCGGCAATGTCCTGGTCGGGAATAATGCCACCCACCAGCACGATGACATCGTCCATCTTGTTCTGCTTCAGCAGGTCCATCACGCGCGGGACAATCGCGTTGTGAGCTCCGGATAGAATCGACAAACCGATGATCTGAACGTCTTCCTGCAACGCCGCATTGACGATCATCTCCGGCGTTTGCCGCAGCCCGGTATAAATCACTTCCATGCCCGCATCGCGAAGCGCGCGGGCAATCACCTTGGCGCCGCGATCATGACCGTCCAGACCGGGCTTGGCCACCAGCACGCGAATCTTTGCATCAGCCATCGATATTCATTTAACCACAGTGAGCACAAAGCGGCATTACCCAGTGTCTCCCAGTGCCCTCTGTGTTAAAGATTTTGATCTGGTTGTTGACCTATCCAAGAGTCTTGATGTCCAAACTCCGCCACAAATACCAGCAAGCCACGCTCCGATAAGGCTCCCACGGCCTGGCGATCTTTTCCATCTGTTCGGGCGTCGGCAGCTTGATCTTCACCGGCCGCGCTTTCTTAGCTGAAGCTTTCCCTTTCTTCTTGGCGATTGGGATTCCCTTTTTCTTGCGGTCCAGATAATACCTGAACATCGCCATGCGGATGCCGAAGTCGCCCGTCGGCAGCACGTTCTCGCGCTTAAGAGAAAACATCAGAAACATCTGCGCCGTCCACACACCGATGCCCTTGACTTGCGTCAAATGGGCCATCACCTCTTCATCCGGCATTTCCGGAAGTTTCGCGAAATCGAGCAGTCCGTCCGCGGTCTTCGCAGACAAGTCCTTCAGATAAGCCGATTTCTGCTTTGACAATCCCACGCCGCGTAGCTGCTCGTCGCTGAGATTGAGAATTCCTCTGGGGGTAAGCGGTTCGCCCGCCAGTGCCGCAAAGCGGTTGAAGATCGTCACCGCCGCCTTACCGTTCAGTTGCTGATAGACGATTGCCTCGGCCAGGCTGTGAAACTCCGCCGGACTAAATTGCATGCGCTACGGCCCTATGCGTTCGATCAGCCCGCGCATCACCGGGTCCGATTTCTTGAGATAACTAACTGCTCTGCGCATAGAGTCGCTGAAAAATGAAAAACGATGGAAGCGAGACGGCGTGGAGAGCATAGCACCGCGCAATCAATCTCGCTTTCCCTCTCTCAGGGGTTCACGCTGCCTGCGCTCATTTTTTCGGTTCAGGCAAGGCATACATCAGCGCGAAAGTCGCGCCCACAGTCAGAAGAAAACCGGCCAACTGCGGATGATCCGGCCACATCTTGTGGGTTAGGCCGAGCATCCAGGCTCCAATGCCGACTGCGCTAGCCATCAATGATGCTTTCAAGGTCTGCATGATTCGAGCTCCGCGACGTGCTGCATCAGGATACGTGGATTGAGTCGCCGGAGTTCCTGAAAGTTTGCCACGTCTGCCTGAAGCTGCTGATAGGAGATCGGAGCTACTGACCCTTCTTCACCGCAATCCCCATCACCTCAAATCGGCCGCCGCGCAAAAGTTTATCTGTCCCCAGAAATGCCCTTGCCGGAAAGTCACTGTGAAAGTACGTCCTATAGACGGTATTGAAGGTGTCATAGAGCTTCAGATCGGTACACGCGATCTGAACCCAGACCACATCGTCCATTGTCATTCCCGCCAATTCAACCGTCTGCTTGATGCCATCCATCGCCAGCCTGGCCTCGTCCTCGGCGCTCGCAGGCGGTGCCCCGGTCTTCTCTTCGAGTCCAATGTGCCCCGCGATATACAAAGTATTGCCCACCAGCACGCCATCGCTGAATGGCAACGTCTTCCTGTCGCCCGACCGCGGTGCGTTAATGTACTTGCGATCCGCCGCCCCAGCCGCAACGCAGATCATCAGCAGCATCAGAATTGTTGTGCGCAGTCTCATGATTCCTCCTAAGAGCGTAGTTTGAAAATTCGCTTCGGAACAATACAGTTGACTGCACCGTCAAAAGGCGACCACCTACGCCGACTTCATTTGTCCCCGGCGGAAGTTCTCGATCAAATATTCCGACGTCCGCAACGAGAACGCCAGGATGCTGATCGTCGTTGTCTTGTCGGTGCAGTTCAGAAATACGCTGGCATCGCATACGTACAAGTTCGGCACGTCGTGCGTCTGTCCGAAGCGATTGGTCACGAAATGCTTGGGATCGTTTCCCATGCGGCAGGTGCCGGTTTCGTGCAGACTCCAGCCCGGAATCTCAGGAGCGTCTCCCGAACCTTCAAGCACTCCACCGGCGGCGTGCAGCACTTCCGCGCACACTTCTTTGGAGTGCTCCCACATCTTCAGCGCGTTTTCGTCCCACTGGAAGTGCATGCGCGCGACCGGAATGCCGAACGGATCCTTCACGTCCGGGTCGAGATCCATATAGTTCGTATCCGAGCGCAGCGAGGGCGCCTGAATCCCGAAGCTGACCGGCGACGGGTAACGCCGCTTCACTTCACGCTTAAACGAAGATCCGAAGCCGTCAAGCCTGGACGCGAACCAGGGAAATTCCGAGCAACCGCCATCGGGGTAAACCGAATATCCGCGAATGAATTTCTCTTCGTGCGGATCTTTCAGGTTTTGCCAGCGCGGCATCCACGCGATGGTGCTGTCGGCCACGTGATCGGGAAAACTCGGCTGCCCAAGCAACTGCGGCAAATATCCGCGCGCCGATTCGCCGTAAAGATGGTCGCAGAGGTTGCGCCCAACCTGTCCGCTGGAATTTGCGATTCCACTCGGCCAATACCGCGACTTCGAATTCAGCAGGATGCGCGCCGACTCGATGCATGACGCCGCCACAATCACGGCTCGCCCGTACACTTCGACTTCCTGCCTTGTCTTGCGATCGATATAGGCCACGCCTCGCGCCGCGCCCTTTTCATCGACCAGAATATTCTTCGCCAAAGCGTTGGTGCGCAATTCCAGATTCTTCGTTGCCTCCGCCTTTGGCAGCAGAAAATATGGCGTGGAGAAGAATGCTCCCACGTCGCAACCAGTGGTGCACTCTCCGCAAAAGTGGCATGCCGGATGTCCCTCATGAGGTTGCGTCAGCTGCGCGCAGCGATCGGGCAGATACGGCACGCCAATCTTGTTGCACCCTGCTTCCAGAATTCGGTCGATGCAGCGGAAATGAAACGGCCGCAAGTACGAGCCATCCGGATTGCTCGGACGGTTCTGCACCGTGCTGGCCACGCCAATCATCTTCTCGACGCGGGTATAAAACGGACTGATCTCATCATGCGTAATCGGCCAGTCGATGTCGTAACCATCGAGCGACGCTGCCTTGAAATCGATGTCGCCGAACCGCGCCGAACTGCGTCCCCAGAAATTCGTCTTGCCGCCAACGGCGTTGCAGCGCGGCCACATCCACTTCGTGCCCGGAGCAACGGTGAACGGAATCTCATGATCCCAGGCAGCCTTGGTGTACTCGTTATCCATGTATCCGAAGGATTCGCCGCGCCGCTTGGGATCGTCCAATCCATGAAAAGTCATGTCCCACGGCATGCGGTGAAAGCGAAAATCTTTTTCCGGATCGAGCCTGCGCCCCGCGTTCAGAGCGCACACTTTCAAGCCCGCTTCGCACAGCGTTTTGATGTCCATGCCTCCGCCGGCGCCGGTTCCAATCACGATCACATCGAAGATTTGTTTGGCCATGTCGTCTGCTACTAGTGGGCGTCTTTACGAGTTCGCGTGCGAAAGATGCGCGTGCTCGGGATCGTCTTTATGCGGACACTCCGGCGACTCGGCGTAAGACTTAAGCGCCGGATTGTCCAACTCCTTAAACCCAATCTCGCTGCTATAGAAACCGGTCACCGTGTATTCGCGCATCATGCGGAAAAATCTGCGGCCCTCTTCTTCGCCGGGGCGTGCCTTCTCTTTAATTCCCAGCGGCTCCAGCAATGCCAGTTGCCGATAAGGAGTTAGCTCGGCAAACTTCTTGCCCGTAATTCGTTCGCTGTGAACGTTCATCCACGTCAGGCCGGTGCGAAAATCGTACTGCGAGTCCGGATCGCTGAAGACCATGAAGTCGATAAACTCCGCTACTCCCGCCTCTTTCGCCCCCGGCGTCTCGTCGCTGGGGATAATCATCTCCGCCAATCGCTGCACCAGCGAATACTCCGCAGCGGTAAAAAATTGCGGCTTGTACTCTGCCGGCTTGATCTGCAAGGCTGCGTTGCCGATGTGGCCGCAGGCAAACGCCCACTTGCTGAAGCCGGGAAACTGCGCGGCCGCCGCCGCCGTCCCTAGGATGCGCAGAATTTCCCGCCGCTGAATTCCTTGACCCGCCATATTGATCTTCGCCCCGCTGATTTTCCCTAAGAAAGAAATGCCACAGTCTTTTCCACTAACTCCGCTGTCGTCTTATACGGATCGCCCGGCGCATCGTACTCGATCGAGCAATATCCTTTGTACTCGCGCTTCTTCAAAATCCCAAACGTTCGCGCCAGGTCTACGTGCACCGCTTTGCCCTGCTCGTTAACCTCGCCATCTTTCACGTGGCAGATGCCATAGGCGTGCGCGAACATCGCGTCGATGGCGCGATAGGCGTAGTCCTCATCGTGCGCGGAAAGCGTATTGCCGAAATCGGGCAGCGCCCGCAGCCACGGGCTGTTGGCCTTGTCAATCACTTGCACGATAAAGAATGGATCTTCGCTCACCGGATTGTCATTTTCCAGATGCACGACAACATTTTTCTTTGCCGCATACTCGGCCACTCGCTGAAGAGTGTCGGCTGCGCGCCCTACATCCGGCTTCGCCTCGTGCCCGCCTTCAATATGCGTGCGGATGCTGGGCGAGCCTAGCGCCGCGCCCACGTCCACCCATTCCTTGCTCGAAGCCACGGCTCTCTCGCGTTCGGCGGGATCGCTCGAGTACTGGCTGAACCGGCCATCCACCGCGATATCGACCACCGCCGAATGCGCCTTCTGGACCGCCGCGCGAAACTGCTCCAGATATTTAGGATCGGTAGACGGGAAGATGGGGCCCCAGGGCTCGATCTTGTGGACGTTGAATTTCTCAGCCACGTGCGCGGCAAAATCTTTCAACTCAATCTGTTGTGCCACGGGAATCGAACTTGGAGATTTGCCGTCCCACCCCTTCCATCCCACAATGAACTCGCGAAACGGATACGCCGCCACGGCGACCCGCTCCCGCGGAGTGGAAGGAAACCTTACCGAAGGTTCACCCTCCGCCGCGTGGGCACGGAGCGGTAACAGCCAGGCCGCAGCGGCCGTGCCGGCAGTCTGCTTCAGGAATCCACGGCGAGTAGTCTGGCTCATGACCGCGACAGTGTAGCAGAGACCGGGATTTGAAGTTCGCGAAGCGGAACATCCGAATGAGAAGCGACCAGGATGCGCAATCGCAACCACCCGGGACACGGCTGTTCCCGCCGTCGAGCGAAGTTGACGACCTCAGGCTTTCCGCTTGGCCTCGGGCAGTTGGAATCCGATTCGCCGCCGTCGCTGCGCTTTCGGCATCATCAGACGCCTGATCACGTCAATGATATTTTGAGTGACCGAGTCGTGAGTGTCGATTCGTCGTTCTAGTTCGTCGATCTTTACCGCAAGCCGCCGGTTTGTGGAAATCATCTCTCGCAGACGCACAAACGCACGAACTACAAATACACTCATGTGCACTGCCCGTTCCGAATTCAACACGGTAGCCGCCATGATCGCGCCATGCTCTGTGAACGCCAACGGCGCGTAGCGCCGGCCGCCGTGTTTCTTTCTTGAGATCACAATTTGTGATCTCAAGATTTGGTGCTCCTTAGCGGTCAGACGGAACAAAAAGTCAACCGGAAACCGATCACGGTTGCGCTTGACTTGCTGATTTAGATGGCGAACGGGTACTCCGTAGAGTTCAGCTAAATCGGTATCAAGAATAATTCTCTGCTGGCGCAGAAACATGATGCGTGATTCGACGGTGAAGACTGGCTTAACGCGATCTGCTGGCATGCGCAGCAGCTTTGCAGTTTTTTGATTTTTCATTTGAGATCACAATTTGTGATCTCAAGATCATAATCGTCGAGGACCCAAAACCTTCGCGCAGAGTGTCGAAAAATCATTCGACAAGTCCCATTTTAGGCTTAGAACTCCAGCGCGCGCGCCTACGTGATGCTCACTTCCGTATACGTGCCATACACCTGCCGGAGCGCTTCGCAAATTTCGCCCACTGTCGCGTAGGCGCGAACAGCATCGACGATGTAGGGCATGGTATTCGCCGACGATATATTTCCCTTCTCTCCCGCTGTCGGTTCCTGCGCCGCCGCATGTTTCAATGCGTCGAGATTGCGCCGTACATCCTCATTCGAGCGCCGCGCGCGCAGCGTTTTCAGCTTCGCTGACTGCTGCCGCGCAACGCTCTCGTCGATATACAGAGTATGTGGCGATTCTTCTTCGATCACAAACTCGTTCACGCCCACCGTGATTTTTTCTTTCGCCTCCGCCGCCCGCTGATACTGATACGAAGCTTCCGCAACTTCTTTCTGCGGATAGCCGTTCTCGATTGCCTTTACCATTCCGCCCATCGCATCGAGCTTGCTGAAATAATCGAAGGCACCTCTTTCCATCTGGAGGGTCTGGGTTTCGACGAAATATGATCCGCCCAGCGGATCGACCGTCTGGGTTACGCCGGACTCGTACGCGATAATCTGCTGCGTGCGCAGCGCGATCCGAGCCGCTTCTTCCGTGGGCAGCGCGAGAGCTTCGTCATAAGAATCCGTGTGCAACGATTGCGTTCCGCCGAGCACAGCCGCCAGCGCCTGAAGGGCGACGCGCGCAATATTGTTCATCGGTTGCTGTGCGGGTAGCGACACTCCGGCAGTTTGTGTATGGAAGCGCAGCAGTGCAGTGCGCTGATTCTTCGAACCGAAGCGGTCGGTCATCACCCGGTACCAAATCTTGCGTGCCGCCCGGTACTTCGCGATCTCTTCGAAGAAATCGTTATGCGCGTTGAAGAAGAAACTCAGCCGCGGACCAAACTCATCTACATCCAGTCCTCGCCGCTTGGCCCATTCGACATACTCAACCCCGTCATATAAAGTAAACGCCAACTCTTGCAGTGCGGTCGATCCCGCCTCGCGAATGTGATATCCACTGATTGAAATCGTGTTGAAGCGAGGGGTGAACTTCGAGCCGAACTCGAACGTGTCGATTACCAGCCGCATTGAAGGCGCAGGCGGATAGATATATTCCTTTTGCGCAATATATTCCTTGAGAATGTCGTTCTGAATCGTCCCGGAAATCTTTTTCCAGTCCGCTCCCTGCTTTTCGGCGACGACGAGATACATCGCCCACAGCGCCGATGCAGGCGAATTGATGGTCATCGATACAGTGGTTTTCTCGAGATCGATGCCCCTGAAGAGAATCTCCATGTCTTCCAGGGAGTCGATAGCGACACCGCATTTGCCGACTTCCCCTTCGCTCGCCGGATGGTCGGAGTCGTACCCCATCAGGGTGGGCAAGTCAAACGCCACGGAAAGACCGCTGCCCCCGTGCTCGAGCAAGTATTTATAGCGTTGGTTGGTCTCTTCCGGCGAGGCGAATCCAGAGAATTGTCGCATGGTATACATCTTGCCGCGATAGCCGGTGGCATGAATGCCGCGCGTGAATGGGGGTTGGCCCGGATAGCCAAGATACTTTTCTTCGCTCCAATCTTCCGGCAGATCGGCCCCTGTATACAGACGCCGGATGGGCACGCCAGAAAGTGTGGTGAAGCGCGCGTGCCCTTGCTCGTCGAGGTTTACGCCGCTCGCCTCGCCAATCGGCCGTTCTGGAGACTTCTCCAGAGTGGGGGCGAGCGCACGCTCCGCCCATGCCTTTTCAGCGTCTGAAGGATGGCGATTTTCGAAAACGTCCGCGATGGGATTTTCTGCAACCCGGGGTTTGGAAGATTTCTGCGGCGGCATTGAGGACTCCGGGGCCAGTATGCTGCTGCGCAGCAGCCCTTGGTTGATGATAGGGAAGCCTGGGCTGCCGGGCAAGGCGGGGAAATGGCGATGAACGACCGTTCGGTTGCGCTTGATCGAGCCAACAGAAAAAGCTCGTAGCCTAGCCAGGTCGATGGAAAGCGCCTTCACAAATCGTCCTCGAACCTCACCCGTATTTACCGCATCATAATTTCGATGGATAAAACGTCTGGCTGCACATGGAGTCGTGTTGTTGTCGTCACGCTGGTCCTTGCTTCAACGTTAATCGGTCCGGCTGCGGCGCAGTCCGGGGATGGCGGCGAAGATCGCTCCGTGCAAGTGGCGATGAAGAACGTGTTGTATCACTTCACGGACCGGATCACGGCGCACATTGGCACCTTGGCCGGGCGACTGCTTCCAACGGATCCGAACGCGATTGTCGTTTTCGACGATAAGAACTCTTTCATCCTCGCCATCGATTCTGGCGAGATCGCGATCAGCTGTGCTTCGATGACACAGGTGCTGAATCAAGACGTCTTTTCCGCAGCCGATTCGCCCATCAAAGATGTAGGCATCGAGAGCAAGAACAATCAGCTACTAATTAAGGGCCGGCTGCCCAAGAAATTAGGCGTGTCGTTTGAGGCAACCGGCACGCTTTCGACCGACAACGATGGCCGCATCCGGCTACATACCGACAACGTGAAATCGGCGCACGTACCGGTTAAGGGATTGCTGGACCTGATGGGGCTCGATCTCTCTAAGTTTATCGACACCAGGAAAATCCATGGAGTGTCGATTGATAAGGACGACATTCTTCTTGACCCGATACAGATCCTGCCGCCGCCGCATATTCGCGGGAAAGTCGTGAACGTGCGCCTTCAGGGAAACGAAATCGCCTTGAACTTTGGCACAGCGCGGGGCCCGACCTTCGCTGCGAAACAATCTGGGAACTACATGGCCTACCGCGACCATGACCTGCGCTTCGGGAAACTTACTATGCACGACGCCGACCTGACGCTGATCGACATGGATCCGAGAGATCCATTCGATTTCTATCTCGACCACTACAAAGATCAACTGGTGGCAGGCTACAGTAAAACGACTCCGGAATCCGGACTACGCGTCTACATGCCCGACTACGGGAAGCTCAAAAGACAAGCCGCCGGTTCCGGCACGAAGTGAGCCCTTGAAACGAAGCCATAAATATGTTAAACATGTTTAACATATGCTGGGTATTCGATTGGAACCGGAGCTTGAACAGAAACTCGACTCTCTCGCGAAAGAGACTGGGCGGAGCAAGAGCTATTATGCTCGCGCGGCGATTCGCCAATATCTGGAAGACCGCGAAGACTATCTGAAGGGGATTGCGGTTTTGGAGCGTCGTGAACCGACGATCACTCTGGAAGAACTGGAGCGTCGACTCGGTTTGGATCAGTGAAACGTGAAACTGCGAAGCCCGCAGCCGCGAAGACTTGGCGCATTGAAATCGCACGCACTGCCGAAAAGCATATCCTGAAACTTGGGCGTACCGCTCAGACGGCGATACAGAAATTCTTGCGCGAGCGATTGGCCGCCACCGATAATCCCAGACAGTGGGGAAGACCATTGCAAGGGGAAAAGCGTGGACTCTGGCGTTATCGCGTCGGCGACTATCGCTTGATCTGCGATATTCAAGACGAGACGATTACAGTCTTGGTCCTCGAAATAGGCCATCGAAAAGATGTGTACCGATGACAGTTGAGGGTCCCTCAGGGTCCGACGGGTCATGCTCTCGTTGTAAAATAATAGGTTTACCGCTGAGCGAATCGCCACTCTTATGGCTACGCAAGACAAATCTGGTACGTCCATGACTGTTAACCATCACTCGATCGGCGATCGTCCGAACGACGAGCGCTATGACGCGCAGCGCGTCGAGATGAAGTGGTTCGAGCGCTGGAAACAGGATCCGTCGCTCTACGCGGCTGAACCCGACTCGACCAAGAAGAAATATTACGTTCTCGAAATGCTGCCTTATCCCTCGGGCGCTCTGCACATGGGGCACGTGCGCAACTACGCCATTGGCGACGCGCTGGCCCGCTATATGTGGATGAATGGTTATAGCGTGCTGCATCCCATGGGATGGGATTCGTTCGGCCTGCCGGCGGAAAATGCGGCTATACAGAACAACACGCCGCCGCGGCAGTGGACGCTCAACAACATTGCCCACATGAAGGCGCAATTCAATCGCATGGGCTTCGCGTTCGATTGGTCGCGCGAAGTCACCACCTGCTTTCCGGAATACTACCGCTGGAATCAGTGGTTCTTCTTGAAGTTCTACGAGAAGGGTCTGGCTTATCGCAAGAAGAGCAGGGTGAATTGGTGCCCGAAGTGTGCGACCGTGTTGGCCAATGAACAAGTGGTCGATGGCCGTTGCTGGCGGCATGAAGACACGGTGGTCGAGCAGCGCGAACTTGAGCAGTGGTTCCTGCGCATCACAAAATATGCCGATGAGTTGCTGCGCGATCTGGACAATCTTCCAGGATGGCCCGAAAAAGTTCGCACCATGCAGCGTAACTGGATCGGCCGCAGTGAAGGAACGTTGGTTGACTTCAAACTCGAAGGTGCGGCCGGTCCGGCGGGCTCGACCATTTCCGTTTTCACGACGCGCGTCGATACGATTTTCGGCGCGACCTCGGTGCAACTTGCGCCGGAACATCCCATCGTCGTCGACATTGCGAAGTCGAATCCCGATCTGCGTGTGAAAGTCGATCAACTGATTGCGGAGCAGCGCAAAGCTAAAGAAGCCGGAGACATTGGCGCGATCGAGAAGCACGGTGTTCCGACTGGGCGCTACGCGGTGAATCCGTTCAACGGAGAGAAAGTTCCGGTCTGGGTCGGGAATTACATTGTGCTCGACTACGGCACGGGCGCAATCATGAGCGTCCCAGCGCATGACGAACGCGATTATGAGTTTGCGAAAAAGTATAAGCTCGAGATTCGCCTTGTTGTATTGCCGATCTCGAACGATCCCGAAGAAACCATGGCCGAGCCGGTGTTGCCTTTCGTGGCGCACGAAGGCGTGGTGATCAACTCCGGGTCGTTCAGCGGCCTCGGTTGCGCGGACGCGATCAAAAAGATGTCGGCGCACGCCGAGGCGAAGGGCTTTGGCAAGGCAACCGTCACCTATCGCCTGAAAGATTGGGGCATTTCGCGGCAGCGTTATTGGGGCACGCCGATCCCGATGCTTTATTGCGAAAAAGATGGCATCGTTCCAGTCCCCGAAAAAGATTTGCCAGTCTTGTTGCCGGAACATGTTGAGATTACATTGGCGGGCGGATCGCCGCTCGGCAACGTGCCGGAATTCGTCAACGTCGTGTGCCCAAAATGTGGCGGCCCGGCGCGGCGCGAGACCGATACCATGGACACGTTCGTGGATTCGTCCTGGTACTTCTATCGCTACACCGACGCGCGTAACGATAGCGCCCCCTTCGATCCAAAACTCGCGCAATACTGGTTCCCCATCGACCAATATATTGGCGGCGTGGAGCACGCGATTTTGCATTTGATCTACTCACGTTTTTGGACGAAGTTTATGCGCGACATCGGATTGCTCACCAACGACGAGCCGATCGAGCGGCTATTCACGCAGGGGATGGTGATCAAAGATGGCGCGAAAATGTCCAAGAGCCTGGGCAATGTCGTGTCGCCCGACGAAATGGTTGCACGTTATGGCGCCGACGCCGCCCGCCTGAACAGTTTGTTCGCGGCGCCCCCCGATCGCGATTTGGATTGGCAGGATTCCGGCGTCGAAGGCATTCAGCGATTCTTGGGACGCGTGTATCGGTTTGTCGAGAAAGATTGGCGCGCTCCTTTGTCGGTGCCTATGACCGGCTCGGCGCGACGACTTCAACGGAAGCTCCACCAGACTATAAAGCGCGTGACCGACGACTTTCAGGGCCGCTGGCACTTCAATACCTGTGTTTCGGCCATCATGGAACTGGTAAATGATGCCAACTGCAGGATGTTAGGAAGTGAAGACACTAAGAGCCCCTCGGGAGAACTGGTCAAAGGCGATCCGATTCCACAGCCCCTTTTGGCCGAGGTGCAGCGCACCTTGGTTTTGTTGCTCGCGCCTTTTGCGCCCTACCTCACGCACGAACTTTGGGAGATGCTCGGCGAAAAGGGAAGTCTGCTCAAAGCTCCCTGGCCGAAGTACTACGCCGACTTGGCTAAGGAAGACGAGGTCGAAATCCCTGTGCAGATCAATGGCAAACTGCGCGGCAAAGTCGTTGTGCCTGCTGGTTCTGCGGAGGACTTCGTTGTTGAACGCGCATTTGCCGACGAAAAAATTAAGGCGCTTCTTGTAGGCAGACAGATCGTCAAGAAGATCTACGTTGCGGATAAGATGCTGAATCTCGTTGTGAAGTAAGCCGGCGAACGTTCCTAGGTGTTCTTGCCTTTCAACTGCTGCTTCCATCCCAGCACGCGAGCTTTGGCGCTTTCGGCTTCGGCTTCGGGGATCATTCCTTTTTTCATGTAGAGCACCGACAGACTGGTGTGGGCGAGCACGTCGTCGGGGTCCAGTTCGGCCATGCGCTGTGCGACTTCGATGGCCTCATCGTAACGCTGTAAATCCTGCAGGGCGCGCGCCAGTCCGTGCATTGGTTCCAGAAACGTGGGATCGGCGGCGATCGACTCGCGATAGGCCCCCACAGCCTGTTCCAGATGCCCTTCGGCCATCAGGTCGAGCGCGGCGTAATACCGATCTTCGGCGGTTTGGCGTGCTCTGGAATTGGGATCAGACATTCTCGGGAAATCGCGCTCGGGAAATCGCGGCGGAAGTTGAATTTTAGCATGCGCAGCGATCAGCGTTTTGCTTCGCGCACAGCCGGTTTGTGGTTATGATGGCAGCGTGCGCTACAAACTCCGCTTCTTGTGGAATGCCACCAAGGGCCATCATCTTGCGCCGTGGCGAAGTCCGTATCTGCTGTGGCGCATTGAGACTTACACCGGCGTGAAGATGACGCAGATCGGTTTTCTGGAGTTTTGGGAGTTCGTCTGGCGCGAGCGCGCCGATCTCTGGCGATTTCTAAAGTGGACGGGCGAGATGGAGCGGCACGCGCGTCCCAAGCCAAAGAGCATGTGAGAAGTGCTTACGCTCCCTTGCCCGCTGCCGCCGCTTCACCCAAGACAATAATGATCTCGCTGCCTTTGCCTGCGCCGGTGAGTTGCGCGGCAGCGGCGCGGTTGGCGACGATCTCCAGATAGCCCATGCTGCCTAAGATGCCGAAGACTTCGCCGGGAGAACCTTCGGCGAAGTTTGTGCGGATGTCGGTAATTTCTTTACTTCCCACCACGATCTTGAAAGGGTTAGGCGTGGCCTCAAAAAGCATCGGCGCGTCTTGCGGCCTGACGTTGGTGATGAGGTTGCCGAAGCGATCGACCTTCAAGACGACGCCGCGCATGCGGTTCTCGTCAATGGCTTTTGGCTTGGGGGCAGCGAAGCGGACGAAGTCTTCAATCTCGTCCCCGAACTTGTGGGAATCGACTTGCTTAGCCAGGTAGGCTGCGACCGGCGCAAAAATATCCCGCGCGTGAAAGGTGTTACTGACCGGCATGCGGAAATAATGGTCGGAAGTAATGTGCCGAACGTGCACGCGCTCTTCGCGCGCATAGACCATCGAGAGCACGCCGTTGTCTGGCGCGACGAAATGGTAGCCGTCTGTGGATGCAATGATGGGCCGGCGCGCCGTGCCTACGCCAGGATCGACGACCACCATGTGGACCGTGCCGTTGGGAAAATAAGAATAGGCCTGAGAAATCGTGAGGGCTCCGTCGAGTACATCGAAGGCCTGCACGGCGTGGGAAATATCGACGATCTGCGCTTCGGGCACAATGTCGACGATGACGCCCTTCAGCGCGCCCACGAAATGATCGTTGGTTCCAAAATCGGTGGTAAGAGTAATGATCGGACGATGCGGCAACTTTTCCTCGCTGGGGAGACGAGATTTGTCAGACGGCTACGTGAGACGAAATACTCCCTGCGAAGTTGAAGTTAATTTGCACGGAAGCCGCGCGTCAAGGCACGTAGGTAATAGGTGGGCGTTCGCTATTGGTGACTCTCGCGTAATCTCGAAATCGAGCTGCGGCGGGCTTATCTTTATATGCATGTTGTTTTCACGCCGCATGGTCGGAAAATCCGTTTTGTCATTGTCCGGAATTGCTTTATCACTCTTCGGTGCAATGTCGGCTTCGACGACAGCTCAAGTTTCCCAAGCACAAAAGAAGAAGCCCACTGAATTCGTCGTAGCGCGCTACGAGCGGCTCGTTCTTATCGGTGACCTCCTCACTCCTGCGGGCTGGAAGCGCGCGTCGAATCTGTTTGTGCTTTCCGATCCCTATTCTCAAACCGGAGATATTCATGTCATGTGGACCGGTGGAGTGATCGGAGAGGACTGGGTACGCGGAGACCGCGCGCAGGTCGAGACCAAATGGAATAACTGGTACGGGACCATAGACTCAACATTACGATTCAAGCCCGACGCCCTCGGCACGTTGCCGATGATCGAAACCTTTTCCCTCGTCTTTATCCAACCGCAAAGTTCAGCTGCTGGACAATGGAAAATCGAGGGACCACTGCACGCCAGGAGTGCCGACATCCCGCAGTCCATTTCGTACGTTAAGAAAATGCGGGATTTGTCCGCCGATCCCGTGATTCGACGGAACGCCGACAAAACAATCGAAGCACTCAGACGGCTGGCTACTTCCGGTTGCGGCTCGGCAAGCGCGTGCTAAGACCGCCATCCATTCCATCGCGAACATCATTCTGGGTCATTCTTGCTCACCGTTTGAGGCAAATCTGAAATCGGAGAGCTTCTTACTGAATGTGAATATCCCCCGAGCCGGTGCGCACCGAAAGTTCGGGTCCGCCGCCGCGCACTTTGCCGCGAATCTGCTTACGCGATTCCTGGACGCGTCCTTGTATCGTCATCTCGATCGGTGAATCGACGTCGACTGTGCCCGAACTGGTGGAAATATCGGCGTCGAAAGCGGCATTGCCCGGGAGGCGCACATGCACATTGCCCGATCCGGTGCGAATCTCCCAGCGTCCGCTCTGCGCGCCTTCGGCGGTAATGTCGCCGCTACCCGCTTCCAGGTGGAGCGCGCCCTGAACGCCGCGCGCGGTGATGTTGCCAGATCCCGTATGCAGGTCAATGTCGCCCGATCCGGTCTCTTCGATCTCAATGTCACCGCTGCCCGCGCCGCCGCGTACAGCGCCCGAGATTTCGTGTCCGCGGACATTGCCCGATCCAGTCTCAATGCGGATTTCTCCGGTCAGGTTCGAGAGCTTCACGTCACCCGATCCGGTCTGCAGTTCGGCGTTGCCGCGCGTGCCCTCGATGGTCTGGTCGCCGGAGCCGCTGTGTGCGCGGATCGTCGTGTCGGCAGGTACGGTGATTTCGTAGTCGACCGAGATATCGCGCGCGTTCACATAGTCGATGTGAATGGTGTTGCCGTCCTGGCGCAGCGGAGGATGATCCCGGATTTCATCGACGTCCCCCTGCCGCCGCCCCATGAGCCAGCGGTCCCCGACGAAAATCTTGCCGCGAATGATAACCGAACCGGAGCCCCCGCTCTTGATGGTGATGTCGCCGGAGCGAGTGAGCGCCTCCAGGTCAACGGGGCCACTCACGGCGAAGCTTCGCTCAAATGTGCCCTGCGGAGTCGAGCCGTAGGCAGCCGCGGATGCAAGCAGCACAGCCAGGACGATGATTAGCGATGAAAAGCGTGAGCTTAGATGCGGGAGAGAGCGTGAATTCTTCATGGTTTCTACACTCCACAGAAGGGGATTTGTCTCAGCCTTTGGATCCGGGTCCTGGGGCCAACTCCGAAGTCCCAGGACCCACAGCCTGTTTCTTACTGCAGGACGACCTGATCGCCCTCTTTCAATCCGCTCAGCACTTCGGTCTTAGCGCCGTTCGAAATTCCGATGTTGACGGCGACTTTATCCTTACCGTCTTTCCCTTTCGGATTAGGAATCTCTACGGAAGCTTTCTTATCTTTGTCGTACAGAATTGCGCCCTCGGGAATCTGAAGCACATTCTTATGCTCTTCCAGAATGATTTCCGCGTTGGCCGTCATCTCTGCCTTGAGTTCGCCGCCGGGATTCTGAATCGAAGCGCGCACTTCAAAGGTCGTGACGTTATCTTTC
>Ga0210410_10002082_pt1 | contig 18108 bp, 18 predicted proteins | sample IncBWC4MmetaG_FD_161058 | JGI IMG/M metagenome (GOLD analysis project Ga0210410, IMG submission 161058) | Forest soil microbial communities from Barre Woods Harvard Forest LTER site, Petersham, Massachusetts, United States - Inc-BW-C-4-M | ecosystem: Environmental > Terrestrial > Soil >... | reverse complement strand
TCCGCGATATCCTCCGCCGCCTCGCCAAAGGCTGACTTCTCCGGAAACCTCTAAGCCAGATTCGTGCTAAATTTCCCCTCGGCCAACCTGCGCCGATATGTCCACCACGCCCGTCAACGTCGCCCTGTATCTCCAATCCGAAAAACGGATCGCCCGCCTGACTCTTATCCTCGGCGCGCTCGCCACCGTCCCCATCGGCTGGTTCTACGGCCTTCCCTGGGGCGCAGGCATCCTGGTCGGGGCCATGCTAGCTTGGTTCAATTTCCGGTGGCTGAGGCAAGGACTCGACGCGCTCATCACAGCCGCCACCGCCCAGGCCAACCGGCGCAACCCGCGAGTTCCCATCGCGACTTACTTCAAAGCCCTCTTCCGCTACGGGTTGATAGCCCTCGCCGTCTATGTTATTTTTAAGTATCTGAACGTTCCCATCTTGAGCATGATTTTTGGTTTGTGCGCCCTGGGAGCGGCCACAATGGCAGTTAGTGTGTACGAAATCCTGCATCCTCAGGAATAGCGAATGGAAGAACGCGTAAGCCCGATAACCCAATGGTTTAACCACATCTTCGCGCCGATTGCGCTCTCGCTTCTCCACGCGCTGCACATCCAACCAAAGGACTACGACGCCCCCATTCCCGAATATGTAGTCATGTCCCTCCTCGTCCTGGTGTTCTGCACCATCCTGGCGCTAATTCTCCGTGCCCGCCTGTCCGTAGAGCGCCCCGGCCCGCTCCAGCAGGGTGCTGAACTTCTCCTAACCAACCCGCTCGGCTTCGGCATCAAGGATCTTCTGGAAGAAAACGTAGCCCATGGTGGCGAGAAGTTCATCGCGTTCACGGGCTCGATCTCCATATTCATTCTTTTTGCCAATCTCTTAGGCGTCTTTCCGGCCTTTAGTTCGCCGACCGGCAACGCGGTCGTGCCTTTGGCCTGCGCCTCTCTCACATTCCTTTATTTCAATTACCAAGGAATCCGTCACCACGGCCCATTCCACTATCTCTTGACCTTTGCGGGTTCTCCCAAACAGATGGGTGATTGGATACTTGCCGTCCTTTTGTTCCCGGTCGAACTCATCAGCACCCTTGCGCGGCTCCTGTCGCTCACCGTTCGCCTCTGGGCCAATATCTTTGCCAGCGACCTCATCTACATGATTTTTATTGGGTTGCTTCTCGGGCCCATGCAATGGGCTTGGAGCAAGAGCCCCGTCCTCGGTATCCTCTTGGCAGTTTTTCCGGCAGTATTCCCGATTGTTTTCATTGGCCTGCACATCTTTGTGTCCATCATCCAGGCCTACATCTTTACCGTACTGCCTTCGATTTATCTCGGGCTCGCCACAGCCGACGAACACTAAGTTTTTCGTTCTTGAAGGGACGGCCTTCTGAGGCCGTCCGCCTTCGGCCAAGCCAACGATCTTGTTCTTGCCGTTCAGCGTGAGACCGGTTGTAGGGCGCAGATCCGGGAACCACCCACTGGCGGTATTCTAAGGAGGCAGTAATGAAGAAAGCAGTTCTGCTGTTGACCGTTCTAATGGTTGTATTGCTTGTTGCACCGGCAGCTTTTGCTCAGGATGGTGGCGCGGCAGCTGGCGGAAAAGGGGCCTTGGCGATTGCTGCAGGCTTCGGCATGGCAATCGCGGCGTTTGGCGGTGCACTTGGGCAGGGGAAGGTCGCATCCTCGGCCTGCGAAGGCATCGCTCGCAATCCTGGAGCCGCGGGAGCGATTCGCGCCGCGATGATTCTCGGTCTGGTGTTTATCGAGACTCTGGCGCTTTTTACCCTGGCCATTATCATGTTGAAGGCCTGACCCGCGAACCCCGGTTTCCAAACTCAAGTTTCAACGACCCGCTCCGGCTAGTCCGGAGCGGTTTTTTTTGAGTGCGGCCTGCCCTGAGTCTTTTCGAAGGGAAGCGAAGCTCACGCTTTTACGCCCGCAACCTTACTTTCCAACCAAAATTGTCACGCAGAACACAGCACAGGGAAGGCATCGAACGAGGCCTGCGAATCAAGATACCGGCCGCTTTTACCGCGCGGAAAGGATCAGGTTTTGCGAGAGCACAATCCCAAGCACATGGTTTGGTAAGAGCCCCAGATACAGCGTCGCCAGCGCCGCCACTGCCACGACCATCGCCGCCGTCGGGCTCAGGCTGGTCGCTGCGTCCGCAGGGACGTCTCCCTTGCGCTCGCGCATGTACATCACCACGATCACGCGCAGATAGTAGTATGCGCCGATCGCGGTGTTGATCGTCATTAGCACCACCAGCCAGATCAGCTTGGAATTGATGGCCGCCTTGAACACATAAAACTTGCCGAAGAATCCCGCCGTGATCGGCATGCCCAGCAGGGAAAGAAGGAACAGAGTCATTGCCGCCGCGGCAAACGGCTGCCGTGTGCCCAGACCCGCGAAGTCGTCCAGCGTCAGGTACCGCTCGCCCTGTCCGCCGATCTCCGAAACAATCGTAAATGCGCCAACCTTCACCAGCGAATAACCCAGCAGGTAAAACAGCACAGCCGCGTACGCCGGCGCAGCTCCCGTTTCCGGGTCCAGCTTCATCGTCGTCACCGCCGCGAACGCCACCAGCGTGTATCCCGCATGCGCGATCGAGCTGTACGCCAGCATGCGCTTCACGTTGGTCTGCACCAGCGCACCAAGGTTGCCCACGAACATCGTAACCACCGCAAGAATCCAGAACGCCCAGAACCAAAAATCCGTCGCGGCATGAATCGTGGTGAAAATCCGCAGCAGCAGCGCGAACGTCGCCGCCTTCGGTCCCGCGGCGAAGAGCGCCGCCACCGGCGTCGGCGCGCCTTCATATACGTCCGGCGTCCACACCTGAAAAGGTGCCACAGCGACCTTGAATCCCAAGCCGACCAGGATCAGCGTCAATCCAAGCCGCAGCAGGTTGCTGCCAGGATCCGCCGAAGCAATCTGTGCCAGATTCGTTGAGCCGGAAGCGCCGTACACCAGCGCGATGCCGTACAGAAAAAATGCAGTCGCAAACGACCCCAACAGGAAGTATTTCACCGCCGACTCGCTCGACTTCACCGAGTCGCGCCGATAGCCCGCCAAGACGTAGCTCGAAATCGAAGACATTTCCAGGCCGATAAACGCCGTCAGCAATTCCTGCGCGGAAGCGAGCACTCCCATCCCGGCTGTCGCAAAGAGAATCAGCGCATAAAACTCCGCAGGCGCCAGATTTTCGCGTTCCAGGTAGGAATCAGAAGCCAGAATCACCAGGAACGCCACCAGTCCCACCAGCCAGTGAAAGAAGAGACTGTACGTATCGAACTGAATCAGCCCGAAAAAGCCGCTGCCCATCTGACCGAAGTACGTAGCCAGCGTGCCAGCCGCCGCGCCCACCATGGCAAATAGCGTCAGCCCCTGTCGATTCTTCAGGAACGGCTGCAGCAGCATCAGCAGCACACCGAAGCCGCACCAGATAATTTCAGGCAGGACGCGAATCAGATCTGCGGCGCTGGGAGTCATTTAGCGGGAAACCGTCCTTCTCAGGGAATCTTGTTGCGTATCGCCGGCCAGCGTGGGCTGCGGCAGGACAACGGGCTTCGAAGCCTCTTCGGCATATTTGGACTTCGTCTGCTCGATCACCCAGTTCACCGGAGCCGCAACCCGCCGCGTGAAATAGGGCGAAGCTATGCCCATCCACAGCGCAATCACGGCGAACACGACCAGCCCCCACTTCTCTCGCGCATCAATATCGGTTATGTTGCGATTCTCGTCGTGCGTGATGTCGCCAAAGAAAACGCGCTGGTAGGCCCACAAAAGGTAGCAGGCGGAAAGAATCACGCCGGTTGCTGCCCAACTGGCCCAGCCCCAACGGACCTGGTATGTTCCGAGGAGGATCAGGTATTCGCCGACGAACCCGTTCAGCATGGGCAGGCCCATCGAGCTTAACGACATGAAAAGAAAGAACGCCGCAAATTTCGGCATCGGTGTCGCCAGCCCGCCATATTCGCTGATCTCAAACGTGTGCCGCCGGTCGTACAGCACACCAACCAGGAAGAACAGCGCCCCGGTCGAAATCCCGTGCGCCAACATCTGGTAAACGGCGCCCTGCATGGAAATCGTATGGAACGTGAAAATGCCTAGCACGACAAAACCTAGGTGGCTCACGGAGGAGTACGCCACAAGTTTTTTCAGGTTTGGCTGCACCAGCGCCACCAGCGCGCCGTAAATAATGCCGATGATTGCCAGCACTGCCACATAAGGGGCTGCGCGGTGCGACGCATCCGGAAATAGCGGCAGGCAGAATCGGATCATGCCGTAGGTCCCCATCTTCAGCAGCACGCCGGCCAGAATGATCGAACCAGCCGTAGGAGCTTCTACGTGTGCGTCCGGCAGCCACGTATGGAGAGGGAAGAGCGGCACCTTGATCGCAAAAGCCACGAAGAAGGACAGGAACAGCAGCATTTCCGTCCGCGGGGCAAGATGAAACGCCGCACTTTGCAGCGTCAACTGAATGGCCGGCAGATCAAACGTGCCGGTCAGATTGTAAAGCCACAAGATGCCAACCAGCATGAACGCGGAGCCGGCCATCGTATAGATGAAGAATTTCACCGCGGCGTAGATGCGCCGCCCATGGCCCCAGATGCCGATCAGGAACGCCATCGGGATCAGCATCACTTCCCAGAACAAGAAGAAAACGAAGAGGTCCAGCGCCAGAAAAACGCCGATGATGCCGACTTCCAGCAACAGCAGCATCACATGGAATTCCTTGATGCGGTGATGCACGCCCTTCCACGAAGCCAGCACGCAGATCGGCGTCAGCAGCGTTGTCAGAATCACCAGGAACATGCTGATCCCGTCCACGCCCAGGTGGTAATTAATCGGGGGGGAAGAAATCCAAGCCTTGTACTCGGTGAGCGCATAGCCCGGCGCACCAATGGCCACCACTCGTAGCAGTATCAGCGAGAAGAGAAACTCGACAACGGAGACAACGAAGGTCAGGCGCCGGATCCAGAACTCGTCGTCGCCGCGCAGGAAAAGCAGCGCCAGCGCGCCAAACGCCGGGAAGAAAACCAGAATCGAGAGGAGATGTCCGCTGAGTTCCATTAGCGTACCCCTCCAAAGAGCGCCGGATGCAGAATCGGCCAAAAGACAATGCCTAGCACTACAATCGCGCCGATAACCACCCACACGGCGTAACTCCGTGTGTTGCCCGACTGCGTGTGGCGAACCGCGTCGCCCACCGCTGCCGCGCCTTCCGCCACGCCGTTCACCGCCCCGTCAATCATTCCGGCGTCCACAACCTTCCAAAGCACATTCGTCGAGAGCCACACCAGCGGGCGAACAATCGCGGCCGCGTACAATTCGTCTACGTAATATTTGTTGTAGAGCAGCTTGTGCACGCCTTCCGATGTGCCGCGTTTTACCTTCTTCGAATACATGCGCCAGGCCACCACCAAGCCCGCCGTCGCCGCAACCACCGCCACCGCCGATAGAATGTGCTCCAGCGATTGCGCCGCTTCTCCGCCGCCCGCTTCGCCTGCGCCAAACACCGGGGAAAGAAATTCCGCAAAGTAATCTTTGCCGCCGAACAGAGCAGGAAGAGCGAACCAGCCGCCGGTCAGAGAAAGCAACGCCAGAATCATCAAGGGCCCGGTCATCGTACCAGGTGATTCATGCACATGCACCTTGTGCTCGTCGTAACGCTTCTCCCCGTAAAACGTCAGCCAGATCAGGCGGAACATGTAGAACGAAGTGAGCACGGCGGCAAGCAGTCCGACTCCATACAAAACCTTGCCGCCATTTTCCGAGTTGTAAGCGGCAAACAGAATCGAGTCTTTCGAGAAAAACGCCGCAAACGGCGGAAATCCCGCAATCGCAATCGTGCCGAAGAGCATGCACCAGTAGGTGACCTTAATTTTCTTGCTCAGGCCGCCCATGTTCCACATGTCCTGCTCGCCGCCCATGGCGTGAATCACGCTGCCGGCCGAAAGGAAGAGTAACGCCTTGAAGAACGCATGCGTCATCAGGTGGAAAATGCCGGCGCCGAATGCGCCCACGCCGCACGCCAGGAACATGTAGCCAAGCTGGCTGACCGTGGAATACGCCAGAACTTTCTTGATGTCCGACTGCACAAGTCCGATCGTAGCCGCGAAAAATGCCGTCGCGCAGCCGACGATCGCCACGACGTACATGGCCGTGGGCGAGTGGGTGAATAGAACATGTGAGCGCGCCACCATGTACACACCAGCGGTGACCATCGTCGCCGCGTGGATTAACGCGCTGACAGGCGTAGGGCCTTCCATCGCATCCGGCAGCCAGACGTACAAAGGAAGTTGCGCGGACTTGCCGGTGGCCCCGACAAACAGAAGCAGGCAAGCAACGGTCAGGACGCCGAACTGCCCCAAGGGTTCAACGGCAACTTCCGGCTTGGACGCCGCCGCAAACACCGTCGCGAAATCCAGCGAATGAAACGTGCGGAATAGCAGGAACATCCCCAGCATGAAACCAAAGTCGCCGATGCGGTTGACGATGAACGCTTTCTTCCCGGCATCCGCCGCTGACTTCCTCAGGAAGTAGAAGCCGATCAGCAGGTAGCTGCACAACCCCACGCCTTCCCAGCCAACGAAAAGAAGCACGTAGTTCGCCGCCAGGACCAGGATCAGCATGAAGAACATGAACAGGTTCAGGTAGGAAAAGAACCGGTAGTAGCCCTCTTCATGCGCCATGTAACCGGTCGAATAGATGTGAATCAGGAAGCCGACGCCGGTCACCACCAGCACCATCACCACGGTGAGCTGGTCAAGTTGCAAATCGAAGCCCGCTCGGAAACTCCCGGCCACGATCCAATCGAAAAACTCCTTGCGAAAGGGTTGCGAGCCGCCGGAGAGAAATTCGCGCACTGCCTCAACCGCGCAAAGAAACGAAACGCCCGTCGAGCCGAGTGCAACGCTGTTCACGATGGCCTTTGACCACTTCGCGCCAAACAGCCCGTTGATCGCCGAACCCAGCAGCGGCAGTAGCGGAATAATCCAGAGATTTTCAAGTATCGGCATTAGAGTTTGAGTAGGTCCACACGTTCCACGTTCAGCGAACGCCGGTTGCGCGCCGTAAGGATGATGATGCCCAGCCCCACAGCCGCTTCCGCCGCCGCAACTATGATCACGAACAAAACGAAAACTTCGCCATCCGACTTGCCTAGCGCGCGGCTGAATGCCACAAACGCCAGATTGACCGCGTTCAGCATCAGCTCGATGGCCATAAAGATGGTGATGACGTTGCGCTTGAAAACAAACGCCAGAACGCCCAGGCCAAACAGGATGGCGCTCAAAATTAAGTAGTAGTTTGTCGGGACCATGTCAATTCTCCCGCTGGGCCAGCACAATTGCGCCCAGGATGGCCACAAGGATAAGGAACGACGTCAACTCGAACGGGTAAACAAAGTCCCTGAACAGCATCATCGAAAGCTGCTTGGTGGAAGAGATTGCTCCTTGGGCAGCCGCCGGCGAAGTTGCCAACTGGCCGCTCGACCGCGCTATGCCCGCGGCGATCATCCCGCTCAGCGCCAGCGCCAGCGGAATCCCGCCGAATGTCGCCAGCTTGGAGAAATTCGTGCGTTCTTCCACGCCGGCGTTCAGCAGCATGATCACAAAGACAAACAACACCATCACCGCGCCCCCGTACACGATGATCTGCACCGCGGCCACAAATTCAGCACCCATCAGCAGATACAGCCCCGCGAGCGCAACCATCACCACAATCAGCGACAACGCGCTGTGAATCGGATGCCGCTGCAGAATCAGGCTCACTGCCGCCAAAACGGCCAGCGCCGCAAGCACGAAGAAAATGATCAGAGAGGCAGTCATCAGTGCATTCTCCAAAGTAGGAATGCGCTGGTCAAAACCACGTTCCCAATCGAAACCGGCAGCAAAATTTTCCATCCAAAGTCCATCAACTGGTCGTAGCGAAACCTCGGCAGCGTGCCGCGCATCCAGATGTAGAAGAACAGGAACACGAAAACCTTCGCAAAAAACCAGAACGGCCCTTGAATCACGTCGTTTGCTGGGGCGAACAGGAAGAGGGCTAGGCCGGCCGCCGCCAGTACCGCGCCTACGCCCGGCAGCAGGACACGTCCGAAAATAGTTTCGTAGCGGATGCCGTCAAAAAACACCCACAACCCAAACGGAATCAGGATCACAGATGGCAGGTAGTGGGTAAGCGTCCAGGAAGCAGGGAAGGGAGAGAGCCAGCCGCCGAAGAAGAGAATCGTGGCCAGGCACGACACGGCGATCATGCTGGTGTACTCTCCGATGAAAAACATCGCGAATTTCATGGATGCATATTCGGTGTGAAACCCCGCCACCAGCTCCGATTCCGCTTCCGGTAAATCGAACGGCACGCGATTGGTTTCCGCAATTGCCGCGATAAAGAAACAAACAAACCCGATAATCTGCGTGAATCCCGCATGATCCTTGGCAAATCCGAAAAGGTTCCAGCCCAGCAGCCCCAGGTTTCCGTTGTCCTGATACTCGACAATATGTTTCAGGCTGAGATCCCCGGCGATGAGCAGCACGCCAACCACGGACAAAGTAAGTGCCAGCTCATAACTGATCATTTGCGCCGAACTCCGCAGCCCGCCCAGCAGCGAATACTTGTTGTTGGAGGCCCATCCGGCCAGCGCGACGCCATAAACGCCCAGCGCGGTGATGGCGAAAAGCACCAGCAGGCTGACATTCACGTCCGCAATGCCGAAATTGGTGACGTAGCCGAACGCCTTGATGTCCGGCCCAAAGGGGATCACCGAAAGCGAAGTAACGGCCAGCGTCAGTGTCAGGAACGGAGCCAGGAAATAGCCAATTTTGTCGACACCCGAGGGCATCGGGTCTTCCTTTAGGATGAACTTTATCCCGTCTGCTAGCGGCTGCAGCAAACCATGTGGACCTACGCGGTAAGGTCCCCAGCGCGCCTGAATGTGGGCAATTACCTTGCGTTCGAGCCAGGTGAGGTATGCATCGACCGTGAGCACGGCAAAAACGAGAATCGCGACCTTGATAATCGGAACGATGAGGAACGCGTACTTGGCTAAGAATTCGCTCACGGCTTCGCTTCCGCCTCCGGCAAGGTTTGCATCATGGTGCAAAAGCGGCCTAGGGTCCCGCTGGTGAAGAGATTGTCGTTCGCCGGACGAATCAACTGCAGAGGCACATCGTATGGAGCATGTCCGTTCTTTGCGAATTCAATCTTCGTGGGTTCCGCGCCGCCCGTCAGCAAGCCTGCTGGATGTACGTTATAGCCGGGCACCGCTTTGCGGATTTCTTCAAACACCGCCGCGGGCGTCTTGAAATGAAATGCTTTGCCAAGACCGGCGCGCTCGAGTTGGTGCGACACGATGCGCAGCAAGTCAAAGTCGCTGCGTGCGCCCATCACTTCGGCGGCCTTATGGAGTAATTGAATCTCACCGGCCGTATTCGTGACGCTTCCATCCTTTTCGTAAGCGGAAGCCGCCGGGAATACGATGTCCGCCATCTGCGCGGTTTCCGTCAAAAACAGTTCGTGAACGATCAGCAGCCCCAGGTTTCCGCGCCCCGCGCCGGATTTCCCGAAATGCGCGAAGGGGTTTGCTCCTACCACATACAAAGCCTTCAGCTTTCCAGACTGTGCTGCTTCGATCATTTCTGGCGCCGTCATGCCGGGCTTTGTGGGTACCTGCGCGCCCCAATGCTTCGCCAGGGATTCCGCAACCGCCTGGTTGTCCAGATACGCGTAACCCGGCAAGCGATCCGGCAACACGCCCATGTCCGCCGCGCCGCGCGAATTCGCATAATCGCCCAGCGCCATGTAGCGCACCTTGCCGGGCAGCTTCGAACCAAACGTGACAACGTCTTCAATCGTTTTGCCCGCGAGTTCCGCCCCGAACACAATGGCGACTTCCGGCTCCGCTTCAAGCGCAGCCTTCAGTGTCGCCAGCTTTTCGGAAACACCAGCGGCCAATTGTCCTTCGCCCGTCGCCAGCCAGCGCACCGCCGCGGCCTCCGCTACCTGAACAAATTGAGTCGCTTTACGTTCCAGCTTGATCTCCCGCGAATTGACAAGGAAGAGTTTCGCGGCGTTATGACGAATCCCGGCGCGAATCTGCCACCCGACGAGCGGGTTCTGATTGGAAGGGTCGTTCCCTATCACCAGCACTGCTTTCGACTGGTAAAGCTGCTCCATCGTCAACGACGAATCGGCCGCGCGTTCCCCCAATGCGGTAACGAGGCCCGTATAGTCTGCTGTGCGGTGGTGGTCAATGTTATTCGTTCCAAACGTCGCCCGAGCCATCCGTTGCAACAGGTAATTCTCTTCATTCGAAGCGCGATTCGAGCCGATGAAGCCAATCGCTTCTCCGCCGTAAGCCACGTGCAGCTCTTTCAGCTTGGCGGCGGCCGCCTGCGCAGCCTCTTCCCAGGAAACGGGGAACAGCTTGTCGCCCTTGCGCAGCAACGGCTGCTTCAGCCGTTCCGGATGCTTCGTGAAATCAAACCCAAAACGCCCCTTCACGCACAGGAACTCTTTGTTGATCCCCGAAAGGTCGCGATTGTTGGCACGCAGGATCTCATGATTGCGCACGCTCAATGTGGTCTTGCAGCCGTTTGAGCAGTGCGTGCAGATCGTCGAAACATACTGCATTTCCCACGGCCGCGTTTTGTAGCGGTACGTTCCGCTCGTCAGCGCTCCGACCGGGCAGATATCAATGCACATACCACACTCTTCGCACTCCAGATGATCTTCGCGGTTGGGAATGATGATTGAGTGCGCGCCGCGCATCCCCACACCCAGCGCCTTCACATCCATGCCTTCATCGCAAACGCGTACGCAGCGGAAGCAAAGGATGCAGCGCGGTGCATCGTAATACACCAGGTCCGACCACTTTTCCTCCGGCCGGTGAATCTTTTCTTCCACGAACCGGCTGGTGTCCGCGCCGTAGCGGAACACCATGTCCTGCAATTCGCACTCGCCACCCTTGTCGCAGACCGGGCAATCCAGCGGGTGGTTACTCAGCAGGAATTCCAGCATGAATTTGCGCGCGTTGCGCACCGGCTCGGTGTTCGTCCGCACCACCATGCCTTCCGCGACCACCTGCGTGCACGCGGTCTGCAGCTTGGGCGCCTTCTCCACTTCAATCAGGCACATCCGGCAAGCCGCCTGCAGCGTAAGCCCCGGGTAGTAGCAGAACGACGGCACTTCGATGCCCAGCCGCCGCGTCGCTTCAATCACTAGAGTTCCGGCGGGAACCTCCACGTCGCGGTCGTCAATCTTCAGATGTATAAGTTTCGTTTCGGCCATGAGTCCCTACCGCGAACCGATTAACGCTTCAGCGGATTTGTTGTACGCACAACGTCCCTGCAAATGATCTTCGAACTCGCTGCGGAATTTCTCCACGATGCTGATCGTCGGCATTGCCGCCGCGTCTCCGAGCGGGCAGAACGTCCGCCCCAGCATGTTCTTCGAAAGCTCGCCAATCATGTCAATGTCTTCGGGGCGGCCCAGGCCGGCGTGAAAGCGATTGAGCATCTTCTCCAGCCAGCTCGTGCCTTCGCGGCAGGGAATACACCATCCGCAAGATTCGTGCGCGTAAAAATGCATGATCCGGCGTGCCATGTCCACCATGCAGGTATCTTCGTCAATCACCACCATGCCGCCGGAGCCAAGCATCGAGCCGGCTTTGGCCACAGTGTCGTAATCCATCGCGATGTCGATTTCATCGGCCTTGAACACGGGGCAAGAGCTGCCGCCGGGAATCACTGCCTTTAGCTTCTTCCCGTTGCGCATCCCGCCGGCCATTTCGTCAATGAACTTCTTCATGTTCATGCCCAGCGGAATTTCATAAATACCTGGTTTGTTCACATGTCCGGCAACACAAAGCAGGCGTGTTCCACCATTCTTCGGCGTGCCCCGATTGGCGTAAGCCTCTCCGCCTTCCAGAATTATCAGAGGAACCGCGCTCAGCGTTTCCACATTGTTGATAATCGTCGGGCAACCATAGAGTCCCACCACGGCAGGGAAGGGAGGCTTGATCCGGGGATTTCCGCGCTTGCCTTCGAGCGATTCCATTAACGCCGATTCTTCGCCGCACTCATACGCGCCCGCGCCGGTATGAATCAACAGGTCAAAATCGAATCCGGAACCCAAAATATTCTTGCCCAAGTAGCCGCGCTCGTAGGCCTCCGCAATCGCCACTTCCACAATGTCCAGCACATAGCGGTATTCGCCACGAATATAAATGAATCCGTTGTGCGCATTGATGGCCCGCCCCGCGATGACGATGCCTTCGATAAGCTGGTGCGGGTCCATTTCCATCAGCGGCCGGTCTTTGCAGGTTCCCGGCTCGGACTCGTCCGCATTGCAAATCACGTATTTGGGCTTCGGCGAATCCTTCGGCACGAACGACCATTTCAACCCCGTCGGAAAACCGGCTCCGCCACGTCCGCGCAAGCTCGATTTTTTGACTTCGTCAATGATCGACTCCGGGGTCATCTGCTTCAGTGCCTTGTCCAGCGCCTGGTACGCCCCATGCTGGAGCGCAACGTCAATCTTGTGCGAATCCTTGACGCCCCAGCGCCTGCTGATCAGCGGTGTCTCCAGTTTCGCGCGCTCGTGCAGCGCGCCGCTGATCACTCCTTGCGGCTCCGGTCGCTTTCCCTTATCGAGATCTTCGATCAGGCGATCCAACTTCAGCGGGGTAAGGTTTTCGTAGAAATCGTAATTCACCTGGATCGCAGGCGCGCCAGTGCATGCGCCGATGCACTCCACTTCTTCCAGTGAGAAAACGCCGTCCTTGGTCACCTCCTTGTGGCCGATTTCCAGCCGCTTCTTGGCGTGGTCCAGAAGCTCCGCGCCTCCGCGCAGCATGCATGCTATGTTGGTGCACACCTGCACATGGTGCTTACCGATCGGCTTGCGGTGCAACATCGAGTAGAACGCCAGCGTCTCTTCCACCTGAACGTTATTCAGGCCCAATCGCCGTGCAATCTCGGCAATCAGGTCATCGGTCACAGCGCCGAATTCATCCTGCCCATACATCAGCATGGGGATCAGCGCGCTGCGCTTCACCGGATAGCTGTTCTGCAGTTTGTCGAATTTCGCGGCGAGTTTTGGGCTGAGTTCCATAGGAATTATCTATCCACTTCTCCAAGCACGATATCAATGGTTCCGATCGACGCCACGGTATCGGCGATCAACTGGCCTTTCACCATCAGCGGCAGCGCCTGCAAATTCACAAACGACGGCCCGCGGAAATGCACACGCAAAGGTTTCGGGGACCCATCGCTGGCAATGAAGCAGCCCAACTCCCCACGCGGCGATTCTACGGCCACATAGACTTCCCCCGGTGGTGGCGAAAAGCCTTCCGTGAAAATCTTGAAATGGTAAATCAGCGCTTCCATCTCCGTCTTCATCTTCTCGCGCTGCGGCGGCACAATCCCCGGAGCTTCGGACTTGATCGGCCCCTCATCCGCAATTTTCCCCGCCGCTTGCCGCACGATCTTCAAGCTTTCCCGCATCTCCTGCACGCGCACCAGGTAGCGCGCAAAGCAATCCGACTCCGTACGCGTCGGCACATTGAAATCAAACTCTTCATACGACGAATAGGGAAACGCCTTGCGATTATCGAAGGCCACGCCTGCCGCGCGCAATCCCGGCCCCGTCGTGCTCATCGCAATCAACGTTTCGGCCGGCAGATACCCCACGCCTTTCAACCGCCCGTGCCAAATCCGGTTGTTGGTGAGCAGTTCCTCATACTCATCAATTCGCGCCGGCATCATGTCCAGGAATCGCTTCACCAGTTCGCGCCAGCCCGCGGGAGGCTCCAACGCCAGCCCGCCGATGCGGATGTAGCTCGTCATCATGCGCTGCCCGGCAAAGCGCTCGAAAATCTTCAGAATCTCTTCACGCTCGCGGAAGCAGTAGAGCATCACCGACATCGCGCCCATATCTAGCGCATGCGTCCCGAGCCACACCAGGTGTGACGAGATCCGCTGCAACTCCACCATCATCACGCGAACGTACTGCGCCCGCTTCGGTATTTCGAGCCCCAGCAGCTTTTCCACCGCCAGGCAGTACACCAGATTGTTGCCCAGCGGATTCAGGTAATCCATTCGGTCGGTCAGCGTGATCGCCTGGGAGTACGTCTTATCCTCGCAGCTTTTTTCGATGCCGGTGTGCAGATAACCGAGGTCCGGCACCGCCGTCACCACGTTTTCGCCGTCCAGCTCCAGCAAAACGCGCAGCACGCCGTGCGTCGACGGGTGCTGCGGCCCCATATTCAGGACCATCGTTTTCGACGTGCCGACTGCTGTATCAACCGTTGTCATGTGTCTCAGTCCGCCGCGCGGAATCTAGCGCTTGCCTTCCACCGGAAAATCCCTGCGAAGCGGCGCTCCTTCAAACTCATCTGGCAATAGGATGCGTCGCAAATCCGAATGGCCCTCAAAACGAATGCCGAAAAGGTCGAAAATCTCCCGCTCCATCCAGTTGGTCCCGGGCCACACGGGTTCCAGCGAATCAATCACAGGGTGTTGGACGCTGACGCTGGTGCGCAGGCGAATCCGGGCCAGGCGCGGAATCGAAAGCAATTGGTAGTTCAATTCAAACCGCGGCTCGTTGGGAAATCGGTCCACGCAGGTGGCGTCGCTAAGTTGGTTGAAATTCAGCTCGGGATCCTCTTTGCACACCTTTGCAGTGGCCAGCAACAATTTGTGGGGCACCACGATGGTCGTCTCGCCGCGATACTCAATCACCTGCGAAACGCTCTCCGGTTTCCACGCGCGAAGACTGTTGACAACAACACTAGCGTTTGCATCAGCGGGCTGCGGCACGTTAATGAGTTCCTTAAAGGGAGACTGGCCTTACTTCTGTGCTTTATTCCAGTCGAATGCACCCTTCTTCAAGAGATAGAAGTAACCAACCAAAAGGATGGCGACATAGATCATCATTTCCATGAAGCCGAACCACCGTGTTGCCACATTGCGAACTAAATCCTTGAAAATGAAGGCCCAGGGGTACAGAAAAATGGCCTCCACGTCGAACAGAATGAAAACCATGGCGACCAGATAAAATTTGACCGAAAAAGGATCGCGCGCATCGCCGGTGGGCGTGATGCCGCATTCATAGGGCTGCTGCTTCGCCTTGTTGGGCCGCTTCCATCCCACCAGCGTCGATAAGGCAATCAGCATGCCCGCAAGAAAGGCGGCCACCAGCAGGTGTATTACTAGGGGAACGTATGCTTGCAGGCCGGTGGGCGTCATAGTCGAAGCGTTATAATAGCGAGTGGGGAGCCACGCGGTCAAATACTCCCGCAAAAAATTTTGTGGCGCGCGTGGCATATACTGCGGGTGTTGTTCAGCGCGCTTGCGAGCATAGAGGAAGAAGATGGTCTTCGGGCACAACACCAATCTCAAACTCGGATCGAACACCCTGCATGTGCAAACCGAAGATCGCGGCGCTACCCTCGCCCTGATCGATACCACCGTCTATTTCCAGGGCCGCGTGCTCCATCGTCGCACGAATAACTACCACGATCTGCTTCCATTGAACGAAGACCATCAGCAAGTCTTGAAGCTTCGCGTTGACGAACAGCACCGTACGGTGCTGGAAGCGATCCGCAGCGGCGAACTTCCGTTGGCGATACCTCAACCGACTTCCGCGTCGGCAAATGCGGCTCCAGGCCATTCCCATCAAGCTGCCAAGAATTCAGAAAAACCGCCCGCCGTTCTTGTTGACCCGCCAAAATTGGTGCTGGAGCTGCTGAATGCTCGGTCTTGGCTCTCGGGAAAACAAGCCACGCTCCACGTTGCCGTCAAGGAGGAAGGCGGAGCCAGTATTTCCGGCGCAAGCGTCAGCGCTGAAATCGAAGGCAGCTCCGGGCATCCGCCCTTCTCCGGCCAAACCGGAGACAATGGTCAAGCTACCATCCTGTTCGAAATGCCGAAGCTAACGGGTGCCGAGCCGGCGCTGGTGATTCGCGCGGCAGCGAGGAAAAGCACCGCGTACCTTCGCTTTTCCCTACGTGCGAAACCCCGCGTTCCTGCAGTATGATGAAGCCCATGGCGAACGAAATCGACGTTCATGTGAACGGGGAAACCAAGCAGTTGGCACCCGGCATTAGTGTCCGCGCCCTGCTCGAGCACCTGGGTCTCAACCCAGGCCGCGTAGCCATCGAATACAACCTCGAAATCCTGCCAAAAACCAAATGGGACGAAACCCGGGTAGCCGCAGGGGACCGCTTCGAAATAGTCCAATTCGTCGGCGGCGGCTAGTTCTTCCTATTGAGTGCGGAAGCGAAGCTTACGCTTTTACAAATTCAGCCTTGCCGCTAAGCCCCGCTATGACCACGGTCTAACACAGTCATCAGTCTCTTCGCTCACTTCGCCAAGAACTTCTTCCACGGCCGCCAATAAAATTTCGGCCACCCTTCCCGCACTCCTTTGTGATCATAAGCCGGCACTCCCACGTGCACCAAATCAATCTGCGCGCCGCCCGCGACTTTGCTGAACGTCAGAATCAGGATCGACCAATCCTCTTTCTTCCAATGTGTCGCCCGCCAAAGCTGCACAATCTGCTTTCCTGGCACGATCAGCAGATTCTTCCCCTCCAGCGCGCCATTAAACGCCCGGAATCGCCCGCCAACTTTGCGGCTGATCCGCGCCGGCAATCCCGTGGATTTCGAATGTTTCTTTGAATCAAGATACATCTCGAAGAGTGGCTGCGGAGAGACTCGGAATCGCACACTTTGCTGTATCACTGGTGTCATGATTCCTCCGTAACCAACCGCCCACCGCCAAAGTGTCATCCTGAGCCGCGCGCTTTTCGCGGCGAAGGATCTCAACTGAAAATATTCGCGCCAAATTTCTCGCGGGCTAAACTCCCTCGAGCAAGTGCCCCATTTTATGCTTTTTGGTTTGCAGGTAGGCGCGCGAAATTTTCGATAGCCGTGGCTGGCAGGGAACTCGCTCGACGACGAGAATGCCCGCCGACTCGAGTTGCCGTATCTTATCGGGATTATTGGAAAGCAGCCGGATCCGCGTCGCGCCCAGCTTCTTCAAAATCTTCGCGGGAAATTCGTATTCGCGAGCGTCCGCCGCGAAGCCCAGCGACTCATTGGCTTCCACCGTGTCCATGCCGCCGTCCTGCAATTCGTAAGCGCGCAATTTGTTCATCAGCCCGATGCCGCGCCCTTCCTGCGGCAAGTACAGCAGAATTCCCGACGGCGCCTCCGAAATCTTCTTCAGCGAAAGCTCCAGTTGCGCCCGGCAATCGCAACGCAGAGAAGTCAGCACATCTCCGGTAAGGCATTGCGAATGGACTCGCACCAGCGGCGCCACGCGGCCCTTCAGATTCCCGCGCACCAGCGCCACCGCCTCTTCTTGCGGCCCGCGGCCCTCGAATCCGTAAATGGAGAATTTCCCGAATTTTGTGGGAAGCACCGCTTTCGCTGCCAGGCTCGGGGAGCCCACGCTTCCGTGCTTCCGTCTGTTAGTGATCGATTTCTTCGCCATAGGAAAAGTTCAGTATAGCAGGCAGTGCAATTCCCGCACGAAGGCCTCAGCATTCCGCGCCAGATTCTTTACAATAGGGTGAGGTTTGGCTAGCGTTAGCCAGCGCCTCGCACGCACCATGGACACCACACTCTCAATCCGGGAACTTCTCTTCACGCTGCTTCTCAAAGTGGGTGTCGCGTCGTCCATCGCCGCCCTCCTCGCCCGCTGGAACACCTTCCGCCGCGTGCTCTTCACTGAAGAGCGCGATGCCGACCAAAAACTGAAGCTGATGCTTTTCATGACCCCGCCTCTCATTGTCGGCGTCACCTTGCGCCTGGTCAGCCCCTACTACCGCTTCGCCGACCTCTCTCTCGAAGGCGCCTTCCTGATGGGCTTGCTGGGCGGCCGCGTAGTCGGCCCCATCGGTGGCGCTATCATCACCATTCCAGCGCTGATGGCCCACGAATGGCTCGGCATGCCGGCTGCCGCGACCGCGGGTTTACTCGGCGGCCTGATTCGCCAGGTGATTCCCGATAAGGAAGCCCTCTGGAATTTCGGCCCCTTCACCTTTCTGAATATTCCGAAAGCGCTGATGCGCATGATTCGCGACACCGAAATCATGTGGGAAATGTTG
>Ga0210410_10002081_pt1 | contig 18109 bp, 15 predicted proteins | sample IncBWC4MmetaG_FD_161058 | JGI IMG/M metagenome (GOLD analysis project Ga0210410, IMG submission 161058) | Forest soil microbial communities from Barre Woods Harvard Forest LTER site, Petersham, Massachusetts, United States - Inc-BW-C-4-M | ecosystem: Environmental > Terrestrial > Soil >... | reverse complement strand
CTACCGAACATGTTGTGCTATCCAAGGACGCCGGGGCCTGCATCATCGTTCCCGGCGACAGGGTCATGCTCGATCGTGCGCCCCTCGTCTACATTTTGGGCAATGTCCGCCGCGCCGGAGGATTTCCCCTGGTGCGCCGAACCACGCTTTCTGAGGGCGTCGCGCTGGCTCAAGGGTTCACTGTTTCGGCCAAGGATAAGAAAGTGTTCTTGTTCCGGGACCAGGGAGAAGGCAAGCGTGTCGTCGTAGAAGTCAACTTGCATGCCATCCTGAGGGGCAAGCAACCCGATATGGATATGAAGCCAAACGATGTATTGTTCGTGCCAAACAGCACCTTGTCGGATATCGCAAAGGCAGCTTCCGCTGCATTGCCAAGTCTTGGCATAGCTGAAGTCTATACTCACCCATAACTTGCACTAAGAGGTTGCGTGACCGGGGAAGCGAAAGTCAGTTCAATTGGATCGCCAATGCGCAGCAACGCGTCGAGCACGCGTTACTCATCGGCAAGCATTGGCCGAACTCTCTTTGGACTGTATTGTCTCGGCGCGGCTCTGGACTTTCACTCAAGCCAGGACGTCGGAAACACATTTCAGATATGCCTGGGCGCCTTCTGCTGTCTGGTCTTCGCGCTTTTCGCGCTCAACGTACGCAGGACAAAGAGTTCACTCACTCTGCTCCGCCGCGTCGCCTGGCTGTGGTGGGTGTACCTTGCCACGACCCCGCTCGTTGCTCTTCTTCGTGGTTACGACTTCACGCACTACCTTCGCGTTGCTCTTCCTCAGTTTCTAATGGGGACGAGTTTAATGATGGGCTACTTATTGCTGAGTGAATCCAAGGCAAACGCAGCTCTCATTTTCAAAGGGTTATTCTATTGCTCGATTTGTTCCAGCCTTATTTATCTCATTCGCGGCCTTACCTCGGGTGCCAGCCTTGAGAACCTGCGCTACACAATCGCCAGCCCTTTGCTCATCATTGTGGTTTCGTTCGCCCTGTACCGGTTGCTTTTTGAGGGAGCTAAGTCGGGTTTCTTGAATTTGGTTGCACTGGTAGGCGGACTCTGCGTTGTATTCCTGACGGTGACTCGTTCTTATTATGTGAGCATCGCCTCGCTAATCTTGGCCATCGCGCTCATCCTCTTTCGTCCTCCCAGCTGGTTGAAACGGGGTTTGCGGCGCAGGCTTATCTGGAACCTTGTTCTGTTGTCTCTCGTCCTGGGAGTGTTCGCGGCTGGGATGACAATCATGTTTCCCGACGTTCTGGCTCATTGGTCCGCCCGATCTGCCTCTCTGGGTGCGCAAGATCCCACCACCTTGACGCGCCTCGCAGAAGCCGCCGGCGAGATTGAAGCCATGAGAGCCGATACCAGTCACCTCTTGTTCGGCTCCGGGCTTGGCTCGGAGCATAAATATGACGAGCGACTGCTGATTGGTGTTGCCGAGGCCAAAGCGGAAGCAAGCGGTATTAACTTTTCTCCGGGTCATATCGGCTGGGTATACCAGTTCTATGCCTGCGGTCTCCTGCTGGGATGGGTATCTCTCTTCGCCTTCATCGTCGCTATCTGGAAGGGAAATTCTTCCCAAACTCCCTATGTCGCTCGAATGGCGGGCATCGCGGTGATCGCAGTTTTCGTAACTTCAACCATGGGCAATATGCTTGGGGACCGCAGCAGTGGGCTTGGGATGGGCCTCCTGATTGCTCTCTCTCTTTATGGGGTTGAGTCGGCCGAAAAGGCGCCGAAAGCAAGACAAGTGATACGGAGACGAATTCTGCTTTCGCGCCTGTCTCGACCCGCCTTGGGCGGAAGTATCAGCCCGTCAGCAAGTGTTGAGTGAATTGACTTTACCTTGGATAGATCTATGTCAACAATATTGATTCCAGAAATTTCAGAGTCGGGACATCATCCAGGATATGTCCGCCACATTCTCGAGTCTGTCAATCGAGAAGCCTCCGACGTGCTGGTAGCAGGGACGCGCGATCTGGTCCTGCACTCCGAACTTGACTCTGTTAGGCATCGCTTTACACCAATTGAAATCGAGCTCTCGAAAACCGAAGTGGACCGGCTCAATGATTTCTCGAGATTGGGCCTGGTCCGACGCCAATTCTGTGTGCGTGGAATCTATGCCAGAGTCTGGCGCGATGTGGCGCGTTCTCGGCAGGTCGACATGGTGGTCGTACCCTTCGTCGACGACTGTCTATACGCCTTCGCACTCCGCGGCGCTCCGTTTGGAGCAACGCCGTGGGTGGGGATTTCCATGCGCACTCAGTTCCACCATCCGAAGGTTGGGGTCATCGCGAACAAACGCCAAGGGGGCGGAATCAGCTCTGCGTTGTTCCGCCGTCTCCTGAGGCAGCCGAGCCTCAAGGAACTCCTCACCATCGACCCAACCCTGGTCCATTTCGCGCGGACCCTCCAGGGAAGGGAATTCAGGAAAGTGCAGTATCTGCCTGACCCCAGTGAAACTTTCGCACCGATGAGTAAGTCGGAAGCCCGCAAGTCCCTGGGCGTTCCCGCGGACTGCAAGCTGATTCTCGTCTACGGCCTGCTCAGCGAACGAAAGGGAATCTTTCAACTTCTCGAGGCGATGGGCCTGCCTCAATGTCCCAAAGATATCCACGTAGTTCTTGCCGGAAGCCAGGATGACGGCGTAAGAAGATTTCTCGAGACTCCTGCGGCCCGCTCTCTCATCGCGTCAAATCGATTGCACATGATTCAAAGCTACATACCCACCAGTCTTGTAGCCCAACTCATTTACGCCAGCGATGCAATGTGGATTGGCTATATCGATTTCTACACGATGAGCGGAGTCCTCGTTCTCGCGGCGCGGCATGGACTGCCTGCGATTACTTCAGAACAGGGCCTAGTGGGATACCTGTCAAGGTTGCATGGCTGTGGAATGCCCGTTGATCCCCGATCACAAGAATCGATTCTTCATGTGCTTCAGCGCATTTCCAGAGGTGATCCCGATCTTGCTTACGTCGCCGAAAACGCGATCAGTGCTTTCTCGGCGCATAGCTATTCTGAGTTTTATCGGATATTTGGCAACTCGGTGCGAGCGGCTGAGAGTAAGAGCAGAGCATAACTCGAAGGGCAACCCACCCTTCTCTGGGGCCGTTTGCAAGCACCGGCCGTCTCTCCGCGTCGTACTGAGCACTCTTCCGCTGTCTTGTGCGACGCACCGTTCTTCAACCATTCCCATCCTTGGTGGTATTAACAGAAAGGGAGGTCAGATGCTGAATTCTGCGGGGTTAAAAGCGAGGGGTCTGTACATCGTCTGGATTCGAGCAATGGCGGCTTTTCTTCTGACCGCAACCGTTGGTCTGGTTGCGCAGGCGGACAAAAACCCCGGCGGGGACGGATTTGGTCTCAACGTAAAAAGCTTCGGAGCGGTTGGAGATTGCCGGCACGATGATACCGCGGCCTTGCAGTCCGCAGTGAACCAAATCAACGGACGCACCCTCCTCTTCCCGGCAGGATGCTATCTCATAAGCCAGCCAATCAAAGTCCCCTTCGCGCAGGGCTTCAGAATCTTGGGAGAAGGCAGGCTAGGAACCAAGATTCAACAGCAGAGCGATAACACGCCGATTCTTGTCTTCACCCAGGATCTGACCCATGACTGGGAGGTGGGCAACCTCGAATTCGCATGGGCGAAGCAGCAACCGAGCCAGAACACAAACGCCGTTGCCATTCTGTTTGCCGCACCCGGTGGCAAGGGCGGATTGTTCAACTTCACCATCACGCACGTGACCTTTGACAACGGATTTCGCGGAATATACCTGGCACCCGGCACCGCCGGCCCGCAGCCGGTTTGGGGATTCGTCCTTGAAGATATTGTCGCAACAAAACTAATGTCCGGTTCAACCATAAACCTTGCTCCCAATCCCATTGCGGGTATGCCTCGCTGCGTGCTTCGCGACATATACTCTACCCAGCCTTCTGCTGAGCCTCAGGTCAGACTGAATCACTGTACGAGCGGCACCCTCGATGGCATTGAAGACAACAGTGGCGTCGATACAAGCTTGGACCTCACAAGCTGCGACGCGATGAGCGTCAGAGGCGTGCATTTCGAAGTCCACCACATGGCTCACGCAAATCGGTCGGTTATTACAGCCGAGAATAGCAACATTGACTTTGAAGGAATTACGGCAAATCTGTGGTCGGATGTGCCGGGGCGGAACTATCTCGTCAGCAATGTCGCGGGCGGCGGAATCTTGAGCATTCGAAACGTGATCCTGCGTGGAACCTCGTCCGCCAATAGTACGTCCGGCTCGGGCAGCTCAGCCGGCGCACAAAGCTATCTTTTACACCTCAACGGCCCGGTCAAACTAACTGATGTGCAAGGCCTGACTCTGATTCACGCTGAATTGAACGGCAGTGACGATTCTTCGACCGCGGCGAAGGTCGGTGCGTTAGGAAAGCAAATTCAATAAGTCAGGTTACTGGCCAATTGCTGCCTTGGAACTTTCGATTTACAACCACATGGCTCGCTCCTCAATTTCCGCGCCTGTTGTTAGCGGAGAGCTCCAGAAGTTTCGCCTCGAAGAATCCGAGTACCCTTTCACTTGACCAGCGTCTGGCTGCGTAGTCCAGCGCTTTGATTCCATACTCATTGAGATTGTTGTCCCGCATCGTCCGAATAGCGGAGAGCAGCGCCTCCGGATTCTCCGGTTCTACGACCAGTCCCGCCTCCGACTCCACGATGGTCTTTGCGATTTCACTGTTTGGGTTGACTGAGGCCACAACCGGCCGGCCCGCCGCAAGATAAGTCACCGTCTTGGATGGAAAAACCATATCGGATACCGTCTTTTGTTGTGTTACGAGGCAGATATCGCTGGCCTTCAGAAATCCGCGAAACTCCCCGGAATCGAGCAAGGGCAGAAATCTCACATTTGCAAGCTCCAACTCCCGTGCGCGCTGCTGGATCTTGCGTCGAACTGCGCCATCTCCGACGATAAGGAAGACCGTTGATTGATCCTCCCGATTTAGAGCCGCGGCATCAAGAATCACCCCCAGGCCCTGTTTGACGCCCATGTTGCCGCTGTGACTCACAAGGAATTGGTCCGGCAGGGAGAACTTCCTTCGAAAGGCCAAACCCTCCTCTTGCGAAATCGTTGCCAGCGAGTTGTCGGATCGTGGTTCAAACAATGCTGTCTTGTTTTCAGGAATCCCCTTCTCGATGATTCTGGTTTGCATCCCCTTCGTAAGGGTGCTTACGAGTCGCGCGTTACGATACGCAAACTGCTCCACTCGGTACATCGCGGTGAGGATTGGCTTCGGCAGCATCCCAAGTTCTGCAGCGGCGTCGGGCTGAAGGTCTTCAACATCAAAGACGTAGGGAATTCCCCAAACACGGCTCAGAATCACGGCGTTGAGGGCAAGGCCCAATGGTGGCGAGACAACCAGCAGAATATCCGGTCGCGCATAAAAAACCGCTCGCGCAAACGACGACGCAACAAAGCTTGCCTCGTGCAGCACGCGCTTCACCGACGTCACGGAACTAGGAATATACGCGTAGCTGCGCAGGATTCGTACGCCATTGCGCGATTCGCTTGAGGCAAACCTGCCCGCATAGTTCGCAGGTACTCTCCACTCGGGATAATAGGGAAACGTGGTGCAAACCGTAACGTCGTGCCCCCGAGAAACAAGATACTCGGCACGATATGTCGTGAACGCGCCGATCCCCGTTTCCTCTGGCCAGTAGTTAATGCCCAGGATCAGAATGCGCATCGGTTTCTCAGCAGGAGTGCAATCAATCTAGCCTCTTCCGTAGCATTGGGTTGTCAGGGCAACAGGACTGATACTAGCTTACCCACGGAATTCGAATTGCGGCCAGATCGTGATATGGAATCCCACTCGGTATCGCGAGCGGTTCACTTCACTGTCTCAGTCGCCTTCTGCCAGCTTTTCTTTCGACAAAGCTTCATCTGGAGAGGCCTAATTTGCGATTACGATTATCAAGTACCTCTCCGCGCTCCATGGGTTTACAGCCTTCGAATGGGCAAAAATCGAACTTCGGTTAGCACTTACTCACTCTTCTGCTCGTGAGCTCAGCCAACGCCCCTTTCTATGGAGAATATAAGGCGAATTGCATACCTCTTTTCCACTTTGAGGCATCCAGGGGGACTCAAACAAATAAGCATCCGCTTACTCCCCCTGTGCTATTCTGATGCCATCGATTAGATCAGCAGGGTCAGGGCTCGGACAATGTCGTGAGGTCGCTGAGATTCCCACCTGAACCCTGGTTGCACGCGTCCTACGCTTCTTCCCGGCAAGCGATGTGCCCTGTAGTTGTGGATTTTTCGAAACTGGCTTTCGGGTGCGGTAAACCTGCTAAGCCAGCATGGCGAAGCGCGGCGATTTTCTCGCATGGGTCGGCCTTCGCCTCAACGAAAGACTAACTTTCGCCAAGGTTTGGATTAGGACCTCCTCTATGCAGATTGGATTCAAAGCCGAAAGACAGTCTCCCAGGGCTGAAGCTGATTCTCGAAACTGGTACGCAGTCTTTACTGTTCCTCAAAACGAAAAGTCGGTTGCCAAGCATTTGCACCTTCGCGAGGTCGAGCATTTTCTTCCCACCTACGAAGAAGTCCGAACCTGGAAAAATCGGCAGCGCGTAAAGATAGTTTTGCCTCTATTCCCAACCTATGTCTTCGCGCGAATCTCTGCTTCCGAGCGTGCCAGGGTGCTCGGAGCGCCCGGTGTTCTCCGCATTGTCGGGACAAGTCGTGAACCCATCCCTTTGCCGGATGAGGAGATCGAATTTCTGCGGTCGGATCTCTGTCGCACAAGAACCGAGCCCTATCGCGAGCTGATTGTCGGACAGAGGGTGCGCGTCCGCAGCGGAGTTATGCGCGGTGTTGAAGGCGTTCTGGTGCGCAAAAACAACGGCTCGCGATTCGTCATCACTCTGGAGTTGATCAACCTGCACGCCGCCATCGAGTTGAGCGCACAGGAACTGGAACCACTCTGTGCCTGAGTAAACAGGTTTGGCTTCATAACGAAAGCCTTTCCCCCGGACCCACACCCCTCAACCGGTATTCCTGTATTAGTTCCGAGCACGTTCGACATCTCGCAATGAAAGCGAAAGCCAGTCTAACGTAGATCTCTCCCTCCACCCTTCAGGACCGTCTCCGAAAACCTCCCGTCCTTCGCGGCCGTTGTTCGATATGAGCGCCGTGCTCAACTAAACCCGCCTATTGGAAAGAGTAACGTGAATGGGGTCATCAACAAAAAATACTGAGAGCACTGACAAGATCATCCAGGCGGCTGTGCAACTGTTCGCGCGCCAGGGCTATCACGGAACCAGCACCCGAGAAATTGCGCGATTAGCCGACATTAGCGAAAACACACTGTTCCGCCACTTCGAGCACAAAGAGGATATCTTCTGGGCGGCGCTCCAAACCTCGTTCAGCGGGCTTCGTATGCGCAAAGACCTGTTGGATGGCATTGCCGAATGCGAGGCCCCGCAAGTCGTTTTGCCGCAGATCCTCGCATTACTCGTGGAGACCGTCACCTTCCGTCCGCAGTTGCTCTGTCTCATCGCCGTCGCATTGATCGAACTCCGATGGAAGGCGGAGTCTGTTTGCAATCAGTTTCTCTCGCCCATCTTCTCAGCATTTAACCTCTACCTGGCGAAGAACATCGAGAACGGAAGAATTCGAAACCTCGATCCTCGTATGATCACTTCGGCATTGGCCATGACCGTGATGGTTCATCCTGAGCTCTCCAGGCTTGTTAGCGGAACCCTGCCACCGCACTCGGATAATCGGGATGCCGTCCGTGCCTACACCAGGTTCTGGCTCGATGTTCTCGTGCCGCAATCGGAGGTTCGCGCCTGGGACCCGGTGGCTGCCAATGAGGTTTCGCACTTGAGCACCACCACCCCCACGGAAGCAGGCAAGTAGCAAATGCGAGTGCTCGTGAGTGGGGCTGCCGCCTTTTTGGGCGCACATCTCAGTGGTACTCTGCTGTCGGCAAGCCAGCATCACTGTCGCGTCGAGCTGGCGCTCGAGCCAGCCCTTCACCAGCAACGCTCTTTCTGGACCATCGCCTGTATTGCAGCCTGAAGCATCTCGTCGACTGTGATGGAATTAATGCACACCTTGGCTCGTTCCACGCACACTTGGAGCCGGCAATTGGAGCACGCCACGTCCCGATAGATGAGTTGATGCGCCTCTCCAATCGGAAACCAGCGTCCCCGTAGATCCACAGAAGCAAACGGGATCGCGCAAGGCACGTTATATGCGGCGGCTAGGTGCATGGGACCGCTGTCCGGGCCGAGAAACAGTCTCGCATGCCGAATCACGGCCGCAGACTCTCGCGGCGTAAGCGCGCCGCACAAATTGACCTTCGGACCTCGCCACGCAGTTGCGGCAAACTCGCTCACCGCGTTATCCTCTTTCGCCCCAATCAGCATCAGGCCATATTGCGGGAATTCCGCGCTTAGTTTTCCCAACAGCTCGCGCCATTTTTCCGCACCCCAATCTTTCGACTGCATTTTGGTGCCCGGTCCGCATGCAATAAGAGGACGATCTCCCAATAGCGCCAACATGGATTTTGCCTTATCCGTCTCGGCGTCTGTCAGTCGAAGATCCCAGTTGCGCAGATCGGTTACGTCCTCATCGGCAAGAGACCGCAGACAACGAAGAAGCCGCGACGCTTCGCGCTCCCAAAGTCCAGTCTTCGGATCGAACTTGTTCGATGTCGTATCTCCCTCTGGAAGTCCCACAATCCGCGGAATCCCGCAAAGACGAAAGAAGAGCGCATCTCGCTTGACCGCCTTTTCTCCGCGAAGCGGCATCACATACACCAGCACATCAGGACCGAAACGCCGAATCTCCCACATCAGCTGCAAAAGCTCCCTGAAACTGCGCGTGCCCACCGTGTAGCGCATGTAACCGTGCACCAGGCCCGACTCGTCCAGCACTGCCGCCGACGCCGGAGCCTTGGCGTGTATGGGGAAATTGGAAAGCAACATGCGTTTTGCATGCGGAAAAACACGTGCAATCAAATGAAAACACGGCATCGCAACCACCGTGTCGCCCAGGCTGCCGAGCCGGTAAATCAATACCTTCCTTACTGACGATTCAGACTGCAATGTGCTTCTCCCGGGCGGGGCAAACATCGATTCCGCGCCGCAATGGACTCACCGGATGTGGCCCGGCCAGAGTGGCGTCGTGAGTATCGAGACGGCAGAATAAGATTTGAATTTCCATTTCTTAGTATATTGTCACCATTCGACGGGTTCTCGATCGTGCGCAACTTCCGACCCCGGGGCAACGTGACCCGCCCCGAACCGCGATGGCACATTGGCAGGCACTCACAAAAGCAACTAGAATGATTCCAGATATAGCCGCATCTGGCCCCACGAATCAAGCCGCCTGTCCAGGACGCCGGGTTGGATCTGTCCCACATTTTCCGATAGACAGTCATCCCACGCCCGCGGGGCAAGAAATCCTGACGCGTGTGCTTGCGGAGCACCTTACCAGTGGTGCGTGCCCCTACTCAAGAGACGCGACACAAGTGAAGTGCATAAATGATTCCTCATGACCTAATCTCAAATTGGGATCCGGATAAATAGTCCATTTCGGCTGTTCGGCGTGTGCGGTTTTATCGAACGGAGTCCTCAAACGAAACATGGATAACGCCTCCTTTCAATTCGTCTTCTTTGGCCTGGCTGCCGCAATCGTCTCTAACTTCAGCCGCTCGCCCATCTGGCGGTCGATCGTGCTGATGGTAGCCAGCATCGTCTTCCTCGGCCTCCTCATACAGAGCCCCATCGCTTTCCTGCCTTTGGCTGGATTTCTGCTGCTGGGATACGCAGCTCTTCAGTTGCTCGAGCGCGGATGGTCCAGGGCTCTGCCGTGGTGTATCGCCGCCGTCATCCTCGTCTACATCTGGCTGAAGAAATATACCATTCTCCCCGAAAGCAGTTTCCTGCAATACCCGTACTTCACACTCGGTCTCTCCTACCTCCTCTTTCGGGTCTTGCATCTCCTCATTGAAACAGGGCAGGAAACCCAGAAGAGGCACATCGGTATCGGCGCCTACCTGCTTTACACCCTGAATTTCACCACCCTAGTATCCGGCCCGATCCAGAATTATGACGACTTCGCTCGCGATCAGTTTGCTGCACAAACCATCCCGCTGGGTGCGCGCGTCATCGGCCTGCAATTGGAACGCCTCGTTCGCGGATTCTTCAAAGTTAACGTCTTGGCGATGATCTTCCATGCCATTCAGGAAGACGCAGTTGTGCAGATGCACCAGCCCATGTTGCTTCAATTGAAGATGTATGCCGCCATGCGGTTGGCCATCATGTACCCGCTCTTTCTGTATGCAAACTTCTCCGGGTATATCGATATCGTGATCGCCCTTGCGCGGTTGATGGGCGTGCGCCTCCCCGAGAACTTCGACCGCCCATTCGCTGCTTCCTCGTTTCTGGATTTCTGGAACCGTTGGCATATCACGCTCTCTACTTGGTTTAGAAATTACGTCTACAATCCCCTCTTGATCGCCCTCATGCGACGCAACTCCTCACTGGCCCTCGAGCCGCTTCTCGGCGTTTTGTGCTTCTTCGTCACATTCTTTATCATCGGCGTGTGGCATGGACGTACCTCGGAGTTCATCGTCTACGGTTTGCTGCTGGGTGGCGGAGCCGCAATCAACAAGCTCTGGCAAATCTGGCTGGCGCGCCTCCTGGGCCGAAAGGGCTACAAGGCACTGGCAGCCAATCCCATCTACATCGCGTTCGCCCGGGGTTTGACTTTCAGCTGGTTCGCCTTGGCGTTGTTTTGGTTCTGGGGAAGCTGGAGTGATATCGGTAGGATCTTTGGCGCATTGAGTGTTGCTGATTGGCTGGGCGTTTGGCTCGCAATCTGGATCCTCGCCGCTGCCGTTCTGGCCGGCTGGGAGTGGTTGCGCATTGCCCTCCTCTCCATCAAAACCGCGGGTACCCCGCTCCTCACCAGCCGCTACGCTCGGGTGGTGTACGCCTCAGCGCTGGGTTTGGCCGGCGTAGTCATCACCGTTCTGCTCAACCAACCGGCGCCAGGAATCGTCTACAAGGCTTTCTGACGATGCACAGTTCAAATGCCTGGACACACGGCTCGGTGATCATCGACTCAGCCACCAAGAGACCGGCGACAAGGGAGAGCTTCATGAAGCTGGCGCAACGAGTGTTCAGCTATGCTGACCAAATACAGTTCGCGGCCGCTTCCGGCGACTACAATCCCATGCACGTGGATCCATTGCAAGCTCGTCGAACCCAGGCGGGTGCGCCGGTCGTCCACGGAATCCACCTTCTAATCTGGGCGCTCGATTCGCTCGCATCCGAATATCCTGATTTGCCGCCACTGCGCAGTCTTCGCGCCCAATTCAGGAGCTTCGTATTTCTCGATGAAGTGGTCGCGGTCGAGCTCGCCCAAAAAAGCGCAACCGCTGCGAGACTGGTCATTGGAGTCGACGGCGCCACGAGATCGAAAGTGACAATCGACATCGGTCAGCCTGCGGAGAAGCGTCCGGAATGGGCAGCTCGGCCACTCAAACCTGTACCCCGCTCATCGGAACCTCTGAATCTCACGCTGGACGAAATCTCTGGCCGGTCGGGATGCATTCCCCTGCAAATGACCACGGATGAAGCAGCGGCATCGTTTCCCAACGCCGCCAAATGGTTGGGCGGCCATCAAATCGCGGCGCTCGCAGCCACCACTCATTTGGTTGGAATGATCTGCCCCGGTCTGCACTCGATTTACTCCGAGCTTGAGGCCGCGGTATGCGACGGTCCGGGCGATGAAAACTCCCTCAAGTTCCGCGTGACGGACACCGATGCGCGTTTTCGATCAGTTGAACTGGAGATCGCCAGCGCAGCCCTGAGTGGGGTCGTAAGAAGTTTCGCGCGCAATCCGCCGGTCGAACAACCTGCCATGCAGTGGCTCGCGCGGCGCGTTGGTCCTGCTGAGTTTAGCGGGGCCACCGCATTGGTCATCGGCGGTTCCCGTGGCCTGGGTGAATTGGCGGCCAAGATTATCGCTGCTGGAGGAGGGCGCGTTGTGGTTACGTGGCAGGCCGGTAAGGTTGATGCTCAACGAGTTGCCCAGGAGATTCGCGCCGCCGGTGGAGATTGCCAGGCTCTTGCCTACGACGCACGAGTGCCGGCTTCGGAACAACTCCAGCACCTGGAAAGTGAAGTCACTCACGCGTACTATTTCGCGACCCCCGCGATCTTCCGGCCTCAATCAGATATCTTCAACCCAGAGAGATTGAAAGAGTTTTTATCCGTCTATGTAGATGGCTTCTGGAATCTCTGTCAGGCGCTCCGCCGCCGGCAGCCCCGGTTATCGCTCTTTTACCCCTCTTCGGTCGCAGTGACCGAGCGGCCGAAGGGAATGACGGAATATACCATGGCAAAAGCCGCCGGCGAGATCCTGTGCACGGACATGAATTCTTGCTTCGGGCCTTCCCATGTGACTGTGAGCCGCCTGCCCCGATTGCCAACGGATCAAACGGCGTCCATTACCCCAGCCGAATCGGCTGACCCTCTCGAAACCATGATGCCCATTATCCGCGAAGTACAGTCCTGGCCGCGCTGACCGCGGTAAACGTCAATCGGCGTCTGCACTCCAGCCCTCCCGGCTTCCTGTCGTCTGCCTTCTGTCCTCTGCTGACTGTTCCTCTCCGGTATACTCGATAGGATATGTACAAGCGGGTTGTTCTCAAGCTCTCCGGAGAAGCCCTTGCCGGCTCCCGCGGATTCGGCCTCGATGCGGAAAAAGTGGCCGAAACCGCCGCTGAAATAGCCGACGTCCACTCCCTCGGCGTCGAGATCGCTATCGTCGTCGGCGGTGGTAACATCTTTCGCGGCGTAGCCGAACAGGCCCGCGAGATGGACCGCGTCAGCGCCGACAACATGGGGATGCTCTCCACCATCATCAATGCCATCGCCCTTCAGGACTCGCTCGAGCAGCGCACTGTCCAGTGCCGCGTCATGACTGCCGTCTTCATGAACCAGATCGCCGAGCCCTACATCCGCCGCCGCGCCGTCCGCCACCTCGAAAAAGGCCGGGTCGTCATCTTCGCCGCCGGCATCGGCAACCCCTTCTTCTCCACAGATACCGCCGCCAGCCTCCGCGCCATGGAGATCAAGGCCGACGTTCTCCTCAAAGGCACCAAGGTCGAAGGCGTCTACAATGCCGACCCCAAGCTCGTTACCGATGCCGTCAAGTACGATGAAATTACCTATATGGAGATCCTCAGGCAGGGGCTCAAGGTGATGGACCTGACCGCCGTCAGCCTCTGCAAAGACAACAACCTCCCCATGATCATCTTCAACATGAACCAGCCCGGCAACATCAAGCGGGTGGTAATGGGCGAAAAGGTCGGTTCCCTCGTCACCGCATGAGCCAGGCGGTAGGCCGGCGATTTATCCTCGGCATATTGACGCAGACATTCCCTTGAGGTTTTAAGCCCTTGAGGTATGCTTTTCCGCGCGTTTCGATTGAGTAATTGTCCCTGCAGGCTCTTTTCATTCCTTCATCGGATGGTATTCCTCTGCACCAAATCGCGTCACCGTCGCCTCCAACTCCGTCTAAGTACGCAGTGGAGATTCGCAAGCCAGACCGGCTAAACGCGTTGACCGGCCTGCGCACTTTCGCAGCCATCAACATCGTCCTCTTCCATTTTTCCAACCCCCAGTGGTTTGGCATCCTGGCGCCGGTCGTCAACGCCGGCTACGCTTCCGTCAGCTTCTTCATCCTTCTTTCCGGCTACGTCCTCGCCTACAACTATGGCAAGCGCGCCCGCGACGGCCAGCTCGACACCGTCCGCTTTTGGAAGGCCCGCTTTACCCGTCTCTATCCCATCTACCTGCTCAGCCTCTTCCTCGCCTGGCGCAACATTCCCGCCGAGTACGCCGCCCACACCCACGGCCTCTTCTGGACAGGCATGGTGCTCGCCCCCCTCCTCATGCAGGGATGGATTCCCGAGATTGCCACGTTCCTCAACACCCCCGCGTGGACCATGTCCGCCGAGTCGTTCTATTACCTGCTCTTCCCCGCAATCGTTCGCTGGCGCCGCCCCGACCGTCCCGCCCCCATCCTCCTCCGCCTCGCCGTCATCTGGGCCATCGGCCTCGTCCCCGGCACCCTCTACATAATCTTTAGCCCCGACGGCATCCCCCACCCCGACCGCTTCAGCTACGGGCCGTGGCTGCAGGCGCTCAAATTCACGCCGCTCCCGCATTTCGCCAGCTTCGTCTTCGGCGTCGTGTTGGCGCAGTTAGATGAGCTGATTCCCCGCGGCGGCATGCTCCGTCTCTTCCTCGGCATCTTCGGTTTCGCCTCCATCTTCTTTCTTCTCTGGTTGGGAGCCGACGTTCCCTACGCCGTCATCCACGATGGCCTGCTGATGCCGCTCTTTGGCTGCGTCATCCTCGGCCTCTCCGGCGACAACCCCCTCGCACGCGCCCTCGGCGTTCGCCCCCTCGTCTTCGTAGGCGAAGCCAGCTACTGCCTCTACCTCCTCCACTTCAACTTCTGGAACCTCATCCACGACACCCACGTCCTTGACCGTCTCGGCCTGGCGCGCTTCGATCCATGGATCAGCTACCTCATCCTCATCGCCCTCGCCCTGATCGCTCTCCACTTCGTAGAGAAGCCCGCCCAGCGCCAGCTGCGCAAGTGGATGAAGGCGTAGTCCAGTGGATAGTGACCCCAGGACCTTCTTACTCGCGCGCACAATGAAAAACGGGTATTCGCTTTGGAATGAGGCGGTTAAACCCAACTGCAACGTCGAATGTGGGATAAATCACGAAAAGACGCCCAACAGAGGGCGGTGAACAATGCACAGCAAACAGTGGAATCAGTGAAGAAAAAGAAGGATCCGAGGATCCTTCTTTCGATTTTGCCGGGAGAAATGCGAAGCCCCTCCGGGATGACGGAAACCCCCTCGGTGATCACCTTAAAACCGGCCATACGTTATCACTTCAAAACCGGCCAACGGAAGTGGCCGAAGACGTGATTGTTTTACCTTGCGGCTGCGTGCGTTTGCAAGGCGCAGTTTGAGTCGTTGACGTTGAGCCTGTTATTCAAGGGCTTCTGGTTGCGTGCTATGGTGGTAGTCGCTCCGCAGGGGTCGCGCCTTGCGGTGTGATCCAGGGCCGATGACACGGGGCTGGCTCCGAAGGAATCGGTAATCGAGACCCTCTGCGGTTTGGCTGAAGAGCTGGCCGTCGGAGGGTTTCGTGTCTTTGCCAACATTCCTAAGGTGAGGCTCGGTCGTGGGAGGCCTCTGGATCCCGAGCCGCGACGCCGCCGGGCGTTCTTTGCCCGGCACCCTTATCGCTTTTGCTTTTGTTTTTGTCATTGGCCTTCTCCCGGGACGCCGGTTTTAGTTCGCCCACTGCGTGGGCCACACTTGAGCACGTGTCCGTGGTGCAGGAGCCGATCCAGCATGGCGGAGACGGCGGCGCTGTCGCCGAGCAGCTTGCCCCAGTCTTCCACGGGTCGATTTGAGGTAATCAGCGAACTGGCCCGCTCGTAGCGTCTCATGATGATTTCCAGCAGTTCCTCGGCGGCAGGGAGCGGCAGCCGCTTCATTCCTAAATCGTCGATGATGAGTAAAGGCACGGTGGTGAGCAGTTCCATGTGTTCTTTGCGATTGCCATCCAGCGTGGCGTCTGCCAACTCTTCCAGCAAGATGTGCGCTTCGCGATAGAGCACACGATAGCCCTGCTGGATGACGGCGTGTCCGATGGCCTGGGCGCAGTGGCTTTTTCCGCTTCCAGCTGGGCCAAGAAAAAGTGCGTCTTCGCGCCGTCCGATCCAGGCAGCGGTGGCCAGGTCGAAGACCAGACTGCGGTTCATCTTTGGATTGAACTGGAAGTCGAAGTTGTCCAGTTGTTTGTTTGCGTCGCGGAACTGTGCCTGCTTGTGGCGCCTGTCCAGCAGCCGCTTGCTGCGACAGGCGAGTTCGTCGGAGACCAGGATGGAGATCAGGTCGATGGGGGCCATGTCTTCAGACTGCGCGTGAAGCAGGCGCGTCTCCAGCACTGCGGCCATGCCGCTCAGGCGTAGTTGCACCAGGGAGCGATTCAGTTCGATCAGGTTCATGGTTTGGGTTCCTCGAATTGGATTCGTTGTTGGATCAGGTCGCGATACTGGGTCAGTTCGCGGATGAGGGGATCTATTTGCCGCAGGCTCAGAGGAGCTTGCGGACTGCGCTCCAGGTAGCGGCGCACGAACTGGTATTCGCTCACGCCCAACTCCAGCGCCGCAGCACAGGCATGGTCGCACGTTGCACTGCCGTACTTCTTGGCCAGCGAGAGCATGCCCAGGATGCGGCGAACGCCGGCCTCGGCCTGGCGATGGTGGATCGCGTCGCAGACGGCGCCGATGTTGGCGCCGGCCTTGTGAGCCCGCGCCAGCAGTTGATGCGTATGCAGCGGTGTACGCTTGGGGCGGTCCTCATCCCGGATGCGATGTCCGCCACGCTTTTGCCCCAGATGCTCGCGCAGCAACTGGCCGGTGCGCGGATCGATCAGTCGCACGTACATCGAGTCCCATTGCACGTTGACCTTCCGCCCGATCCAGCCCGGCGGCGCGCCATAGTAAGCAGCTTCCACCTCGACACAGCCATCCAGGTGAACGGTGCGCTCGCCATACTGGTAATAGCGGAATGGCTCCAGTGGCAGCGCCTGCAGGTGAGGCTTCTCTTCGGCGAACATCGCCGCTACCTGCCGCTTGGTCCGGCCGTGGATGCGCTTGTCGGCCCAGCACTCTTCCCAGTGATCCAGATACGCCTGCGCTTCTTCCAGGCTCTCGAACTTCTTGCCCTTCAGCGGCGTTTTTTGCGCATGGGCTACGCCGGCCTCGACCTTACCCTTTCGATCTGGATCCCTCACTTTGCAGGGTAGTGCCGTCACACCGTAGTGAGCCAAGACATCGCGATAGAGGGGATTCAGGCCTGGATCGTAGATGTCCGGAGACAACACGCCCTCGCCAAGGTTGTCCAGCACCGCGATCCGCGGCGAACCGCCCAACCGGCGAAAGGCCTTCTCATGCAGTTCGGCCCACACCCGCGCACTGGAACGGAAGACCAGCAGCCGAACCGACTTGCGGCTGCAGCCCAAGGTCAGAACGAATAGCCGCGTGCGCCGATATTTGCCGCTGTCCGGATCACGCACCATCGAGCCCGTGCCGTAATCAACTTGGCACTCTTCACCGAGTTTGGTCTCGATGATCACCCTTGCTTCAGGCGATACCGCTCCGCGCAGCTTGCGCACGAATCGCTGAACACTCTGATAGCTGCTTGTAAACCCGTGCCGATCGACAAGATCCTGATAGATACCCATCGCGTTACGGCCCCGCGACAGTTCCAGCTCAATCATCTCCCGGTACGCTTCACTGGCTCCGGATGGGTGCCTGCCGCCCTGCTCCGGCAACGTCACTTCTGGCAAAAAGCCGGTGATCACTTCGTTGGCCGGTTTTGAATTATCCGTGGGTGCCGATCCGAAAAAGCCGGTGATCACCTCGTTGGCCGGTTTTGAACTGTCAGAGGCGGTAGTCACCAAACTGGCCGCTTTTGCTGGAGGCGTCCGCCCCCAGCCTCCCGGCGCGCGTAGTGCTATTCCGGCCGACCTCAAATAACCGCCGGCCGTCTCGCGACGGACTCCCGTCGCCGCCTCGATCCGACGCAGAGACCAGCCAAGACGCCCCAGCGCGATCACCTGTTCCTGCTTCGCTTTTTCCAAGACATTACCCATGCCAACCGAGGCTAACTGCCCCAGTCGAAGCTAATGTCTCAGGCCGTTTCTGTTTGGCCGGTTTTGAAGTGATAATCTATGGCCGCTTTTGGGTGATCACCAAGGGGCCCCAAAAGCGTGAATCGTTCTAGTTCCAGCGATTACGGCGCCCGAATGCACAACACCGCCAGGAATGAAGTACTCCTCACCGGCCTTTATCGGAATCTGCCTTCCCTCAATGACAAGTGTGTAGCAACCCTGCACGACGAGCATGTATTCATCAAATTCATGCCAGTGCTGGGACGATACAGCATCTTGCACACACGTCCAAAATGCCAGTTGGCTTCCCTCTACCCCGTCAAAAACGTAACCCTCGA
>Ga0210410_10002078_pt1 | contig 18119 bp, 16 predicted proteins | sample IncBWC4MmetaG_FD_161058 | JGI IMG/M metagenome (GOLD analysis project Ga0210410, IMG submission 161058) | Forest soil microbial communities from Barre Woods Harvard Forest LTER site, Petersham, Massachusetts, United States - Inc-BW-C-4-M | ecosystem: Environmental > Terrestrial > Soil >... | reverse complement strand
TTGACGTCGAGGACGATCGCAGCGCCAGCGGCTTTGGCGCGAGCGTAATGCGCGTCGGCATCCGCCACAATGACGTAAGAACCTTGCGTGTTGCCGCCGCCGATTTCGTCGGGGTGCTTCATCAAGCGGCCGTACTCGTCGTGGGCATGAACTTGCCCCGTGCCGAGCATGACCATGGAATTGCCAAACGTAAGCTGGGCGTGGGCGATGGTATTGTCCGGGCCGGGAACCACGAGATGCTTCTCGAACGCAAACGCCTTGCACAGCCATTCGATGGCGGCGGGCGCGTTGCGGTAGCGCAGGCCTGGAATAATTAACGCCTGGGAAATGTTGCTTGGAACTAAATTTGTATTGGTCATGAATTTATCCTCCACGCAGATTCTCGCAGAGTCCGTGCGGGACGTATTGTAAAAATTTGAAGTCCGAGCCTGACGCTAGCCAGTCGACTCGGCCGGAGGAATTTCTTCGCGTCGCGAGGCGAATTTGTGAGGCGCGTCGCTCGCGTTCAGGGAACCTGCTGCGGAAAAGCTTGCGTTCCGGTGGGCGTGAACTCAAAACGCAAGAGCCATTCGCTGGGAATGCTATGGCCATCGGCTTCAGGGGATTGAAATTCCCAGCGGCGCGCGGCTTGCAGAGCGAGATCGGAGAAAAACTTGCTGGGGCTGGGGGAATCGAGATCCGCCGCGGATACATTTCCGGAAGGATCGACGTGAACCCGCACCACTACGCGGACTTTTCCGTGAATGGTGTCGCGGGCCTTCTGCGAAACGTCGGGAAGAACTTGATCGAGGACTTCACCGCGCGCTGAACTGCCGGCTGGATAGCCCGAAGACGCTGAAGCCCGAGGCGCCGTTGGGGAGGCGTCGAAATTGGAGGAGGCTTCTTTTGCGATGGCTTCTTTCTCGCTGGCGGTTTTCAAGGAGTTCACCGCGGTTGGCTCGGATGTTTTCGTTTGCGACGGCCGGACAGCAGCCGCCACAGGCGCAGCCGCTGGCGGCGCCGGCCGGGGAGCAGACGGCTCGGCGATCGGCTTGGCGTGCTCCTGCGGGATCACGGCGGTAGAGGCCGGCGGAGCGGCATCGTGGTGACCCAGGAATTTTGTGGCGGCGAAAATCACGATCAGGACGAGAGCGACGGTCGTTCCGAGAAGTAGATTGCGCGAATTGGATCCCGGTCGCTGGCCGCCTCTTAGTGTCTGGGGCCGGGCGTCCGGCATACGCGACATTTGCTCCTTCGGCAGCGGTGGAACGGGAGAGAGCGGAACGGCTAGTGGCGAAGTGGGTTTGACCGGCGCTGTTAGCGGGATCGGGGGAGCGGCTGATCGCGCAGGAGCAGCGGTTGAGATCGGAGCCAAGGAGTCAATGGAGGAAGGGGCTACCGAAGCAGCTTTGGACGAACTTATGGAAGCACTCGCGAGAGAAACGGCGGAGGGTGCGGTGGGAGAAGCCGCGGAAGAGGAGGCCGCAGGCTTGGCGGAATTGGGATTCAAGCACGCTGCGATTTCGGCGATGGGCCAACGGCGCGCGGGATCTATTCGCAAGGAGTGGCTAGCGATTTCTAGGAAGGGCGATTGCAGCGAGTCCGGCAGAATGTGCTCGGCGTTTTGCACCGTGGGCACGCGAAGCGTGAGAGCTTCGACAAGAGTGACGCCGAGCGACCAGGCATCGGCAACGGAAGAAAGGGGAGCGGTTGGGGATTCGGGTGCATCGTAGGCGGTGGTTTCCTCGAGGGAATTGCGTGGCTCACCGAGGGGCGAAATGCTGTCGCACGAAAGTTTGATTTGATCGCCGGTGGCCAGAATGTTCGCGGGCTTGACGTGGCCGTGCGCGAGGCCCTGGGAATGAAGAAAAGCAAGTGCCCCGAGGACGGGTTCGAGCATGCCACGCGCTTCCGAAGGCGTGAGTGGGCGCTGGGGAAGAATCTGGGCAAGATTTTCTTCCTGGAACTCCATGACCACGTAGAGCATGTCCGTGTTTTGGAACATGCAGCGCCCGGATTGAAGGAGAGAAACCAAGTTGGGATGGGAGAGTTGAGCGGCGCGGTGCCAGAGCGCAAGCTGGCGGTCGGCGGAGGCGGGGTCCGCTGGCATGAGCTTGATGGCGGCTTTCTGCGGACTTTTGTCTCCAAACTTGGTGGCGAAGATGGCGGAGTTGTTCGATCCGCCCAGATATTCACCGAGGAGAAATTTCGCGTCGACAACCTGGCCTTGCCATTTTTTACGGGTTTCGATCATGGTGCACCCCCGATGGGAGAGTTTCGATTGGCCAACATTTCCGAACCCAGGTTTCGGTGCTGGGAATCACCCGAAAAGGAACGCCGCGGTGCTTGAGGGAGGCTGGAACTCAAGACCTGATAGCTCGTAGGCGCCTGGGGCTGGGCGCTCGATGAGACAATTCTCGCATGAAATGGAATGGTTGCAATGGGACTAGTGCGAATTGGTTATGGAAAGAAGCGAGCTTCCAGTGGGAGTTGCTTCTTCAAGGGTGAACCAGCGGGGAAGGGTGCATGGGTGGAGATGAAGAGGGCACGCGTATGGTATACGATGCCGAAGGGCGATTCCGCGGCGAAGCCATGACGGTGGCGAGGATCGCGCGGCACAGGCGAGTGTGTCTCCGGGACGTTTAGTAAATTCATCTTCTTAGAGAATGGGGATGCGATGAAACATTCATTCGGAATGGTGCTGGCGGGGTTGTGCGTTTTGGGGGCAGGAACGCTGCTGGTAGAGACGCATGCGGTGCGCGCCAGCGCGGACGCGGCGGATGAGGCCATGGCAACGATCCGGCCCGAAGCGATTCGCGCGGACATGCGTTTCCTTGCGGACGATTTGTTGGAAGGGCGCGGCACGGGCACACGCGGGCACGAGCTTGCGGCGAAATTCATCGCTGCGGAGTTTGAAGGAATGGGCTTGGAGCCGGCGGGGGAAAAGGGCACTTACTTCCAGAACGTGCCATTGCGATCCGCGCGGCCGGACCAGGAAAAGACAGAGTTGGTACTGATGCGCGACGGGAAAGAGCAAAGGCTGGCTTTCCGCCGAGACTTTATCGCGCCGGGTGATCCGGGACGGACCGAAACTTCGGTGGAAGCGCCTGTGGTGTATGTGGGATTTGGCGTTACCGCGCCCGAGCAGGGGTACGACGACTACAAGGGCGTCGACGCAAAAGGAAAAATTGTGGCGCTAGTGTTTGAAGCGCCGAATTTCGAGTCTTCGCTGAAAGCTCATTATTCGTCGTTTGAGGTGAAGGCGGCGAATGCAGTTGCGCATGGAGCAGTCGGGATGATCGTGCTGGACGACCCAGTTCTGGAGCAACTGTATTCGTATAGCGAACAGGTACGGGATTTGGCGTTTCCGCAGTTGCGCTGGCTGGACAAAGAGGGAAGGCCGAACGACTATTTTTCGGACTTGAAGGGCGGCGGCTTTCTCAACCTGGAAAGCGCAAAGAAATTTTTCGAGGGCAGCGGGCACACCGCGGAGGAAGTATTCGAGGCCGCTAAAGCGGGCAAGCCTTTGTCGTTCGCGATGCCGATGACCGCAAGGGTCCACAACGTGACTAAGCTCGATGATGTTCACAGCCCGAATGTGGTGGCCAAGCTGGAAGGCAGCGACCCCATTTTGAAGAACGAGTTTGTGGTATTCACCGCGCACCTCGATCACCTGGGGATCGGCGAGCCGGTGAACGGGGACAAAATTTACAACGGAGCGCTGGACAACGCTTCGGGATCGGCCATCCTGCTGGAGCTGGCGCGGGCGTTTCATGGGATGAAGCAGCGGCCGAGGCGGTCGATCCTGTTCGTGTCGGTAACGGGAGAAGAAGCGGGACTGCTGGGGTCGGATTATTTTGCGCACTACCCGACGGTAGCCAAGGACGCGATCGTGGCGAACGTCAATATGGACGAGGATCAGATGCTGTGGCCGCTGGAAGACATCGTTGCGTACGGTGCGGAACACTCCAGTCTCGATGCGGTGGTTCGCAAGGCGGCGTCGCGGATGCATCTGGTGATCAGCCCCGATCCCGCGCCGGAAGAAGTGGATTTCATCCGCAGCGACCAATATTCGTTTGTGAAGCAGGGAGTACCGGCGGTGGCGTTGTCGCCGGGGTTCAAGTCCGACAATCCAAAAATCGATCCGGCGGCGATTTTCAAGAATTGGGAACAGACGCGCTACCACCAACCGAGCGACGACATGGAGCAGCCGGGGATGGATTTTAACGAAGCGGCGAAGTACGCGCGATTCGTTTTTCTTTGCGCGTATTTGATTACGGAAGACACGGCGAGGCCGGTCTGGAACAAAGGCGATTTCTTCGGGGAACATTACGGGAAGCGAAAACAGTAGGGCGCAAAAACTCAGAATTCTGGCGGCAATCGATAGGGGTAAAGCCCGTCCAATACGTTGTCACGCGCCAAGAGGGGTACTTTAGAAAGACTTGTCGCAAACTAATTGGCTGTTGTCAGGAAGATATCGTAAGCGGTCCGTCCCACTTCGGATGTGTCCTTTCGATCGTCAGGATTGACCTTGGCGCGGTAACGGAAGAGATTGCCGTATTGATCTCGGCGCATGGAAACATGATAGTTCAAACTGAGGGAATCCACGCCCATGGAGGGAAGAGTATGCAGCTCGTCTGGCTGGCAGACGCCGTCGTGATTGGCGTCGATCCACAAACGCAGGGACGAAAAAATCTTGTCGCGGGAATCAATGATGCCGTCACCGTTGCCGCCATTTTCCGGAAGGTCGTAGACGGCCAGAGCCGCAAACCCGTTGGGATGGCCCGAGGCAGGCTGAGGCGTGAAATTGCCGAAGAGTTCTTTCCCGTTGTGAATCAAACCATCGGCTCCAGGGAGCGCAAGAAAAGCGTTGTCCGCACCCACCGCCGTCCAAGCAATCTGTACCGGTCTGCCGTCGCCGCTGATATCAAAGAGGACCCCTTCGGATGCATCTGTCAACACGAATCCATCTCCGCTTAAATCTAGAATGATCGGGCTGCAGACCGGAGCGGGGCTGCCACCCTGAGGAGAAATGCTGCCGCTCTGAAGACATGGATCAGACGGAGGACTCCCGCACTGGAAAAAGAAACTCGCCCTGGCAAATGCGCAAGGCGCGCTGGCCGTAACGGAATTGGCGCCGTAGGGGAGAATCGTCGAGAGACCTCCAGCGGATTGCGCATGGATGGTGCAAAGGGCGCAAAACAGCATCGAGGAGAGAATCGCCAGACTCCAGTGGATTTTTTTCATTGCCCGCTCCTTAGTGACACCAGCCTAGTGGGAGAGAACCGCGTCGATCAATCGGATTCACCATAAATCAATGCGCGCGACTCGGTTTCATTGGCCGGGCGGTTTCGCATTCTGCGGATAAATAAGTTTGTACTGAAGGCGGTCGATAGGGATGGTAGTCCGCCGACCCGCAGAGTCGGTTTTGGCCAGCGATGCGATACGGATTTGCAGGTCATACTCAACGCCTGCGAATGGATTGTAGGATAATTCTAGGATGAGGGGGCGGTTGACGCTTGCGATGGCTTGCAGGAGTAGACTCCTCGCTGAGACGTTTTCCCCTCCCAACGTAGGTCGTGATCGTAGGAGAGTATTCCCCCATTCGATATAGCCAAATTTGATCCCCGTTTTTGCGGATAGCTGATCGAGAATCAGATACACGGTTTCTTTTGCGCTACGGGTCTCTATCGGAATAGATATCAGGGTGTCCAGGACCGGATTAACATACTCATCACGGCCTACGTCGTCTTTGACGAACGCCCCAATCACTGCGAAGCGGCCTCCTGGTTCCCTGACAACGCGAAATTTGCCCGGATTTCCGCTCTGGTTATAATCTGCGACGATTTTGTTGAGTACCTTCTCCTCTTCGACCACAGAAGTGGCGGTGTTGGGTGGTTCGGCGTACTCACTGTGAAAGGCTCCGCCAGAGAGTATACGCTGGCCTCGCTCGCCCGGATGGACCGCCCGCCATTCCGGGTTCGTGATGTCGAGGAAATCATGTTCGCTATGAAACGAAGGGTCTTCATAATCCACCACCCATCCGTATTCTTCCCGGACAGCCTCCAAAGCTTGCCTTAACGGATGGGTATCGCTTGCGAGAACTAGCGCCAAGGTACCGCGGTGTTGTACCGTCCCATGTTCCACGAATTTGACAGCAGGTCGCAGCTCTTGGGCACGAGCTTGGCTCGCAATCAGCATGAACGTTAACACGCTAAAGATGCTCCGCATATAAATTCCCCCCGTCGGACTACCTGAGCAACTCTAAAAACTCGCCGGAATTGGAGGCCCGCAAACCTTTGGGGTCCCGCGGCAGTTTGTGATTTGGTAGGAGTGCGTGGCCTCGTTCACAACCGCAATGGTCGTAGAAATTGTATCGCTTTCATAGACGGAAAGAGTGGAATCGTCGCACATGATTGCGACATCCTGAGGAATGGTGATCGTGCAGGGCATCGTCAACTTACCGGCGGCTTGTGCCTGCATGATCCCGATAACCGCCTGGGCGTTGAAGCCGATGTAGTCATAACCCCAAACATCAGATGGAGCGGGATTCGTGACTCCGGTATCGAGGGAAAATGTTCCGACGTTCCACGATCCGCCGCTAAGCGACGGATTTTAGGGCACCTGAGAACCTGTGAAATAGCAGCCGTTATTCGGGGTGCCTAATCCAGTAGATTCTTCAATTTCTCTTCCGACGACGCTGTTAGGTGTGCTCAGTGTCTCGTAGAACTTGGATTTCGAACTATCGTTTGGGTTTTCAGGCACTCCGCCGTAGGTCGTAGCATAGCTAGTTGGGATGATACAACAGGACTGCGAGGAGGTTCTCTTCGGGTTGACTATGACAAATAACCCGGCAACCAAAAAGACTAGCGGAGCAGGTAGAATTCTCGATCGACTCATGGCTCTCTCCTGGGTCTAAGTGCTCGGAGTCTAGGCAATTTCAATCCACGCCCTAAAGCTTTCTGAAGGACCGACTAACGGGTTCGGTCCGAAATCTCCCAAGTCGGTCACGCGCGAATATAAGGCTCCATATTTAGTCCGTTAAGTGAATTCCTATTTATATAGAAATGGACTAGCTTTAGGAGAGATTATGAGATCGTTCCGCTAGAATCTTCGAGTGTTTTGAAGCGAACCACGGATGTGAAAGTCAAAACAAGACACTCCGAGGGTTTAGCTCGCACAACGGCGTGTCACGGGCGAACATCCTGCGTCAGAGCCCTTACAATCCGATTTGAAAATTCCTCTGCCGCACTGATCGAGAGTGTCGCAGTGGCATTTCTCCATCATTTTGCGGAGCAGGCGCTGCATCGTTTTAATCTGTCCGCTCAATATTTCCAGCTCGGAAAGTTTTCGCTGCGACAGTTCCTGCCAGCGCGCGGAGGCTGGCGTGACGTTGCGAAATCCAAAAAAGAGCCGTTTAATCTCATCGAGCGTGAAACCCAACTGACGTGCGCGCTGGATGACGGCGAGGCGGTTCAGCACCGTGGCGTCATACCGGCGCTGGCCGCTGATGCGTTGCGCGGGAAGAAGAATGCCAATCTGCTCGTAGTAGCGGATGGCTGACGGGCGAAGACCCACCTGTTGTGCCACCTCGGAGATCGTTAATTGCGCCACAGCTTCATTGTAGAGCCGCTGGATTTGAGCGGCTACTTTACTTCCCAAGTGTCGCCGGAGCGGAGGAGTTTGGTTAGGTCGCCGGGGCCGCGCTTGGCGATGACCGCGTTGATTTGCTCGCGCATGACGTCTTCGTAGCGCGGGACATCGTCCCAAGCGCGCAGAACGCCGATGGGAGTGGGGAAGCCGTCGCGATGCTCCATGTGCGAGAGCAAAAAGGCGTACGACGGGCGGGGATGATGCGCGTCGTGGATCAAAAGATCGGACTCGGTAACGCCGTTGCCGAGCACGACGACTTCGATATCGCCGTCGGGTTTGCGGCGGATGCCCTTGTCGCGATTTTTGCCGAAGACGAGCGGCCTGCCGTGTTCGAGCTGGAGAACATGCTCGCTGCGAGCATCGCGTTCGGTGAGATTGAACCACGCGCCGTCGTTGAAGATGTTGCAGTTTTGCAGGATTTCGACGAAGGCGGAGCCTTTGTGGGCGGCGGCATGCTTCAAAGTGTCTTTCAAATGCGCCTGGAATACGTCGACGGAGCGCGCGACGAAGGTGGCTTCGGCGCCGATGGCCAGCGAAATCGGATTGAACGGGCGATCGACGGAACCGAACGGCGTGGACTTGGCTTTTTTACCCGTTTCGGAAGTGGGCGAATACTGGCCTTTGGTGAGGCCGTAAATGCGGTTGTTGAAGAGCAGAACTTTCAGGCCGACGTTGCGGCGCAGCATGTGAATGGTGTGATTGCCGCCGATGGAGAGCGCATCTCCGTCACCAGTCGCGACCCAAACTTCGAGATCGGGGCGTATGGCTTTGAGGCCCGTTGCGACAGCGGGCGCGCGGCCATGAATGGTGTGAAAGCCGAACGTGTTCATGTAATACGGAAAACGGCTGGAGCACCCGATGCCGGAGACGACGACGAAATTTTCGCGCTTGATGCCGAGTTCCGGAAAAACGGACTGCACGGCGGAGAGAATGGCGTAGTCGCCGCAGCCGGGGCACCAGCGGACTTCCTGGTCGGTCTGAAAATCTTTTTTCGTGAGCGGTATGAGCGGCGGCAGTGTGGCCGTGGTCATTGCAAAATCTCCTAAACTCCCAGCACTTCTTCGATTTTTTGCTCGAGCTCGGCTTGCTTGAAGGGGCGGCCCTGAATTTTGTTGAGGCCGATGGCGTCGACAAGAAACTTCGCGCGCAAAACCCAGAGAAGCTGGCCCATGTTGAGCTCGGGGACGAGAACTTTTTTATAACGCTTCAGGATGTCGCCGACGTTGGCCGGCAGCGGATTGAGATGGCGCAAGTGGAGATGGCCGATCTTGCGGCCCTTGGCGCGCTGGGATTTGAGTGCGGCGGTGATGGAGCCGTGCGTGGAACCCCAGGCGACGATCAGCAAATCGCCTTCGGGATCGCCAGCGGGAAGCACGTCGGGAATGTCCTGTACGATCCCCGCGACTTTGGCGGCGCGGATGCGCACCATGTTTTCGTGGTTGAGCGGCTCGTAATTAATGTTGCCGGTAACGTCCTGCTTTTCGAGGCCGCCGATGCGGTGCTCGAGGCCGGGAGTTCCGGGAACGGCCCAGGGACGCGAAAGCGTCTGCGGATCGCGCTTGTAGGGCAGGAAACCGTTGGGGCTGTTGGCTTCCTTCGCGAAATGGACGGGAATTTCCGGAATGTCTTCGACGTTGGGAATGCGCCAGGGCTCGGCGCCGTTCGCAAGGTAGCCGTCAGATAGAATAATGACAGGAACCATATATTTGATAGCGATGCGGCTGGCTTCAAGCGCCACCCAGAAGCAATCCGAGGGCGTGGACGCCGCGAGAATGGGAATGGGCGCCTCGGAGTTGCGGCCGAAGAGCGCCTGGAGCAGATCGGCTTGCTCGGTTTTTGTGGGCAGACCGGTGGACGGGCCGCCGCGTTGGATGTCGCAAATGACGAGCGGAATTTCCACGGCGACCGCGAGGCCGAGAGCTTCCGTTTTGAGAGCCATGCCGGGGCCGGAAGTGGTGGTGATGGCCAGCGCGCCTGCGTATGCCGCGCCGATCGAGGAAGTAATGGCGGCGATTTCGTCTTCGGCCTGAAAGGTCATGACGCCAAAATCTTTGTACTGCGAAAGCTCGTGAAGAATGTCGGATGCGGGCGTGATGGGATAACTGCCTTGAAATAAGGTGAGGCCCGCTTTTTGCGCGGCGGTGACGAAGCCGAGCGCCAGCGCCTGGTTGCCGCTCATGCTGCGATACAGGCCGGGAGTGAGCTGCGCGGGCGGAATTTCGTAGTTGATTTGAAAAGCTTCTGTGGCTTCGCAGTAGGAATAACCGGCTTTCATCGCCAGCTTGTTGGCTTCGACGAGCAGCGGTTTTTTCTGAAACTTATCGTCGATCCAGCGGACGGTGGAGTCCATGGAGCGGTTGTAAAGCCAATAGCACATGCCGAGGGCAAAGAAATTTTTACAACGGTCCATCGATTTGGCGTCGAGGCCGAGATGCTCGAGGGCGCGGCGGGTGAGGCGTTCGAGCTCGACGGAGAAGAGGCGGAACTTATCGAGGGAGTGGTCTTCGAGTGGATTGACCGTCATCTGCGCTTTGCGCAGGTCGTTGTCGGTGAAGCTGTCGGAATTGACGATGAGGATGCCGTTGGCCTTGAGGTCGGCGACGTTGGTTTTCAGCGCGGCGGGATTCATGGCGATGAGCACGTCGATGGCGTCGCCGGGGGTGTAAACGTCGGTCGAAGAAAAATGGAGCTGGAAACCGCTGACGCCAGGGAGCGTGCCCGCAGGAGCACGGATTTCGGCGGGATAGTCCGGGAACGTGGCGATGTCATTGCCGTAGAGCGCGACGGTGTTGGTGAACTGGCTGCCGGTGATTTGCATGCCGTCGCCGGAGTCGCCTGCGAAGCGAATGACCGCCTGGTCGATGACTTCGCGCTTGGCCTTCGGCAGAGGAATATCAGTGATTGTGGACATAGGGTCCTAAACTCCCGCGTATAAAGGCTCCCCGATAGCTTCCCCCGGAGGAGTGTGGCTCAAAATATTCAATCAGGCGGTGCGAAAAACTGGATGGATGCAGCAGCGAACCGCCGTAGCCCCTTGAAAAGAATACCATACCGGCCCGCGCGCGGCGGGGAGAGAGTCCGCCGCGCAGCAATGTGTCGTTATAGAAAAGGACGTGACCGAGAACGGAACGGTTTCATAGCCGAACTTTAATAAATCGGAGAGGAAGGATGAAATAGCAAGGTTTCCGGCAGAGGAAGCCGTCTCTGGCTTTCGGAGGGTTTGAAAGAGAGGCTTGACATACATAGATGGAGGAGTTATGGACGTAACGAAAGAAGAACAGAGCAGCGATAGAAATAGGAAACTTCTGCTTGACGTTCGCTTTCTTTTCGCCTAAAGTGGCTGTGGAAAAGTCTGGTGCGCGGAGGCGAGCGATGACCCTGACGAAACGGCAAAAGGAAGTGCTGGATTACCTGGTGGCGTTCGAGACCAAGCACGGGTACGCGCCGAGCTTTGAAGAGATCGGCAAGGGACTGAAGCTGACTTCGCTGGCCACGGTGCACAAGCACATCACCACGCTGGAAAAGAAGGCATTCATCCGGCGCGGGTATAACCAGAGCCGGTCGATCGAGATTTTGCAATTGCCGAAGTCGGTGAAGGAACAGGTGCTGGATCGCAGGGTGCAGGAGCTGCCGCTGGTGGGACGCATTGCGGCGGGGAGGCCGCTGGAGGCGGTCGAAGAGCGGGAGACGCTTTCGCTGGGAGATTTCGCGCGCGGCGGGAATTCGTTTGTGCTGCAGGTCAAGGGCAGCTCGATGATTGAAGATCACATCATGGACGGCGATTACGTGGTCTGCGAGCAGACGCAGGTGGCGAATGCAGGGGATATTGTGGTGGCGCTGGTCGGCGGGGATGAGGCGACACTGAAGCGGTTTTACCGCGAAGGCGCGGGGAAGATCCGGCTGCAGCCGGCAAATTCGGAGATGGGGCCCATCATTTTGGCGGCGAACGATGTGAAGATTCAAGGGCGCGTGATCGGGGTTTTGAGAAAATATTAGGATTTTCCTGGAAGAGATTTTGGTTGATATGGCTTTGCTTCGGCACATGGCACCGAAAAAGATAAGAGTTCGTTGATTGAGACGCTTTGGTGGTAGGGGCGCAGCAATGCTAGGCCCCTACAATGGAATCTCCCCCGCAGTGCTGCCTCGAAACTTCGCCCCAAGCACGAGCATCAAATTCCAGTTACTATAGACGCTCTTTGCCTGGCCGGTGCTTGTGCAGATGCTGCGGCAGGGGATAAGCCGCTCGAGATACTTTCTGTGGAAAGGTAGAGAGTTTGGCGACCAAACGCGAAAACATTTTGATTGTCGAGCCGGATGAGAAATCGAAGCAGTTGCTTCTGGAGTTGCTGCGCTCCGCGGGATACGACGTATCGCCGGCGCCGACGCAGGAAGACGGCTTCACCATCGTGCAGAACGGCGGCGTGGATCTCTTTCTCCTCTCCGCGGATCTTTCCGATCTGCAATGCTGCAACGCCCTGGCGGAAATCAAAGGGCTGGCGGCAACAGCGACAACGCGTGTGATCTTGCTCACGCGCGGCGGTGGCATCGAGCGGGCCCGGGGACTCGACCTGGGAGCGGACGATGTGCTCTCTCCGCCGTGGGAATCGGCGGAATTGCTGGCGCGCGTGCGCGTGCAACTGCGCGACAAACATGCGTATGAGCAATTGCAGGAAAAGACGCGCATTGCGGCGGAAGGACAGGAAATTGCGCACACCGCGTTTCAAGCGCTGGCCGTGACGGAAAAAATGACGCGCGACGCCACCACGCTAGATCGCGCATTGAAAATTGGCGTCGGTTCGCTGATTTTTGTTGCCGTCATCATTGCCGGAATTTTTCTGCTCTATTCGCGGCGTGCAGATAAGGAGACGAAACGCGCGTATTCGGTGATCGCCCAACTGGAGCACGGTGTTCGCCGGCAAGAAGATTTGATGGCGGAAACGCGTAAGATGCGCGCGGACATGCAGCAGACAGATGCGGCGCTGCAGAAGGAACAGCTGCAACGCCAGGCCGAAGAGTTGAAGCAGAAAATCTCGAGCGGAGATTCCAGCGATGTGGCCGGTTTGCGGAAGCAGCTGGAAGAAACGACCGGGCGCTTGAAACGCGTGGTCAGCGAGTCCGATGCGGCTGAGGGAGTCATTCGATCGTACGCGCCGAGCGTTTGCCTGCTGCATGTGTCGGTGGCGTTCAACGACAAGAATTCTGGGAAGCGCTTGCGCTATGGCGGCATCAATCCGGACGGCGAGCCGCTGAAGGACAGCGATGGCAATCCCGTTTATACGCTGGAAGGACGGGCGCCGGAAGTGCGCGCGGATTTCTTCGGCACGGGATTCGTCGTGGGCGACGGAAAAATTCTGACGAATCACCACGTGGCGCAGCCTTGGTGGAAGAATGACGAGTTGAGTTCCGCGGTGCAGCAGGGCTTGGAACCCACGATTGCTGAGATGTCCGCATACTTTCCGGATGCGCCTGCCGCCATCTCGGTGGGAATTTCGCAGATTTCCGAGGAGGCCGATCTTTCCTTGCTGCATGGGGATCTTTCGAGCTTGAAACGCCCCATTCTGAAGCTCGACAGCCGGAAAGAAGCGGCGGTGAGCGGGCAGTCGGTAATTTCCCTTGGTTATGCGACGGGCATCAGCGCGATTCTGGCGCGGGCCGGCGAGGAAGCTGTCGATGACATCGTGAAAGTGTCGGGCGGCGATCCAACGAAGATCACGGGTGAGTTGCTGCGCCGCAAACTGATTCGGCCGCTGGTGACGCAAGGACACATCGGCGACGTGCTCGTCGACAAAATTGTTTATGACGCACAGACAACTTCCGGTGGATCGGGAGGGCCGCTGATCAACCGCGACGGACAGGTGATCGGAGTGACGTTCGCGGTGGTCAAAGGCTTCGGCGGTTCCAACTTTGGTGTTCCAATCCGATATGCCCAGCCGCTGCTCAAACCCTAACGGGAGTCGATAAGATTTCACCCAAATACAATCTCGACGCAGCGTCGAGGCACCCTGTATGAGGAAAAACTACGCTACAGTTTTGCGCTCGACGCTGGCTTGCGCACTGGCTGTCCTGTTGGCGTGGCCAAGCCCGGCGCGCGCCTACGCGGTGCTCTCCCACGAGGCGATCATCGATGCGGTGTGGGAGACGCACATCAAGGCATCTCTGCTGAAGAAATATCCAAACTCGACGGCAGAAGAACTGCACGCTGCGCAAGGCTACGCCTACGGCGGAGCCATCATTCAAGACATGGGTTACTACCCTTACGGAAGCCACTTTTTTAGCGACTTGACGCATTACGTGCGCAGCGGAGATTTCATCCTGGCGCTTTTGAACGATGCACAAAACCTGAACGATTATGCGTTCGCCCTGGGCGCGCTGGCGCATTACGCCGCGGACAACGACGGCCACCGCATTGCCACCAATCGCGCGGTTCCGATTCTCTATCCTAGATTGAAAAAGAAATACGGAGACAGCGTTTCCTACGAACAAGATCCCCTCGCGCACGTGAAGACCGAATTCGGATTCGACGTGCTGGAAGTGGCGCAGAACAGATACGCCCCGGACAGCTACCACGATTTCATCGGCTTTGCCGTGGCCACCGATCTCCTCGATCGCGCTTTTCGCGAGACCTACGGCTTGGAGCTGAAAAGCGTTTTGCTCGACGAGAAAAAGGCCCTCGCTGCGTACCGCCGGGACGTGAGCAAGCTGCTTCCGGAAGCTACACGCATCGCCTGGAGCCTGAAAAAAGATGAGATCCAGGCCGACGCCCCCGGCACCACGAAAAAAAAGTTTCTCTACAACCTTTCACGCTCGAACTATGAGCGCGAATGGGGCAGGGACTATCCAAAACCAACGTTTAAAGAAAAGTTTCTGGCGTTTCTCACCAAGCTGATTCCCAAGATCGGGCCGCTTAAAGTCCTGCAATTCAAGACGCCCACGCCGCAGACCGAGCAGATGTTCGAAGCCAGCTTCAATGCCACGCTGGACCGCTACCGGCTCCTCCTCGTGGAAGAGCGGGGAGGCCTGCGCAACCTGCCCAATGATAATTTTGATCTCGGCGAGACGAGCGGTCCCGGAAAGTATCAACTGAACGACGATACTTATGCCAAATTGCTCGACAGGCTTGCGGAGCAAAACTTTGCGGGAGTTTCCCCCGAGCTGCGAGCGAGTTTGCTGGAGTTTTATTCCGATCTGAACGCCCCCTATGCAACCAAGCGAGATCCAAAAGCCTGGACGCGCGTGCAAACGGAACTTGGGCAACTGAAGGAGGGTGCATCTCCTCCAGCACTTCCCGCCTCTTCCGTGAGTACTCCAGGCGGACGGCTTGTGGAATCGACAGATCCGTTGGTAACGACTGCACCGTGAGCGCCGGCCAACTCCGCAAACACGAACAATTTCATTCGCGTTTTCTCCGCAACCAGCGCGACCTGATCGTTTATGTGCCTCCGGGGTACGACGAGCAGCCGTGGCGTCATTTTCCCGTGCTGTACCTCCACGACGGCCAAAATCTTTTCGATGGCGCGACCTCCTTCATTCCGGGCATGGACTGGCATGTCGGGCAGACTGCGGACCACTTTATCGGCATCGGCGCGGTCGAACCGCTAATCATCGTTGGGATTTACAACACGGGAAAAGCGCGCATCCAGGAATATACGCCGACGCGCGTGCCACGGCTGGGCGGCGGACGCGCCGGCCGTTACGCAAAATTCTTGATCGAAGAAGTGAAGCCTTTCATCGACAGCAGCTATCGCACGCTTTCGGGGCCGCTGCACACGGGACTTGGCGGATCCTCGCTTGGCGGTTTGGTGTCACTCTATCTTGGGCTCAAGATGCCCAACATTTTTGGGAAGATTGCCGCGCTTTCGCCCTCGGTCTGGTGGAACCAGCGCGTCATGCATCGCTTTCTTGCCGCAGCTCGCGTGCATGCGCGGCCGCGCATCTGGCTGGATATCGGAACGAAGGAAGGACCGCGCATCGTGCAGGACGTCGAGCAATTCCGCGACGTACTGCTGGAAAAGGGCTGGCAGTACGAACACGACCTGCACTACGAACGCATCGAAGGCGCCGAACACAACGAAGCGGCGTGGGCGCGCCGCGTCGGTCCTTTCTTGCAATTTTTGTATCCGGCGCAATAGAGCGCTGTATAATTCGCGCTCGCGGCGAAGCCATTGGTGGTTGCGCCAGCTTGTGGTTCCTGCGGGTTTAGGGAGCGTCGAATGCCGGACAGTCGACCGCTTACGATCCTCTGTGTAAGTTCCTACGAAAAAGGACAGGAGTTTCTGCGCACCTGCAAGGCCATGGGCTGCCGCGTGTTGCTGCTCACCGTAGAAAAATTTCGCAATGGCGACTGGCCCCGCGAATGTATCGACGAAATTTTCACCATGCCGGAAGATTTGCCGCTGCAGGAGATCATTTACGCGGTGAGCTATCTGGCCCGGCGGCAGCCGGTGGACCGCATCGTGGCGCTGGATGAATTCGACATGGAGAATGTTTCCGCGCTCCGCGAACACTTGCGCATTCCCGGCATGGGTCTGACGACCGTCAGGTATTTCCGCGACAAATTGGCGATGCGGGCGCGAGCGAAGGAATCGGGGATTCTCGTGCCCGAGTTCGTTCACGTGCTGAATCATCACAAGTTGCAGGAATTCATGGAACGGGTTCCGGGACCGTGGCTGCTCAAGCCGCGTTCACAAGCTTCCGGTATTGGAATGAAAAAAATCCAAGAAGCCAGCGACCTCTGGCCGTGGCTGGACCAGCTCGGCGACCAGCAATCGTTTTATCTGCTGGAGCAATTTGTGCCGGGGAGCATGTTTCACGTGGATAGCGTGGCTTCGGAGCGCGGGGTGGTTTTTGCGGAAGCGCATGCCTATGGCGCGCCGCCGCTGGACGTCTCCCATCATGGCGGAGTGTTTACTTCGCGAACGCTGCAGCGGGAGGCTCCGGAGACCCAAGAACTTTTTGACCTGAACAATAGGGTTCTGGAGGATCTGGGCTTTGTGCGCGGCGTGACGCATGCGGAATTCCTGCGGGCGCATGCGGACGGAAAAGTCTATTTTATAGAAGTGGCGGCGCGCGTCGGCGGCGCGTACATCTCGGATGTGGTGGAAGCCGCCACTGACATTAATCTGTGGCGCGAGTGGGCGCGGCTGGAAGTAGGCGCTGGCAAAGAACCGTATCAATTGCCGGAGTTGCGGCACGATTACGCAGGAGTGATCTTGTCGCTGGCGCGCCAGGAACATCCCGATACTTCCGCGTACACGGATCCGGAGATTGTTTACCGCGTTTCGAAATACCATCATGCGGGATTCGTGCTGCGATCGCCAAGAGTGGAGCGTATTCAAGAACTGCTGGATGCGTATGCGATACGTTTCCGGGATGATTTCATGGCCACCCAGCCCGTTCCTGATAAACCGAGTGCGTGAACTTATCCTTAATATACCGCACTGCGTCGCGTCAACCGGCGTCGCGGGAAACTCAAAAGACGTTCGGGCAATGGACAGGATGGAGCCTGTCCCAAGGTCTAGTAACTGACTGGAACGCGCAAGGTATACTATGTTTGCGGACCGTGGTGCCGAGGACTAGAGTTTGCTGTACCCCGTCCGGAAATCTGTGTGGGGGGTGCTTTCCCTTGGGAGGTCCGATGTGGGGGAATAAGAAACCGGATACGCCGCTAGCCGCGCAGCCGGAGCCAAGAAATTTACATTCGAATCAGCCGCCGAAGCCCGCTCCGGCGACTTGGGAGGGAACAACCGCGATGAGTACAGATGCGATGCGTCCTATGGGTGCGACGGCGGACCGTGCGACAGCGCGGCTCGGGTCAAGCCTGCACGTGAAAGGCGAGATCTCCGGCAACGAAGATCTGCTGATCGATGGCTCAGTCGAAGGACTGATCCAGTTGGATGAGCGGAAGCTGACGGTCGGGGCCACCGCAAAAGTAACCGCTGACATCATTGCCCGCGAGGTGGTGGTGTTCGGCACCGTGAAGGGAAACCTTCGCGCGAAAGACCGGATCGAAATCAAGAAGGATGGTTCCGTCAACGGAGACCTAACCACTGCGCGCATCATGATCGAAGACGGAGCCTACTTCAAGGGCTCCATCGAGATCGATAAGACCGCAGAGAAGGATTCCGGCGGGAGCGCGTTTGCGCGGAGCTCGGCTCCGGCAGGCGCACCGGCGGGCAAGACCATTTAACAAAGATCTTCAGTCTGGATTCATAGGAGCGGTGCGGGCAACCTGCACCGCTCTTTGTTTTAGGTTGTTTGTCCTACCTGTTCGTATATATCTTAACTTGACAAGTATCTTATTTAGAGTAATGTTCGTCGCGGGCTTCCTTCAGGGCGGATATGCTGGCCGCAGCGTGCCGGCAATGCCGGTGCGAACTGTTTGGCGGGAGCCTGGAAAATGTGCGAGGTCGATCGATGGGGCGGTCACGATACGGCGTCCCAGTCGCGGTGCCACTTGCCGTTGCGCTGGCGTGTTGTGGGTGCGGTGG
>Ga0210410_10002076_pt1 | contig 18124 bp, 15 predicted proteins | sample IncBWC4MmetaG_FD_161058 | JGI IMG/M metagenome (GOLD analysis project Ga0210410, IMG submission 161058) | Forest soil microbial communities from Barre Woods Harvard Forest LTER site, Petersham, Massachusetts, United States - Inc-BW-C-4-M | ecosystem: Environmental > Terrestrial > Soil >... | reverse complement strand
AGATTATTTCGTTTCTGGCGCACATCGCATTTTTTTCGTTGGTGATTTTCATTCCGTTGTTCTGGCATTTTTCTTCTCCAACGGAGGCGAAGAGCAAGACGGGTTTGGATGTGACGGCACTGGATCTCTCGCCGTACATCTCGAAGCTGCCCGCTGGCGCGCAAAAAGCGGGCGGTGGCGGCGGAGCGAACGACCACACGCTGACCCCGGTAAACAAGGGAAAAGTTCCAAAATTCGCACTCACGCAGTTCACGCCGCCTCAAGTGAAGCCCATAAATCCCGATCCGAAGCTGCCCATGGATCCTTCCCTGCTGGGCCCGCCGGATTTGAAGATTGCGAGCAACTTGACGACGTTTGGCGATCCGTTGGCGAATGCGAATTCCGATTCTCTTGGCCACGGCAATGGAACGGGAATTGGCAGCGGCTCGGGCGGCGGGTTGGGTCCGGGTTCTGGCGGGGGCACTGGCGGCGGAGCGTTTCGCGCGGGCGTGAACGGCGTGGGCGTGCCGGTCTGCCTGTACTGCCCAACTCCGCAGTATTCGGATGAGGCGCGCAAGGCCAAGTATCAGGGAACGGTTGTGTTGCAAGTGACCATTACGCCTGACGGGCGGGCCATCAATATTTCCGTCGTGAAGGGTCCCGGACTGGGACTGGAAGACAAAGCCATCGAGGCCGTCAAGGCGTGGAAGTTCAAGCCCGCTGCCGGACCAGACGGGAAAATAGTAGCGACGATTGTGCCCATCGAAGTGACGTTCCGCTTGTACTGAGAATCTGCAACTCCGTTTTTCCGCAAATCTAGAGCAACCAATCCACTGGCGACAACTTCTCATTAGCCGTTCGACGCTTGCCTCTTTTCCGTGTGTGTGGCCGAAATCGTGAGGCGGGCGCGGAGGTATTGGCATGCCCGATTTCCTGTTTGGCATCTTCCCCAATCCAAACTCCAATCGTAATTCCTGGTATGAGCGCGTGCGTGAGAATCTCGCTCAGCTATTTGCTCCTGAGGGGCTTTCCGCAAGTTCAGCAAACGGCGCTTCGCTGCATCTTCTCAAAACGGAAAAATCTCCGCGAGCGCGGCGCGCGCAGAGCGCATCGATGCTCATCCATGCAGCGTTCATCACGGCGTTTGCACTGCTGGCGATGTATCCCCGGATTCCCGAGCGGCGCTACATTGTAGCGGAGACCGGGCTGTTCCATGCTCTTCCTTTTCCGGTAGCGTTGTTGACTGCGAAATCAGGCGCGCACCCCAACCCAGGAAGTGGCAGCGGAGCGGGCCAGACCTCCATCTCTGCAACCAGAGGCAACTTACCTTTCGTGTCTTCGATTCAGCTCGTGAGACCGACTTTGCCAGACAAGCAGGAGCATGTCCTCCCGGTTCCGCCGACAATTCTCGATCTTGCCGCGCCGCCGGTGTTGACGGCGGTGGATCACATCGGGCTTCCCTGGATGAAGGACGAGACGCGATCTCCGGGAACTGGACCGGGGCATACGATCGGCGATACGGGCGGAAAAACGGTGGGAGATGGAGGAGTGGGCCCAGCGGGTATCGGGGAAGCCACCAATGCGATGTATGCGCCGGGTGTGATCCTGCCGACGTGCATCTACTGTCCTGATCCCCGGTATACGGACGAAGCGCGCGAGGCTAAGTTGCAAGGGAGCGTGACACTGCAAGTGCTGGTCGGGACGGATGGACGCGCCGCGCAAATTCGCGTGGCGAGAGGCTTGGGAATGGGCCTCGATGAACGCGCCGTACAAATCGTTCAGGGCTGGCGTTTCGCGCCCGCGCGCGACGCTTCACGCCACGCCATCGCTGCCTGGGTCACGGTCGAAGCGGTGTATCGCTTGTTCTAGACATGCGCGGATTGTTGGAATAACATTTTGGCCATGCCGTACGAATTCACAGAGGATTCCTTCGAACTGGAGCCCCAGACTTCTTCCGCGCACTCGGGCGGACCTCCGCGGAAATTGACAGGGATCGGCGTGCTCGATCCGCCCGTCCCGCCCAAGGGACCGATCGGGCCGTTACGCCGTCTGCCTGCATCCGTCTGGTTGCGCATCCTTGGAATCCTTCTCCTCGCTAGCATCGGGATCTCGCTGCTCTTCCTGCTGCTCGGGAGACACTAAGTTCCTTGGATTGACGCTGGCGGGGATGGCAAGTACGAATTCACGGACGAAATCGCGGCAAGCGGCCAGCGCTGACTCTGCTACGATGGCGGCTATGAATACCCTTTCCAAAAGAGCGTCGCTTCTTGCGCTCGCCTCTTCCGTTTTGCTGGCTTGCTGCCTGAGGGCGCAATCGGCACCCGCTACGGGCACACTGGACTTGACGGCGCGGATCACGCCGACGGCCGCACGGCCGGAGCCGGTGCGACAGTTTACGTTTTACATCCTGACGAAAAGCTATGACGAAATCGCCAAGGAAGTGGAATCGGCGGACGTCATTCCTCCACGAGACCAGTTCATCGACGGCTTGAAGCTATCGCCAGAATTAAAGATCTGGCTGAAGGGCCACGATACGCTCGATTTGATGATGCCGGACTTCGACAAGCTGTTGACGCCGGACGATATCATCCACGTGCCGGAATTCCTGCTGGCTTACCAGCGTTCAAACAGCGGCGGAGTAACCAACGGGCTGCCGAAGCCGAGATTCACAGAGGCGGACAAGAAGGATCATCCGGAGAAGTACGAGAAGATGAAAGCGGAATATCTGTCGAGTTTGAAGAAATTTATCGGATTGAACCCCTCAACAGTGAGCGGGATGGAGCTGGAATTGGACGGCGTGAATCCGCAGCGGAAGTGGGCGCAGCTCCACAGTGACCAGCAAAGACGCGTGCAGAGGCTCGCACCGGACGTGGCGCAGACGAAATATCTTGTGGCGAAGACAGACACCGACCTAGATGGCCGCGCCAGCGTGCAGGGATTGCCGGCCGGCAACTACTGGATCAGTTCGCTGAGCCTGGATGCCAACGCGGGCGACCGGCGCTTGCGCTGGGACGTGCCCGTGAGCATTCCGCCGGGGCAGACCGTGCGGATCGAATTGACGAACCTGAACGCCTTGGAAGCTCACACCACCTCGGCGCCCTAAAGCGCGTATAGTTTCCAAGCTATGGGCACGCCTCTGCGGTGGCTCGTATTCAACCTCTTCGTTGTCGCCGCCATCACGCTGGACCTCAAAATTTTTCACAAGCGTCCGCATAAGATCGGAGTACGCGAAGCTTTGACGTGGAGCTTGCTGTGGGTCGGCCTATCCGTGCTGTTCGGACTCGGAGTGTTGTACAGCTCCGGGCATCAGCCGACGCTGGAGTTTTTCACCGGTTACCTGATCGAAAAAGCTCTGAGCGTCGACAATCTCTTTCTGTTTCTGGTGATTTTCCGGGCGTTCGCGGTCGACGAACGCATTCAGCACCGCATTCTGGAGTGGGGGATTCTCGGCGCGCTGGTAATGCGCGGGGGCATGATCGCGGCGGGCACGGCGCTGATCGAGCGGTTCAACTGGGTGATGTACATTTTGGGAGCGTTCCTGGTGTATGCCGGATTGCACATGCTCTTCGCTAAGAAGGAAGAGATTCATCCGGAGCAGAATTTTCTGTTTCGCTTTGCGAGCCGCCACTTGCGTGTGACACACGGCTATCACGGCGAGCATTTCTTTGTTCGCGAACAAGGCGCGCTGTTCGCTACTCCGCTTTTTCTGGTGTTGCTTGTGGTGGAGATCACGGACGTGACCCTGGCGATCGACTCGATCCCGGCGATCTTTGGAATTACGCGCGATCCTTTTATCGTTTACACGTCAAATGTTTTCGCATTGCTGGGCTTGCGCGCGATGTATTTTCTGTTGGCGAACATCCTCGGAAGGCTGCACTATCTGACAGCGGGGCTTTCCGGCGTGTTGATTTTCATTGGCGGGAAAATGATTGCCGAACGGTGGGTGCACATTCCAGTGCACATTTCCCTCGGAGTTGTCGGCGGGATGCTGCTTGTCGCTCTGCTGGCTTCCCTGCTAAAACAGCCTGCGCAACAAAAAACCTAGCCTGCAATACTGAGAGCGTCCGGGCTGCAGGGGCGCCCCTACCGGGCACGCAGTTGGCCGGCTAGTCTTCTTCGAACATTACTTCGTCGATGTAACACCACATCCATTTTTCGCCGGGCTCGAGAGAACGGACGATAGGATGTTTGGTGGCATGAGAATGCTTTGTGGCATGCTTATTTTTTGAGGTGTCGCAGCAGCCGACGTGGCCGCAGGTGAGGCAAAGGCGCAGGTGCACCCAGCCCTCGCCCAACTTGAGGCATTCTTCACAGCCTTTTGTCTTTGCTTTCACCTTTTGTATCTGATCGAGGTGCGTGCAGATGTCGGCCATGCGTTTCTCCCTTTGCTCTCTAGATCACGGCTTGGATCGGAATGCGCACCTGGAAGTGCGTATCACCCGGCACGGATTTCACGGTGATCTGCCCGCGCATTTTCTTGACGATGCGATGGACGACATCGAGGCCGAGGCCGGTGCCTTCCCCGACACCTTTTGTAGTGAAAAAAGGCTCGAAGATGCGCGATTGCACTTCGGGCGCAATGCCGGGACCGTTGTCGATGATCTCCACCAGCACGTCTTCGTTTTCGCGCACGGCGCGTACCGTCAGCTTGCCTTCGTCATGCATGGCGTCGGCGGCGTTGTCGATGAGATTGGTCCACACCTGGTTGAGTTCGCTGCCATAGGCCATCACTTTGGGAAGGTCGGGAGCGAACTGTCGTTCCACGGTGATGCCACGCTTCAGCTTGTGATGCATGATGATCAGCGTGGTCTCCAGGCTGTGGCGTATGTCGATCTCCTGCAAGGGCGCCTGATCCATGTAGGAATATTCTTTGATGGCCTTGATGAGGTCGGAGATGCGCGCGGTGCTGTTGTCCAGCTCATCGGCGATGCGTTCCATCTCGAGGAAAGTGGCGAAGCGGATGAGCTCGGGACCGAGTGAATCTCCCGCGGCGGCGGAGAGACTTTCGAGATGCGCGTCTGTCAAATTGGCGTCGGCAAGAAGCGGGGCGATTTTCCAAGCGTCGGCTACTTTGTGCGTTTCGAGCCAGGATTGAATGGCTTCCTCGCGTTCCACGCGCTCGAATTCATCCTTAAACTTGGCAGGCTGGAGCGCCGCATGAATCTCTTCCTCGCGCTGCGCCAACAGGACGCAATCTTCGGGGCCGACTCTGGACATGCGGCGGGCTTCGAGAAGCCGCTTAAGACAATCGTGGAGCGAGGCAGCAGAACGCCGGGCGGCCGCCGAAGGATTGTTTAATTCGTGAGCCAAGCCGGCGGAGAGTTTGCCCAGGGCGGCGAGCTTTTCGCGCTGCTGTTCGGAACGAGTGGTTTCGCGAACTCGGTCGGTGAGAGCGCCGACGAGGCGCTCGCCCAATCCGGACATGCGGCGAAGCAGCTCCGGAAACTGGCTTGCGGGAAAGGCCAGTGCGCGCGTGCGGGTTACCGCGCGGGCAGTGATGCTGAATTTTTTCATGCGCGAAAATGGCAGGACGCCGGTGACATCCCCTGCTTTCCCAGTAAAAACCAAGCCGTCGGCGCTCCCGCCCTCTTTTCGCGCGCGAATTTCTCCCTCGAGGATCACCATCATGGTGTCCGCGGGGGTGTCTTCCTTGACGGTGATTTCGCCGGGCTGAGAGATGCGCTCTTCGGATTGCGCGACGAACCACTCCAGGTCGTCTTGCTGGAGGTCCGCAAAAAACGGAACGGTACGCAATTCCTTGGCGAGCGCTTCGATGCGGGCTTGGTCCATCGGTTCGCTCATGCGCGTGACGCCTTCCCTTTCGTGCGGCTCATTGGACCTTGGCCAGGTACTGATGCATGAATTGGACCACGACTGCGCCTTCGCCAACGCCCGAAGCCACGCGCTTCACCGAGCCGTGGCGGACATCGCCGACGACAAAGATCCCGGGAACGTTGGTTTCGAGCAGGCCGGGATCCCGGTCCAGCGTCCACGATTTTGGTTTCTTGCCGTCACGGAGCAAGTCGGGACCGGAGAGAACGAAACCGCGCTCGTCGCGTTCGATCAGCCCAGCGAGCCATTCCGTGCGGGGCTGCGCGCCGATGAAAATGAAAAGACTGGTGGCTGTGAGCTTCTCGCGGGCACCTTCGGCGCCTCGTGCAATGGTGATGTCGGAAAGGCGCGATTCGCCATGAACCTCGACGACATTGGTGTTGTTCATCACCTCAATGTTCGGAGTTTTTTCGATTTGCTCGATGAGGTAGTGCGACATGGTGCTCGCCAGCGAGCTGTCGCGTACCAACATGACCACCCTTTTGGCGTACTTGGAAAAATGCATGGCGGCTTGGCCCGCGGAATTCGCCCCGCCAACGATGTAAACGGTTTCGTCCTTGCAGGCCAAGGCTTCGGAAGTGCCGCCACCGTAGTAGACCCCTGCGCCTTGAAGACGTTCGATGCCAGGAACGTCCAGCGTGCGCCACTGCACGCCCATAGCGAGCAGCAGTGCGTTGCAGGAAATTTCCACGCCATCGGAGAGGGTGAGGTAGCGGTAGGGGCCGTCGACTCGAACGCTTTTGACTTCCTGGGGCGAGAGAATCTCGACGCCAAAGCGGCGCGCCTGAGCGACGGCGCGGCGGGCGAGGTCGGCGCCGCTCAGGCCGGCGGGAAAACCCAGGTAGTTTTCGATGCGGGAACTCAGGCCGGCCTGGCCGCCGGGGGCTTCGCGTTCGATCATTACCGTGCGCAAGCCCTCGCTGGCTCCATAGACCGCGGCCGCAAGGCCGGCAGGACCGCCGCCGACAATCGCGAGGTCGTAGAAATTCGTTTGCGCGTGGGTGCGCAGACCTAGCTTATCCGCCACGACGGAAAAAGACGGTTCGGGAAGACGTGCGCCGTCGGGAAAAAGAATCAGCGGCAAGGTGTCCGCCTCCGGGCCGAGCGACTCGATCAGCCGACGGACCTCCGGATCGGTTTGCGCAAGCTCGATATCAATCCATTGATAAGGAACCTGATTGCGCGCCAGGAAATCGCGCAAATCGTACGAACGCGAAGACCAGCGCGTGCCAAGAACGCGGATGCCTTCGTAAGGAGGACGAAAGCCGGCGCTCCAATCGCTCAAGAGATCGTCGAGGGTCGGAAAAAGCTTCTCCTCGGGCGGATCCCAGGGCTTCATCAGGTAGTAGTGGACGCGCGCTTCGTTGATGGCTTCGATGGCAGCGCTGGTGTCGGCATAAGCGGTCAGCAGGGCGCGCTTGGCCAGCGGGTGAATGTCCATGGCCTTGGAGAGAAAATCCACTCCATCCATGCGCGGCATGCGCTGGTCGGCGAGGAGAAGCGCCACGGGATTGTTACGCGCTTTCAGCTCACGCAGTGTGGTGAGCGCGGCATCGCCGGAGTTGGCACGCATCACGCGATAGCGGTCGGAATAACGTCCGCGCAAATCGCGCTCAATCGCCCGCAGAACTTCGGGGTCGTCGTCAATCGTCATTAGGACAGGCTTCGGCATCTTCTTCAGATGAAGCGAAAGTGGATTTCGTTGCGCCGCTCGGCGGCCGTCCCGGCGAGTGACGCTTCTCTTGGTGCAGCCTCCAAGCTACAATTCTCGGTGCGTCCATGTCCAGTCCACTCGCCACGGCCATCGCAGGTCTCTCGTCGGGGGATGAGTCCGTGCGCGTGGCAGCGGCCGCGGAAATTTACGCCGTGGGCCGCGCGCCCGCCGATCGCGTGGCCTCCGAATGGTGGCGGGACTCGGAATTATCCGCCCTGCTTGCGGCGGCCAACCCGGCCGTTACGGTCGGGTTGGCCGTCGAGCGCGAAACGTTTGGACGGATTCGCGTGGCCAATGGCACGCCGCGGCTCGCGGAGGTGCCTTCCGATCAAGATGCCGAAGAATTCGAGCTTCATTTTCCAGAAAGCGTTTCGCTGGACGTGCTGACTACCCGCGCGCCCGGCGGCCCAGGAGTGCTGGCACGCTACCTTGGCAAATTTGGAGAAGGCGTCCAACAAGTGGAGTTTCGCTGCGCGAATGTCGATCGAGCGGCGGAGATTCTGAAGGAAAAATTCGAAATCACCGCGGTTTATCTCGCCACGCGCCCCGGCGCGGACGGCACACGCGTCAATTTCTTCCTGGTCTCAACTCCCGACAGCGGCAAAGTTCTCATAGAGTTTTACGAGCCAGCAGCCAAGCCTCGCTAAGCTGCGGCAGGCTGGTGTAGTGGGTCCCAACCAACAACCCTTATAGGTCCGCGCGTACTTTGACATAAGGAAACGGTTGCGGATGCGTATAGCTCCTGAGAGTACATTCTCTACCGAGCATGCGTTGCAGCTTCTTCGATCAGAGCGGCAACCTCCTTTGGCCGGGAGACATAGACCGAGTGACTGGCGCCGGGAACTTCGACCGTGTGGCTTTTGGCTCGTGTGGCATACCAGCGTTCGAGGTCGGGGTTAATGGTTCTATCTTTAGCCGCCACTAACACCCAACTCGGTTTGGTTCTCCAGGCAGCCGTGGTGATCGTCGCTGAGAAATTGTCCGCAAAGTTGAGCACCTGCGAGTGGGCCATGAATGCGGCCTGTTCGCCGGGAAGGTCAGCCGCGAACAATTCATGAAATTGCGCCGGGTCGACATATGTGAAACCGTCCGGCGTTTTCTTTATGGCGCCCGATTTGGCGAGGTCGCTCGGGAAGCGCTTTCCGTCGTCCGCCTCGTTCTCGCCGGCGTCCGGCATGTGAGCCGCGATGTACACCAAACCGGCCACCGAGGGATCCGTCCCGGCTTCCGTAATTACGGCTCCCCCATAGCTATGAGCGACGAGAATGCACGGTCCATCTTGCAAAGCAAGGACGCGCTTGGTGGCAGCCACGTCGTCGTTGAATGAGGTTTCCGGTTCCTGGACGATGCTGACGTTGTAGCCATCCTTAACGAGAATGTCGTAAACGCTTTTCCAGCCGGAACCATCTGCCCAAGCACCGTGAACCAGAACAATATTGCGGACGCGATGCTCTTCCTTCTGTGCCGAGAGCGCGCGGCAGGTCAACAACAATAATACGATGCAGAGGGAGTGAGAAATTCCCCTTACCACTCGCATAGGCTTCATTGAATTACTCATTCTGTTGCTCCTTTTTCTGCGTTCTGTGCGCGGCTAGGCCCGCGTTTCCCACAGTTGTGGCGGTAAGACTGGCCGTGCCGGTCTGGCGAATTTCGGCTTCTCAGCTCACCGAACCGAGACGGCGATTTGGACATCGACATTGCCTTTGATCGCATTCGAGTAAGGACAGATAGCATGGGCGCCCTCGACGAACTGTTCCGCAGTCTTCTGGTCGACGCCGGCGATGGTCACAGCGAGCGCGGCAGACAGCACGAACGCACCCGAGTCGTTGCGGCTAAGGCCGATCTGGGCGACAACTTCGATATCGCTATCGGCGAAATGGCGGCGAGCCTCACGGCTCACGTGAAAGAGCGCATTCTCAAAGCACGCGGCATAGCCGCCGGCGAAGAGTTGCTCTGGGTTGGTCGCATCGCCATTGCCTCCGAGCGTTTTGGGCAAAGCCAGCTTAAGATCGAGCAGGCCATCGTCGCTGCGGATCGACCCGTGACGGCCTCCGGTCGCAGTGACTCTCGTTGAATAGACGTTGTTCGGCATCTGTTTCTCCTTTGTGGCGGCGCCAGATCGTTGGATGAACGAAACCGGCAGAAGGACTAAGACATTTCCTCTTCTTGCTTTCATGGGCGGGCAGTGGTCCATTGCGCCACCTCCGAAACCCTGCAAGTGCCGGCTGCCTGCGGGGGAAATATTTAGTCGGAGACTCAGAGCGTCAGATAGACGATTTGGACCCACTGGTCGCCGTTGATGATGCCATTGCCCCAGACGGGGTCGAGATCGGCGAACGGCCTTTCCGCGACAGCTTCCAGGGCGGATCTTCCTGCGGACTTCAATTTCTGAATGCGATCGCGAGAAGTAATGAGCAAGTCCCGGGATTTCGTGAGGTCCGCTTTGTTGCCGAGCGGGCCGTGCCCCGCAACAATCTTGGTGTGATTGTCCGCGAGCGAGAGAATTTTGTCGGCTGCGGCGATCATGCCGTCGATACTGCCGCCCGTACCGGGGTCGATGTAGGGATACATGCCGTTGAAAAACAAGTCCGCCATCGAAATCACGTTGGCCTTTTGAAAATGAACGTAGATATCCGAATCGGTATGCGCGGGAGCAACGTGTTGGAGCGCGAGGTTTTCGCCATTGGCTCGCAATTGGTAACTGGTAGCGAAGGTCTGCTGCGGCAGGGCCTCGGCGGGCGAGGGGTCGAAATGCAAGCCGGCGAGCGCGCCGTCTGCTCCTCGATACAAGACGGGCAGATCATGCGGCTCGGACATGCGCTTCTTGGTGTTTTCGTGGGCCAGGACCGTGGCTCCTGCGGCGTGAAGAGGCGCATTGTTATCGGTGTGGTCGAAGTGCCAGTGGGTGTCGATGACGTATTTCACCGGAGCGTTGCCAAGGCCATCGAGAGCTTCTTTGAGTCTGGGCCAAGCGGGTGCAACGAAAGTGTCCACAACGAATTTGCCGTCTGGGCCGTTGAGTACTGTCACGGCTCCGCCGGGACCGTCGAACATAGTGACATTGTCAGCAAGCTTTTGCGTTTCCATGGGAACGGCGTTGAACTTGGCGCGCATATCCGCGAGCAGGTCGGCGGGCGAAGGCCCTTGCTGCGCGTAGCCCGCTGCGGAGGTGCGGAGCAACGGTGCCGGAAAGAGGTGCGCCAGAAAGGCGCTGCCGGCCAACGCGGCAGAATCTCGCAACATTCCGCGGCGTGAGGTTTGCTTCTGTAAGAATTTGAATTTCATTTTCTTTATTCCTTTCTTTCGACGGCAACGAACTACTCCTGTGCCACACCGGTTAGACACTTCTGGATCTGATTAGAGACATTGTTTGTTCTGTGGTCTGTGATAGGATATGCAAATAAAAATAGATACATGGAGCTTCGTCAAATTCGATCGTTTCTCTCTATCGCCGAGACGCTGCACTTCGGGCGTACTGCGGAGTTGATTCATCTCAGCCAACCAGCTTTAAGCCTTCAGATAAGAGCTCTTGAGGAGGATGTCGGCGTGCGGCTCTTCGAGCGGAACCGGCGCAAAACGACGCTCACCCCGGCGGGTGTCGCCTTTCGCGATGATGCCGTTGCAGCGCTCTCACAATTGGACCAAGCGATTCGCAGGGCCAGGCTGGCTGCCAAGGGAAAACTGGGATTATTGCGAATCGGCTTCATTTCCACCGCGGGAAAGGAGATCGTGCCCTATATCTTTCGTCAGTTTAGAGAACTAAATCCCGAAGTAGAGTTCTCTTTGCGCGCCATTCCCACTGCGGATCAGGTACAGATGCTGGAGGCCGGGTCGCTCGATATTGGATTTCTGCGCCTGCCGATTGGCGGGCACTCGGCCCTTGATGTTGTCGCAGTGCATCGCGAACGGTTCGTACTCGTCGTACCCGCGTCCCATAAACTGGCAAGAAGGAAAAGGGTCCGCCTAAGCGAAGTGTCGGCTGAGAATTTCGTGATGTATGAGCGTGCCTATGCCCCTGGATTCCACGACGTAATCTTCGGGATGCTTCGCGATGCCAGGATTGTTCCCCATGTTTCCCAGACCGCAGCAGAGATCTCAACGCTGATCTCGCTGGTCGATGCGCACATGGGTATCGCCATTCTCCCCGCATCGGCAGCGAGTCACAGCGTTGCTTCGGTAGTTGCTTGCGATATTGTGGACCGGATACCAATGTCTGAGATTGCCATCGTTGTAAGCAAACGCGTTCGAGCGGCAGTCGTAGACAACTTCCGAACTTTCGCTCTAGAAGAGTTGCACCGGGTGAGGAACTCGCCCCGTGCTAGTCGGAGCTGACTGCACTACCGGGCTGCGGCCACTTCGGCCCACGCGCGCAGGACTTCGCCGACGGTCCAGGCCTGCGCAATGCAGCCCGTCGCGTGGAACGGGGCGTCACCATCATAAATTTCGCTGAGGGTCCCCAGGCCATGCGAGTGGATTTGCTGGCCGAGCGGTTCGAGAAAGCGCATCGCGGCGGCCGGGTCTCGATAAACACGCAAATGCGCCAGCACAAACGGACCCATGAGCCATCCCCATACGGGGCCTTGATGGTAAGCGGCGTCGCGATCGTGCGGGCTGCCGCCGTAGTGACCTTGGTAGCCGGGTTCGCCAGGAGCGAGGCTTCGCAAGCCGTAAGAAGTGAGCAGCCGTTGCGCGCAAATATCTACCACCGCTTTTTGCTGCTCGGCGCTGAGGGGGCTCACCGGCAGCGAAACTGTGAAAATCTGGTTGGGACGCAGCGTGCCATCGTTGCGATCGGCATTCCCGAGAGCAGGAACATCAATCACGTCGTAGCAGCAATTGCGCCCGGCATTCCAGAATTTCTGAAAGCTTTTGCCAGCCTTGGCCGCAAGCTTTTCGTAGCCGTCCTTGGGCTTCTCCAAGAGTCCTGCAAACTCAATCATGGTGTGAAGAGCGTTGATCCATAGCGCGTTGATCTCGACCGGCTTGCCCGTGCGCGGCGTAACCACCCAATCGCCAATCTTGGCGTCCATCCAGGTAAGCTGCACTCCGGGGCCACCCGCGTAAATCAGCCCATCTGCGGGATCGACGTGGATGTTGTAGCGCGTCCCTTGAACATGGGCGTCAATCATTCCCGCAAGCACGGGAAAAAGGCTCTGCAGGGTTTTCGTGTCCTGCGTGGCGGCGAAGTACTGGCGTATGGCTTCGAAAAACCACAAGCCGGCATCCACGGTGTTGTATTCGGGCTTGCCGCCGACGTCGGGAAAATTGTTCGGCAGCATGCCGGCATCAACGTAGCGTGAGAACGCCAGAAGGATTTGTTTGGCCACGTCCGCGCGGCCCGTGGCCAAAGTCAAGCCCGGCAAAGCGATCATGGTGTCGCGGCCCCAATCGGCAAACCAGTGATAACCCGCAATGATGCTCTGGCCGTTGGGCTCCTCAGGCAGACTCCGCTTCACGATAAATTGATCCGCGGCCAGAACTAGTTGGTTGAGCCAGGAAGGCGCAGCCTCCGCCAAGGCTTCATTCTCTTCCTGCCAGCCTGCCCCAAGCTTGATTTCGCGCTCGATTCGCGTGGCGCGCGCGGCGTCGGCATCGAGCGCAGGACATGCTTCCGTGCTCAAGACGATCGAAAAACTCGCTCGTGGCTGCACCCTGGCGTGGAACGCGGCCGCGAATAAGTTGTCTTCGTGATCGTCCAATCCCCGCGCGGTCTCTTCTCGTAGATAGCATCCGCGATACCACTCATGCCGCGGCTCGCAGGAGGCTCCGGCACTCTTCAGATAGAAAGGCCGCGCATCGTCAAACGCCAGGACCATCACGCCACGTTCGACCGGCTCAATCTTCATCCGCCAGTCGCCGGCATGCGTCGCCGCATGGAAATCGCGATAATTCACAAGCGCTTTTAGATCCATTTCAACAGGGCCGCTTGCCCGTACCAGAGTGTATTGAACGTAGGTCGTGTTCTCACCTTGCCGCATCCAGATGCGTTTTTCGAGCAGCGCATCCGCCAGTGCGTAACTCCAAACGGGCTGCGTGCCCTCCAGCCGGAAGTTCTCGATGAGCAGGAAACCCTTGGGGTCGACGACGCCGCCGGCCCAACGATGCGTGGCCAGAGGATATTCCGCTCCCGCATAACGGACGATTTCGTCCATGGTGGACACCAACTGCGTGCGGCCAACGGGTGGTTGCAGGGCTGCGACCAGCAATCCGTGATAGCGGCGCGACGTGCCGCCGGCCGCGGTTCCGGAGGCGAACCCGCCTATGCCATTGGTCACCAGCCACTCGCGCCCATCCACGGCGGCAAGTTCACCGGTGATTTCCCGGCCGAATTGCACCTCGACTGGCGGCAGCGATTCAGGATCATTCTTGACGATTCGAGCGCGTGTTTTTGCAGCAGTTTTCGCCATAGCCTTGCGAACCTCTTCGATCAGATGTTGCTCTTCACCAGCCATTTGGTCATTAGGTATCGACCGTGATCCTCGTAGCCGTCGCGCCGGTACAATTCCAGCGCGGGTTCATTCCCATGGTCAACTTCCAGATGGATCGCGTGTACGCCCATCTCGCGAGCCCGCTCGGCCACGAATTGCATTGCCTGCCGGCCAAGCCCTTTTCGCCGGTGTTCCGGCTCGATGTACAGTTCATCGATAAACGCTTCCCGGCCATGATACTCAAAACTGAATCCCAGGGTCAGCACCACGTATCCGGCCGGTTTTTGTTCCTCGAGGATGAGCCAAACCTTGCCCAGTTCCGGGTTGGCCAAAAACTTGTGCAGCGCCCCGCGCACGAGGGACTCATGGAATACCAGCGCTCCCGGCTCTTGCTCGGCCAGCATGCGCATCATCCGGAGCAGCGCCGCTTCGTCCGAGGGAACCGCCTCGCGAAAACTTATCTCCGACGCGTCACTCACCGCTCTGTTCGATCAGCTTGGCGACCAGGCCGGTCCAGCCCGTTTGATGGCTCGCGCCCAGACCCGCCCCGTCGTCGCCGTGGAAATATTCATAAAAAAGTATCAGATCGCGCCAGTGGGGATCCGTTTGAAACACTTCGCTTCCGCCGTTGACCGGACGGCGGCCATCCTCGCCGCGCGTGAAGATACGCGTGAGGCGCCGGGAAATCTCCGCCGCCACCTGCCAGAGATCGCATTCGTTGCGGGCATGCGTCGGGCATTCGGTCTTGAAATCCTCGCCATAATAGTGGTGAAACTTCTGGAGCGATTCGACCAGCAGGTAGTTGACGGGAAACCAAATGGGCCCGCGCCAGTTGGAATTCCCGCCAAAAATTCCGGTGCCGGATTCAGCGGGTTCGTAATCGACGCGGCTCACGTTGCCGTTTACATTCACTTCGTAGGGATGATCCTTGTGGAATCGCGAAAGCGCCCGCACACCGTAAGGAGAAAGAAATTCCGTTTCGTCGAGCATGCGGTGGAGCACGCGTTTGAGCTGCTTGCGGTTGACCAGCGAGAGAAGCCGGCGCACCCCGCGCGCGGAGCGCTGCGTCATTTCTATGTGCTCGGGCACATCGGAGTGATTGTCGATGAACCACTGCATGCGGCGTTTGAACCCCGGCAGGCGGTCCACGATTTCCGGCTCGAGCGTTTCCACCGCGAACAGCGGAATCAATCCCACGATCGAGCGAATCTTCATGAAGTGCTCTTCCCCATTCGGAAGCATCAGCACGTCGTAGTAGAAACCGTCTTCGTCGTCCCACAGCGAGCGGCCGCCCGAACCAAAATCATTCATGGCCCGCGCGATGTGCACGAAATGCTCAAAGAATTTGCTGGCGACATCCTCGTAAGCGGGATCTTCCTTGGCCAATTCCAGCGCGATGGCCAGCATGTTCAGGCAATACATGCCCATCCAGCTGGTGCCGTCGGATTGCTCCAGGTGGCCGCCGGTGGGAAGCGGTGCGGAGCGGTCGAAGACCCCGATGTTGTCGAGTCCCAGAAACCCTCCTTGAAAAATGTTGGCTCCGTCGGGATCCTTGCGATTGACCCACCACGTAAAATTCAGCAGCAGCTTGTGAAAAACCTTTTCAAGAAACGCCCGGTCCGCCACGCCGCGAACGCGCCGCTCGATTTTGTAAACGCGCCACGCCGCCCACGCGTGTACCGGCGGGTTCACATCGCCAAAAGCCCACTCGTATGCAGGCAATTGCCCGTTCGGGTGCATGTACCATTCACGCAGAAGGAGGATGAGCTGATCCTTTGCGAAATCCGGATCCACCAGCGCTATCGGAATACAGTGAAACGCCAGATCCCAGGCGGCATACCACGGATACTCCCATTTGTCCGGCATGGAAATAATGTCGTCATTGTAAAGGTGCGTCCAATCCTTGTTGCGGCCGTGCCAGCGATCCTTCGGAGGCACTGGGCCGGCGGGATCGCCTTCGAGCCAGGTGTGCAGGTCGTAGTGATAGAACTGTTTGGACCACAGCATGCCAGAAAGTGACTGCCGCATCACCGCCTTGGAATCGGGCGACAAATCCTTAGGGATGCGCGACGCGTAGAAATCGTCGGCTTCTTTCTGACGGATGGTCAAAAGGTTATCGAAACCGTCGCCGAAATCGTTCGAGGCCGGCACCTCCTCGGCGCGCTCGGCTTGGCCAGGCGAGAGGTTCGTGCCGATCTTCCCGGAACTGGCATCCATGCTTGCGAGCGGTTCAAGATCGGTCAGCCGGAGCTTCAGCGTTGTGGCCTCCCCTGGGCCAAGTTCCAAGCAGTAATAGGCAGCCATCTTGGTACCGGTCTGCAGCGGATTCACGGCTCCCTTGTTGCCGTGAACGATGTATTCGTGAAAGGCATCCTTAACGTACGGCGAGCGGTTTTTTCCGTTAAAGAGCCGGGCATTGTTCGTTTCATTCTCGGTGAAAAGCAATTCCGGCTGGCCGGCGCAAAGCAGCCAGCGTTTTCCATATTGCCAATGCTGAAGCTCGGCGCAAACGCTGCCCGGCACACTGGTGGCTTTTCGAGCGGTCGGGCGGCGCAGGTCTTTTCCCCACGACCAGGTATTCCGGAACCACAGCGACGGCAGCAGGTGCAATGCGGCTGCTTCCGGACCACGGTTCGCCGCGGTTATCTTTATGAGGATATCTTCGACGTCGGCTTTCGCGTATTCGACGAAGACATCAAAATAGCGATTCTCGTTGAAGGCTCCGGAGTCGAGCAATTCGAATTCCGGCGCGCCCCGACCGCGGCGCGCGTTTTCCTCCTCAAGCCGTGCATAAGGGAACTCCGCCTGCGGATACTTGTACAGCATGCGCATGTAGCTGTGCGTGGGCGTGGAGTCGAGATAAAAGTATTGCTCTTTCACGTCTTCGCCGTGATTGCCCTGGTTACCGGTCAACCCGAAGAGACGTTCCTTCAAGATCGGATCGCGGCCGTTCCACATCGCCAAGCCAAAGCAGGCATTCTGATGGCGGTCGCTGATTCCGCCGATGCCGTCTTCTCCCCAGCGGTAGGCGCGCGAACGCGCGTGATCATGCGGAAAAAATTCCCAGGCCGTGCCGCCGGGACTGTAGTCCTCGCGCACCGTGCCCCACTGCCGCTCCGAGAGATACGGTCCCCAGCGCTTCCAGTATTTCTTGCGCGTACGCGTCTCTTCGAGACGATGGTCTTCCTTCGTTTGCAGTCTTGGCATAGTTGGCTGGACCTCTAGCAGGAAAGTTCAGGGTATGGTCCCACTCTTTGCGAGTCAAAGCGAGACAAGCTGGAACCGGCGTGCCCCGTGCGCCACGTCCCAGTGCCCGGGCCTCGGGGCGGGCTATAGGATGCCTTAGTTTCCGCTTTCTAACAGCTTTTTTGTTGAAAGTCACCTGTGCGACAGGATTCTGCGCCGGAAAGACAAGCCAGCGAAACGACGCGGCACTCGTGTCCGTTGTACTCTAGAGACTCAGAGGCCCCTCTGTTCCGAATTATTTTTCGAGGAGATAGCCGCGATGTTCGAACTCCACACGAATTTTCCAGCGCATTCTCAGCGCTGCCTCCGCCGATGCGCCACAGTTCTTTTTTCTCTGGCTCTGTTTTCGGCCACTCCCTCACGCGCGCAAGCGCAAGACCACGCCATGGATGAACTGCGCCGCCTCAACGAATCCGTCGAAGCTCTTATCCGCAAAGTCTCCCCCAGCGTCGTGCAGATTCTCGTCACCGGCTACGGCCCGCTCGAAGAGACAGACCATGGCAACGCCGGCGTGGTCATCGGCCGCCAGCGCGCTATTGGTTCCGGCTTCATCATTGATCCCAGCGGCTACATCATCACCAACGCTCACGTCGTCAACGGCGCGCAGCGCGTGCAAGTGTTGCTTTCCGTCATGAGCGCGGATAGCTCAGTCGAGTCCGCTCTTTCCTCTCGCACTACTACTATTCCCGCAAGAATTATCGGTGTGGCGCGTGACATCGACCTCGCCCTTCTGAAAATCGACGGTGACAAACTGCCGGCACTTCCCCTGGCCACTTTCCGCAATATTCACCAGGGCGAAACGGTTTTTGCCTTCGGCAGCCCAGAAGGCCTCCGCAACACGCTCACCCACGGAGTCATCTCCGCCGTCGCCCGCCAGACCGACCCCGATTCACCCTTGGTTAATCGGGGTCGGTCTGGCGGGCGA
>Ga0210410_10002075_pt1 | contig 18133 bp, 12 predicted proteins | sample IncBWC4MmetaG_FD_161058 | JGI IMG/M metagenome (GOLD analysis project Ga0210410, IMG submission 161058) | Forest soil microbial communities from Barre Woods Harvard Forest LTER site, Petersham, Massachusetts, United States - Inc-BW-C-4-M | ecosystem: Environmental > Terrestrial > Soil >... | reverse complement strand
TCTTGAACGAGGCGAGCTGCGCCGGCGCAGCGTTGTCGGGCGAGAGATCAAGGTTCAACATCGTGCGTTTCTCGTGCGCTTCCAGCCGTTGCACCTCAACGTGCCGCAAAGCCGCCGCGGGTAGAATTCCTCCGGCCAGTTCAAGCGCGTCCTCAACTGTTTCTTCGCCGTTCAACTCGTAAATCGCCGGCCGCCTGACCATTCCCGTCACCGTGACTTGCGGCCCCATGGACGGCACCATCAACGTGTCGCCGTTTTCCAGTTTCTTCGCGTCCGGGGAAACTCCGTGCAATAGCAGGTCGTACGCGTCGATTTCTTCCAGTTCCTGCTTGCCACGCATGTGCTTCAGCGAACGCAAAGATCCGCGAGGGGTGACTCCTCCGGCCCCCACCAGCGCATTCAGCGCTGTCGAGAGGGAGCTGATGTCGTACGCTCCGGGTTCTTCCACTTCGCCAACGACATAAATGCGGATCGTCCGCAGGCGGGACACGGAAACATCGGAAGACGTGTCTTTGTACTGGCTCGAAATCGCTCTTTGCACCGCTTGCTGGACGTCACCGAGGGATCTGCCGCTCACCAGCAGCGGCCCTGCTTCGGGTATAGTGACTCTTCCCTGGCGGTCCACGACGCGAACAAGTTTTGTCGAGATGCCTCCCCAGAGGTTGATGGTTAAGCTGTCGCCCGGGCCCACCACATAATCCGGCCCCACGGGCAGGTCCATGGGAATGCTGCGCGAATCGCGCAGGCCGTCACGAAAAACTTGCGAGCCAAATCGTTGCGGCGGACGGTCCATGGCGGGAGCCTGAACATAAAGGTCATACAAGGACGGAATGTCCGCATAGGGATTTGGCCGGTGTACCGGCATTCCCGGCGCCAGTCCGCGATCCGTCGCGAGTTTCGTCCTGCGGCGCATATACGGCTGTCCCGTCGTGTCGGACTTCGTGGCCTGCGATGAGGCCGCCATGTCGGAGGAACTCCCAGTCTCCAAGTTTTGAAGCGCATCCTGACGCGCCTGGTCCGCAAGCACACTGCTCAAAGGATCGGAAGACGGCATCCCCGGGGACTTTGAATCACCCTGCTGTTTCATTGGGCCGGAACCAGTCAGGAGTGACTCGACGCTGTCGCCAGATTGGTTGATGAAAGACCCCTCATTACTGCCACGTGTCTGCATGATTTGCGGAGACGCATTCAGCGGCTGCCCTTCATTCGGATAATACGGAGGCACATCTCTTTGCGGAGCGATCTCGTCGGGAGTCAAAGGCGTGCGCTCCTGGGGCGAGGGCATTTCTGGTGCGCAGTCCCGGGGGTCTTCCGAATCGCAGGTGGCGGTTTTCGTTTGAACAGTCTCAGGCTTTAGTGGTTTAAGAGCCTCGGCGTCCGCCTGGGCCTCAAGCTGGGCCTGGCGCCGGACACGTTCCTTAAGGAGAAGGTCCTGTTCTTTTCCCAACTCGGAGTCTGGGTTGATGGTGGGACGCAGGTAGCCATAGCGCTGCACGAGCCGGGTCGCAACCGAGCGAAACATCACATCGCTTACCAGCCGGTCAAATACGGCGTTATCGGTGAGATCTGTCTCGCTGACCAGTTGCCCGTTGTCGCTCGCTTCCTTGGCAACCCAGCGCTTCAACTCCACCATTAACCCTGGATCCTTCAGGAGAACTTCTTTAACCTGCGCTGCTGACGCCGCGACGTAGTTGAGATTTTCTTTTTCGAGTTCAGACGGCCCAGGCAATTGACGCTGGGTAGATGGCGCACGGTCGGACGCCCGCTTCGGCTGGGACTGCTGCGCCAGAGCGGGGAGGCAGCAGGCGGAAACAAAAATTGCGGCCACGAGTTTGAAACCAGAACGAATCGACGCCATGCTCTGAACCTTCGAACCCATGATTCCCCGTTTCATAAAGCTATCCTCCCGCTTCGTTGCGCTGCGGCGCCTGGCTCTCTGCCATGTGCCGAACGGCGGTGAGCAATCCTTCTTCGGAGGACTCGATATCGCCCGAATGAATGTCAAGTGAAGCCCAGTAACAAACCGTGTGGTTCTCGTGAGGAGCAACCGCAATAATGCGGAGCTCCGGGAACTCACGGAAGAGAGCGTCGCAAATGTCGGGTCGCTTGCCACGCTCCTCGGCCGTAACAACGAGGAGATCGGGAGAGGACCTTTGCACGGAGTCGTGGATGTCGGCTTCGTCAGCTACTTCGCCGACGATTTCGACCCACGGTTGTTCGGCTAGCGTTTCAAGCAGCAATTCACGCATCAGTTTGGGTTTGTTCGCGACCAAGATCCTGAACGTTCTGACCATTTGTTACCTCGCCGGGCGAACCAGTCTTGGCTCACGAGTATGAAAGGATTGATGTTATTGGGAAGGTTCAATACGGAATCAAAGTAGAACCAAAGAGGAGGCCAGAAATTGAGTGAGCCAAACGGCACCGAAAGAGGACGAAAATGGACTATCCGGAATTGTTTTCGAAGAGGTCCTTGGTACTAAAACCGGACTATCCGCCGTTGGCCCTGATGGACCACAAAGGACTAAAAGGCTAAAAGAAGACTACGGGTGAAACTCGAAATTAACCCCATCGAGTGCTACCCAAATATCGTCTAAGCGGATGGTTGTGATTTGCCGACGGCTATTGGTGCAATGGCAGCTGCCTGATAGCCGCGGCCGGTAAAGATTCGAACAAGTGTTGACACGTCACGTGTTGAACACTAAAGTTGAGTGGCCCGCTGGTTACTGGTGTCCTCGCACTGCCCAGCCTGCGGGGGGGCCATTCTTTCTGAATGAGGAGATTGGCTGTATGTCGTGTCCCAACACTCCAGCTAAGTCCATCGAGGCGAATGTATTCCTTGCCACAGAAAACCGCCTGCTGCGTGATACCCTGGCGCGGCTTCTCAGGAAGCAGTCTGGAATCCGCGTAGCCGGAATGGTGGCCAATCCAGAAAACATCTCCGGGCAAGTTCAGGAATCTGCCTGCGACACGGTGCTGACGGATTTCTCTCCCGGCTCGAACAACTCTCTCTCTCTGCGTGCCCTGCACGAAGAGAACTTGGAACTCAAGATCATCCTTATCGGCATGGAGGACGATCCTGAGACCTTCATGAATGCCATACGGCTCGGTGCGAGAGGCTATGTGTTAAAGGACGCCTCCGCCTTGGAGATCGTAACGGCAATCCGGCGCGTGGGGAGGGGCGAGGCAATTTGCCCACCTAACCTCTGCATGGTGTTGGTTGAACACGTTTGGAACGAGGAACGAACGAAGCCTCAAGTGCCCGGTTCCGCGGGCGGAAGCAGCAGCCGATTGACGCACCGCCAAGTGCAACTAATGAATCTGGTTGCCGATGGCCTGTCTAACAAGGAAATTGCGGTGAGCCTAAACCTGTCCCAGTACACGGTGAAGAATCACCTCCGCCGGGTCATGCGGCAAGTGGAAGCCACCAATCGCTACGACGCCGTCGAGCATATGCGCGCAAGCGGCTTGCTTGCGGAACGACGAACCGCAGTTTCGGGCGACTGATTCCCCATCACAGATAACGTATCCGCGGCGTATTGTTCCCTAGCAACAGACTAAAAAGCATAGGCGAAAAGCCAGGGAGGGGTTGGTGTGCCCTGAGCAATTCGCAAGGGGCGCGCGCAAACCACCGCTATACCGTTCCTGTCTCCGGAGCTCGATGATGGTCGTGCTCGGGATAGGGTGCTGGAAGGAGTGCGTCGAGTCGCCTGATTTACCGGGAGTTAGTCTGTGGTCAGGAAGTTCGTTTCGGAGTGCAGAGGACGATAGTATTCGCGTAGCCTCAGCCGAGACTGCTCTCTATAAATGGATTCTCTCTACGAAGGATATCCCTGCTGACTGCGGTGAATCACCCATGAGGAAATGGGTGAATCACCGGATTGCACTTATTGTGGGCTAAGTTATTTTGCAAGGGCGAGAACGAGCAGAATTCGTACGCGCGCCCGGTTGTACCGGCTGTCCGAGCCGTGCACCCTACTTCAGACAGCGCGGGCGCCGGGACTTGCGAAAAGCTTTGATCGTTAAATTTTGTGCAGAATCATTCGGTCTTTCGGCCCCGTCCAGTCCGGTGTAGCGATACCGAAGGCAGCCTGCAAGGTGGGTCATTAAATGCCGATACGGTCTGGACGACTGGAAAAAAGGACGAGACTGGCCGTGCCCGTAAGCATCTGCAGTCTGAAGGAGCCAGCTGCGGGAGAACGCTCGACCACAGAAAACATCTGCTCGCTGGGCTTGCGCGTGCTGGTGCGATACGCGCGTGAACTCAATGAGCGGGTGTTGATCAAGTCCGCCAACGGGGAACTGCATGCGGATGCGCGGGTGGTCTATTGTGAGCGGCTCGCCGACGGGCGGTTTGCCCTTGGACTGGAATTCCACGGAGAAGCCACAAGCTGGCTTAAAAGGTCCCTGGGCCACGGGGACTAAGCGCCCCCTCAAGAAAGCTGCGCATAATCCACACGACGGTGTGTGCTTGGATACAGGAATGCAGCCATGGGCATCGTTCGCGCTGGCCCAACTTATATTTCTGAAAACGAAAAAAGAGGATTAGCTCGGCGGAATCAGAGGAGGGATTGTGGTCCTTCGAGTTGGATGATTGCTCCCCGAAGAACCACAACTTTATTCTGAGGAATTGTTTCGCAAGTTTACTGCTCGAACATCAGAACCGCTGGATTCAGATCGCTGGCTGACACCACCACAAACTTGGTGGGCGATACGACGTAGACGATGGCGCTGTTGCCACCGATGCTTCCTGTAAGAGTTCCTCTGCCGTTTGATGGAGTGGAAGAGATGGAATAGGTGGAATTCACGCCGAAGCCGAGGGTTGCGCCGCTCGGAGCGCCGATGTCCTCGGTGCCGGCAATAGTTCCGGTGGGGCTGGCGCCGTTCGCAGTGAATTCGCCGGAGAAGATTGTCACACCCAGTGTCACGGGCGCAGTCGCCAAGCCAGCGTACGCCCCACTTAACGCAGCGTTGGTCAGCGGGGTTGGAGCTTGCGGGTCACCGAAGCCGAACAAGACAGAACTGTCGGGCACTATAAAAAAAGCCTGATTGGGGCTGACGAGATAAGCGACCAGATAACTGGAGCCAAGGTGGATTGCAGTCCGGCCGTTGCTGGCGACGGAGGAAGTCCCGGCAAGAGCAGTAACCGAAGTGGCGGCTCCTCCGCAGTTTTGGTCGTACGTCAGCGAAAGCGCGCCAGCTGCATTGCCGGTGAGCAGACCCGCCAGCACGTTGGGGGCGGGGCCACTATTTTTGCCGCAGCCGGAGCCAACGCGCCCCGTGAGAGACATCACCATGCCGCCGTTCAGCGAGGCGTTGGAGAAACCGCCGAGCGGTGTCTGCTGTTGGAGGATTACACCGTTCAGGAGCGGAGTCACCTGTGAAGGCGCATCCGACTCCATGGCAAAGATTTTGCCGGAGTTCACGACATAGAAAACGAAGTTGAGATTCTGCAGGATTCCACCGGCGAGAGGAGGCAGATTCAGCATGCCGCGCCCGCTAGCCGTGTCCATTACGAGATAGCTGGAAGCGAACACGTTGAGCGTGGTGAACATTCCGGATTGGTTGGCGTCTGCGGCTCCACTTGTAAAGGTGCCGGCGCCGTTGGCCGTCATCCGGCCTGCGATGGCGGAACGATTGTTTGAAAGGTCGAAGCCAGCCACACCGAAGGCGTAGTCGCCAACGATCCTGCCGGTGCTGTACGCTGTAGCGTCGGCCTTTTCCATGGAACCCGATCCGACCGTTCCGTTGCCGCCTGAGGCGTCAATCTCCACGAACTTCGCGGTGCCGTTCGCCATCATCACGAAAGCCAGCTTGCCGCCACCGGGAATATTGAGATTCATCACGCCCCGATTATCGGAGCCGATCGAATACGTTCCGGTGAACGCCTGATCGATTAATTTCTCTGGAATACCCACGCCGTTGGTGTCCAGCACCCCTTTCGTCAAATTTCCGGCGCCGTCCGCGGTGAATCTTCCCACAGCAGCAAAAGGGGTCGAGCCTCCGCTGCCGCCGGTGGTCATTCCATTGAATGTAAATGCGTAATCGCCCTGGAGCTCGGCGTTGTTCACCCCCGTTGTCCCCTGTGCCCGTATCGTGACGGCTAAAAGCAGTGCTAGGCACGTGATTCCCAGAATCTGCGACTTTCTCATCGATCCTCTCCTCGTTGATTGAGCGGCCACGCGGGGACGGTTCGCAACCAAGCGGCGAGCCGAAGTGTTCCTTGGGCGAGGACACTGCTGCCTTGAAATTAACCCCGGGCCTTACCGAGCAGCTCACGACTGGTCAGCGGCTTCCCTGCTCTTGATCAACCGGCAGGCCACTCGGCGTTGTACCAGTTATGTCCTGGCAGGGGACCGCAAACAATCGGGTGAATACAGGAAAAACAAGGCAGGAATCTCCCGCTCCGCGAAGGACGAAAAAACAGAGAAGAATCACCACGCAGCCGCAAACTGCGCCGGGTGTTTCCCTCAGCGAGCGCCGGGAGTGATTTTTTCTTCTTTGTGGATTAAGTTGCGAAGGATAGAGGGAATTTTTTCAAATTCAGCTGACTTATCAAGGAATAGATTGGCCCCAGCGGTTAAGCATTCCTCGCGATATTCCGGATATGGATAGTTGGTGCAAATGAGGACGAAAAGTTCCGGGTGTGCGCCGCGAATGGCACGAAGGACGTCGAGACCGCTGCCCCCGGGCATGTGCAAATCGAGGATCAGCGCATCGGGTTTCATGTTGTGGACGCCGAGTACCGCACCCAGTACATCCCCAGCCTGACCTACAAGCTTTGCGCCGGGAACCTCTTCGAGAAGGCCCGCGAGGCGTTCTACGACCACCCTGGAGTCGTCAGCGATAAAGATTTTCATGTTAAATCCTTCACGAACAGCGTTGCCCAGATTGAGTGCCCAATAACAGGAAATGACAAATTCGAAGGGAAATACATCCGGTGGAAACATGAATCTCGTGTAGGACCGTGGGAACGCCCGCTGACCGCGACAGTCCTACGAGATGAACCGCGAGTTGCGAAGCCGCAAAATTTCGAGAAACAGGCCGCTGGCCGGTCGCCGTTTGGCCAGCTCAGTCCACCAATTGCGCTTCCAGCGCGTAGCGGATGAGGTCCGCGTTGGTCTTCATGCCCGTCTTTTCCAGAATCCGGCCGCGATAGGTGCTAACGGTTTTGACGCTGAGAGAAAGCTCTTCGGCCATCTCCTTCACAGTCTTACCGGAGGCAAGCATCCGCAGAACCTGGAACTCACGGCCGGATAGAAGTTCGTGGACCGGAAGCTCCGCGCCTTGCCTGAGATCCACGGCCAGTTTTTCCGCAAGGGTCGCGCTTACATAGCGGCCGCCGACGATGATTTTCTTGATCGCGCTTTTCAGTTCATCCGGCACGCTGTCTTTGGTCAAGTAGCCTGCCGCGCCGGCTTTGAGCGCTCGTCGTGCGTATTGTTGTTCGGGATGCATGGTCAGAAGGAGCACCGGGGTTCTCGGGCGCAGGTGCTTCACGTCGTCGAGAATGTCGAGGCCGCTCTTCCCAGGCATGCTGATATCCAAAATGACCACGTCCCAATGATGACGCCGGACAAACTCCACAGTTTCCGCGGCCGTTTTGGCTTCACCAAAGCTCACGCGGGGGAATGCTTCCAAAAGCGTTTCTCGCAACCCCCGGCGAAACATCGCGTGATCGTCAGCGATCAGAATCCTCATGGCGCACGCTTTCTGAAGCAATCGGGGGAGCAAAAGGAATCGAGAGCCTCACTGTGGTTCCCGAACCCGGCACCCCTTCCGCTTTGAATTCACCATTTAGCAGAAGCGCGCGCTCCTGCATTCCGACCAGGCCGAGGGATTTGCGCTCTTTCGCTACTTCCGGATCGAAGCCGGTGCCGTTGTCGAACACCTCGAAAATGATGCGATCATTTTCGCGGTGAAGGCGCGCTTCGACCCGGGTGGCGTGAGCGTGCCGCGCCACATTGGTCAGCGACTCTTGAAAAATCCGAAAAATGGCTGTGGAACGATCCCTATCGAGTGTCAGGGGTTCCGGCGGCAAAGTTACGCTGCACCGAATTCCCGTTCGGGCTTCGAAGTCCAGTGCCTGCGCTTCGAGCGCGGCTGGCAGGCCAAGATCGTCGAGGGCCCTTGGCCGCAACTCCGAAGCAATCCGGCGCAACGTGACGATCGTGCTGTCCACCAACTGGATGGAGGACTGAACTTTTGCCTGGAGCTTGGCCTGCCGCTTCGTCAATTTATGACCGATGAGTGCAAGATCCATCTTGATCGCCGTGCACGCCTGGCCGAGTTCATCGTGAATTTCGCGCGCCATGTAAGCACGTTCCTCTTCCCGAACGCTTTGCAGGCGGGCGGCGAGGGCGCGAAGCTGGTCGCGCGATTGCCTAAGCTGTTCCTCGGCGTGCTGGCGGTCGGCAATCTCCATGCGCATCTCGTTGTTCAAGCGCGTGAGGACGGCGGTGCGCTGTTCGACGCGAAGTTCCAGAAGCTCCTTGGTCTTGGTCAGGGCCTCCGCCCGCTGGCGGTTTTCGGTGGTATCGCGAGTCAGCTTGGCGAAACCCAGCAAATTCCCGTACGCATCCCGAAGTGCGGTGACGACCACGTTGGCCCAAAACCGTGAGCCGTCCTTGCGGATGCGCCAGCCCTCGTCCTCCGTCTGGCCGTGCCGGGAGGCCCGGGCGAGGATATCGCGGGGTTTATTCTTCAGCTGTTCTTCCTGCGGATAAAAGATGGAGAAGTTGTGGCCGATGATTTCGGCCGAATCGTATCCCTTCAGACGCTGGGCACCGGCATTCCAGCTGACCACATTACCGTCGGGGTCCAACTGGAAGATGGCGTACTCCTGAACACCTTCGACGAGCAGCCGGGAACGTTCTTCGCTTTCCCGGAGCGTGCGTTCCGCGTGAACGCGGTCGGTTACGTCTTCAAAAACCACGCCCAGGAAATTGTTGGAAAGCGGAAAGGCCCGTACGGAGTAAACGCCCTGCCGAATAATGTCGTCGCCGTAAGAAATCTCGCCCAGGTTCCGGGGTTTTCCGCTGTGTAGCGTGGCAAGCAACTGGCCGGGGAGCGGCGTATCGAGCAGCTTCGGAAAATCCATCAGGGTTTTTCCAAGCAGGTTGGGCGAATTTGCCCTGGAAATTTCGGCGGCAGCCCGATTGGCGTCCACAATTCGGAATGTTTCGACATCCGACGGATCTTCAAGCATCAAGAGGACGACTCCGACCGGCAGCTCCCTGAGAAGCTCCGGATACAAGCCGAGCACCGTCTGCCTGGGTAGCGGGAAACCGGAAAAATCATCCTGGATATCAAAACCGGCAAACCTGCGGGTTTTCATAAAAACTCTCTCGAATGAATTCAGTTGGCCGGGAGTTCGGGCGGAATTGGTCCCGAGATGGGCTGGGAGGCTCACATCAACTATAAAACATTTCCCTCGGCGAGGTCTGAATTACTCCCAATCGGTACAGGGACAGGTGTACCGACGTAAGACGGTATGAGACAACTCCAAAACCAACGTCTGACACAAAAATCATTTCCCTGCCGACAGACCGGAAACTCCGCTCGCGCTAATCTGCCATCGTGGGCGCACCGTTTGGAGAGCAGTTTCCTCTCAGCGCGGGCGTGAGTGGTTGAGAAATCCAGGTTATCCGCAGTTCTCAGCGACTTGCCCCTTCCAAATTGCGTTGGCTTGCCCAGCCCCCCAGCCCTATCGAGCGCAGCGCTCGAGATGCCCGCAAACTTTATTCAGGGGATATTGTTTTGAAAAACAGAAACCAAAATCATTCGAATCATTTTTATCTGAGGTTGCTGAAACGCGCCGGCGCGACGCTGTTGGGCATGATGTTTGCCCTGGTGGGCTGCGGAAGCGCATTCGGGCAGCAAACCATCTGGCCGAGCACCACCGTGCCGGCAACGCTCGATAATGGCGCCAGCGGGCCCCTGGAGCTGGGCGTCTCGTTCAAGTCGGATGTCAGCGGCACCATCACCGGCATCCGATTTTATAAGAGCTCTGCCAACACCGGTACCCACGTTGGCCGGCTGTGGGGGCCCAATGGCGCCCTGCTGGCCTCGGTAACATTTACGGGGGAGACCGCTTCCGGCTGGCAGCAAGCCAATTTTTCAACGCCCGTGGCCATCGCGGCGAACAGCGTATACGTGGCCTCGTATGGACTGACGGTCGGGCACTTCAGCGCCAACTGGAGCTATTTCGCCACCGCAGGCTACAACAACGCACCGTTGCACGCTGTGCAGACTCCGAATGGAGTCTACGGAGCTCTCGGCACTCATCCGGTATCCACACACCAATCGTCGAACTACTGGGTCGACGTGGTATTCAAGGCGACATCTTCGACAGCGCCCACGATCAGCTCGCAACCGGCGAGTAAGACCGTTACCGTCGGCCAGACCGCGTCCTTCTCCGTAACCGCATCAGGTACGGCCCCGCTGAACTATCAGTGGAAGAAAAATGGCGCAGCGATCAGCGGCGCCACGGCGGCGAGCTACACAACACCGGCCACAACTTCCGCCGACAGTGGCGCGCAATTTTCGGTCGTGGTCAACAACGCTTCGGGTAGCGTGACGAGCAACCTCGCAACGCTTACGGTAACCGCGGCTACTCTGTCGCTCAACGCGAGTCCGACGAGCTTAAGTTTCGGAAGTATTGATACGGGCGCGACCAGCACGCTTGGTGTGACCATCACAAACTCCGGTAATTCCAGCGTTACGATCTCGGGCGTCAGCAGTTCCGGCGCGGGCTTCAGCACCAGCAACGTGTCTTCCGGCACGGTCCTGGCTCCGGGCCAAACCGCCGCTTTGAACGTGACCTTTGCTCCGACATCTACAGGCGGCGCGTCAGGCGTCGTTACCGTTGCCAGCAATGCCACCAATTCGCCGGCGACCATCTCGATGACGGGTACCGGCGTGCAGTCGAATTTCAGCACCTGGGTGGAGCCGAGCTTGAACAGAGTTGGCAAGACCGACGCTCCGGGAACGCTGTCTTCTATAGCGCTCTCTGGCGCGCGGGGAGAAACCGTGGACACGCAAGTTGTGGTGCAGGGTCCGGCGGGGGGATTGTCGAACGTCAACGTGAGCGCTTCCGCTCTCACTGGCCCGAACGGAGTCTCCATCCCTGCCTCGAACGTGACGCTTTATCGTGAGTACTACCTGACGGTCACGGGCACCGCGAGCTACGGCGGCGGCAACAATCCTCCGCTTGGTTCAGGAACTTATGCCGAACCGTTGATTCCGTTTAACGATCCGGAAACCGGCGCGGCGCTGTGCGGCAGCTCGGCGACACTGAAGGCTTGTAACGCAAGCGTCAGCGCGGGGCAGAACCAACCTTATTGGATCGACATTTCGATTCCACACGGCGCAGCAAACAGCCCGGCGGGAACTTACACCGGCGGCGTCACAATTTCTTCGTCGCAAGGAACGGCGACGATTCCTGTTTCGCTGAGCGTGTGGAACTTCGAACTCCCGGAGCAGCCTTCGGAGCTTTCTCTGTGGACGCTCTGGCCGCCGGCATCGGGAAATACCACCACCACTCTGGCACGAGCGCTGATGCGCAATAAACTGATGAGCTGGTACGACGTGGCGGGTAATTCCTCTTCCGACGTGACCAACATGGGGCTGAACCGCTCCGGGTTGGACAGTTACTACTACATCGGCATCCAATGCAACGGAGGCTACAGCAGTATTCCGACGACCAGCCAGATCAATACTGCGGCCGCCAATTTCCCCGCGGGACTTGGCCTGGATTTCTACATGGCCGACGAATTGAACGGTTGCACCGGGGATTACAGCCCCATCAAAACGTTGGCCGCGAATGCGCACGCTGCGAACCGCAGCGTCAAAACGATGCTGACCCTCAACGCGACGGACCCGAATCTTTACGGTTCGGTCGATCATTGGGTGCTGCTCGATTCCGTGCAGAAGTGGCCCACACTTCCCTTCACTGCGGGCGGCGACCTCTGGAGCTACACGAGCTGCAACGCCGGCTACGGAAACACTCCGGAATGGATGGTGGACTATCCACCAATCAACGAACGCATCCAGGCGGGATTCCTGAACTTCACGCAGGGCGCGACGGGGCTGCTTTATTATCGCGCTGACGGCTGGACCGCGGGCAACGCCATCGGCAGCTGGAACAACGTGGACACGACCGCTTGCGGCGGCGGGTTGGGACGGCCGGGTGACGGAATTTTCCTCTATCCGCCGGCGCCGATCGCCTCCACCGAGTCCGCACCCGGCATTCGCTTGAAGGCCATCCGCGACGGTATTCAGGATTATGAATACGCGCAGATCCTCAAGAACCTGGGACAACTCAGCGTGGTGGACAACGCTCTGCTGCCGATTGCGACGAGTTGGAGCAATTGGAGCCACGACCCGAACGCACTGCAAAACGCGAGGACACAACTGGGGCAACTGCTTCACCAGCTTGCACCGTGACGAATGCTTGCTACTCCGGTTTCTCGCAGGTGGAAACCCGTAGAGGATGTCTCCTGATCGGGCTGAAGGGTCTGTGCGGCGAATCCGTTTAAAAGCGGAGGCGCCGCACAGACTCCAAGGCCCGATTCGCTTTTTCAGCGCTAGCGGCCGACCCGCTTCAGATCGCGCTCGGCCCGATTAATGGGAAACCCCCGGGCGTCCGCAACCGTGGCCGATTGCAGCGGGGGAGCTGACCTGCGCTACAGGCACGGACGCTGAGGGATGCCGTGGGTTGTGTTTCGCGACCGACTGCGAGCGGAACTCGGCGGCCAGTTGGCCCATCGTCACGCATCGCACTTCCCCATTGCGCACAAGCACGCCGAGTTCTTCCAAAAACCGGGCCACAACATTTTCGAGTCGCGGCCATTCGGCATAAAGATTCTCCGGGTGAAACCATACGTGAAAGACTCCGCAGCTTCGGCGCGCGAGATCCAATCCTTTTCTCAATCGCCGCAACCGGCTCGAATCCGGAATAAACTTGCGCCACCCCGCCGCGTACCGGATCAGCAGCGAGCCGGGGATGGAAACGATTCCCTCTTTCAGCGAAGGCTCGATCATACAGGGCGGGCTACCCGCAAAATCCCCCCAAATCATGGCCAGCGAATTGAGTAAGCGGTTCGAAAAACGAACGGGCAGTTTATCCACATCACGGAAACAGGTGAAACCCGCATCGCGCAGATCCGCCAGATACGCCACCGAATTGCGCGGAAAAACAAAGGAGGTCTTCGGAAGCTTGAGTTCCTGCGCAATCTGGGCGCAATAGCGATACTCCGCGATGGCGCGCTCACGCCGCATGCCGCGCTCTCCGAAGGGCACGTGCGAAAACGAATGAAACCCGATTTCCTGTTCGGGCTGCGCGTTTCGAATTTTTTCCACCAGGCTCGCCCCGAACCACTCGGGATGAGTCTGTTCATCGCCATCCCTCGGGATATAACTGAACCACGGCTTTCGAAAGTGGGGAAAGCGAACTTCCGGCAACCCGGACACGTCCGGCAGAGACCGGCGCATCATCGCGCCGACGATGGCCCAGGTCGCGGAGAGGCCATTTCGAGTGAGGTGCTGCAATAAATTGGGTGCGCCGACGTCATGGGTCCACCGGCCCATTTTCAGGAGTGCGTCGTCATAGGAGAGATCGAAGCTGCCCCAGCTAAGCTCCAGATCCAGGCTGATAACAACTGTGGGACGGGTCATTTACTCTCCAGTTTTGATTGCTGAAACTTCATGCGTGATCCGCCAAATGTGTTTCCGGAACGCACGCTGCGGCCGGAAGAAAGCGTGATTCGCCAACTGTTCCCTAGCCCACGGCTCGCGACGCGGAACCCTGGAGGGCACCGCCCGTGGAAGTGTTGCGTTGGAGTTTGGCTGGCGGCACAAGGAATTCTCCTTTCGGCTTGGAATCGCGCCAGAAATCTTGCGTCGCTCCTCAACTCTTGGCGGGATATCTCCGCGCAGCCGCGGCATTTTTTCGCAGGCTGGCGAAGGCGTTGTAAATGTGTTTGAAGGCGAAGATTGGCAAATCCATCAGCCCGGGCAGTGGATCGTCCAGACTGACCAGCGCAAATTGCAGCGGGGAGCGCAAAGAGCGGAAATACGAACCCAGATTCAGGCGGCCGCGCAGAATTTCATGAAACGCGGCCGGGACATCCGTGCTCATGCGAACCCATCGGACACCCGCGGGAGCCCGCTGCTCCGCCAGCGGCATGCCTTGCATCATTTTCCAGAGTAAATACGGAAAATCGATTCCGGCGCGGCCGCCCAAAGGCGACCAAGTCCAAAGCCTGGGGTTGATATCCAGCAACTTGTAGCGCCCGCTGCGCGCGTCAAATTTGTACTCGACCTCGACGATTCCGGTGTAGTTGATGGCGGCGAGAAGCCGCTCGGATGGGGCGACGATCTCTGGAACATCGAACGTTTCCACAAACGAACTGGAGTAACCGAAATCGATCGGGTACTGCCGGGTGCGCCGGGCGGTAAGCGAGGCGATCGGTTTCCCCTCAAAGCACAGCGCCGCGTAGGAGAATTGCGCTTCGCCGCCGCCGGGAATCATTTCTTGCACAACTATCAATTCCGCGGGCATCAACTCGCGTGCTTCGCGGTACTTCGCAAGAAGTTCTTCCTGATTCCGCACCCGCCACGCCTTGTCTTCGGTGAGGCGGTTGATCGAAGCGTGAATAGCAGGTTTCAGAATCGCGGGAAAATCGCAATCCACTTTCTCCAGATCCGCGTCCTTGAGCGGATAGAAGGATGTGGGATAGTCGACGTGCTGATCGGCGGCCAACCGATAGGTGAGGCGCTTGTCGTAAGCCCAGCGCAATACGTTCCAGGTCGGAACCGTAACGCGGAACCGGCGTGAGAGTTTTGAATGAAAGCGCGAGAGGAGCGCGGCCGATTCGTCGCTGGTTGGAAACAACACCCACTGTTCGAGATTGTTGCGTGCGGCAACGTCCAGCAGATAATCCACCTGAGCTTCGTCGTCTCCCGCCGGCCAGGGCAAAATCCGGCGCGTGTAGCGAGAGAAACCGGCGAGCCTGATATTGGGCGGGGAGGCCACCCAAACCGGAATTCCGTGGCGGCCCAGACTCCTCGCGATGGAAAGCCCGTTCAGGTTTCCGCCGACAACCAATGCGCCTGTCGTTGTAGTCATGACCGAAATTTCCTTCAAGGCGCAGAGCGCCGGACGGCTTCGATGAGGTGTTTGCTAATCCTGCGGGCGGGAAAGTTCGAGTTCAGCGACGAGCGGTTCGCTGACTCTTCCGCGATTGCCAGCCGCCTTGCCGGCGACGAATTGCATCAGCGCGCGCGAGGAGTAGTGCGTGCCGACAACAAATTGCATCAATGGGCCGAAACTCCAGACCGCAGGCGCGCCCAGAATGTGCAATCCAGGGACCGAGGTTTCGAAGCCGTCGGTGAGCCGCGGGTATCCCTGGTGGCGGATGATGGCGCCCGCTAGTTTGGGAACGAGGAAATCGTATTTCGAAACGTCGACGCGATATCCGGTCCCGAGGAAAACGTGGTCGAAGTCTCTTTCGCTTCCGTCATTGAGCCGGATTTTGACGCGATCACCTTTCGAAGTTGCGGACACCACTGCGCGTCCGAGATGCATCGGGACGTCCTTCAGCCGCTCCACGAGCCATCGCGCGCCCGCGGGGCGGATGGAGCGTTTCTTCAGCCAGTCCTGAATTGGCCGCGAGAATCGCCGCACCAGGTCCGGCCGAGCCACGATCTGGCTGATGCCCGCGGGGCCGACGTCCGTGGGCGCGTAGAGAAGCCTCGAAATCTTCGGACCGAAGCCGCGGTGAATTGTCCGGGACACGACTCCACCGAGCCAGCGAATTTGTTGGGCGCGGGCGACAATTTCGACATTGGCCCCGGTTTCGTAGAGCAGCGCGGCCGATTCCAGAGCGCTTTGTCCGCCGCCGATCACCAGCACTTCTTTTCCCCTGAAGCGTTCGAAATTGACGTGCTCGGAAGTATGAGTTGCCAGCGCGGAGGGCAGATTATCGAATTCAGGTGGACGCCAGGTGAACGAAGAAATTCCGGCCGCAATCACGACCCGGGTGGCCAGGACGGATGCGCCGTCTTCGAGGATGAGCCGGAACCCGCGGGTGGCGGGTTCGACGGTAACAATTTTTCTCCGGTCGAGATCCGGAACAGAGTGCCGCTGGTGCCACAGACCGTAGTTCACGAACCGGTCCAGCGGCACCGGGCTGGAAAAATGATTGCCGCTTTCCTGGCGGAATATATCCAGGGTCAGCGCGCGATCCGGATCGGCAATGTGGCTGGCCTCCCAACCCGAGCGCAGCAACATCCCTTTTGGCATATTGCGCTGCCAGAAAACCATGGATTCGCCGAACGTGTGGACGTCCAGGCCCTTGATCGCGCGCAAGTGCGCCGAAGCGGAAATTCCATACGGTCCGGCACCAATAATTGCAATGTCACACCCTGTCATTTTTTGCTCCTGTTCGAAATGAAGTTTGGCAGTTCCTGCTGTAATCCATAGGCAGTCGAAAAAATTCTCGAGGAAATCAGAAATGGTCTGCGCGGGAAACTTTTCGCTACGGGTGCGAAAGCTGGTCAAGTTGTTGTCCAACTTTTTGCCGGACGTTTTCAATCTCACTGGCGTCGTGGGTCCACGTGGTCCAGCTTGCGGCGATCGGCTTCAGAACGAAGTCCACGTATGAGGCTTGCCCCTGTTGTTTAAGCAACTGCGCGTATTCGAAGTCCTGAATTCCGTCGCGGATGGCTTTTAAGCGGATGCCAACTGCCGGTTCGCTAGAGGCAATCGGACTCGGCGGATAAAGAAAAATCCCGTCACCTGGTCTTGCGATGCCGGGACCACAAGCGTTGGTGTCCAGATTATTCCAGCTGCCGATGTCGTTTCCGGCGGTCCAGCCGTCAGCGCGGTAATAAAGAATGCCGCTGGCGCCCTGGGTCCAATTGAGAAATCCCGCCTGAATGCGTTCGTTGATCGGAGGGTAGTCGATCAGCCATTCCGGAGTGTTGCCAAATCCGGTGTTGCAGCTTGTATAGCTCCAGAGATCGCCCTTACCTGTAAACGGCAGAGTGGGCCACTTCTCCATCGAATCGAGCAGCACCCAGTGGTCAATCACGCTGCGCCCGTGGCCGTCATCGAAAAGCTTCTCGTCGGGCGTGTTCACGGTGAGTATGGTTTTCACAGGGCGGTTTGCGGCATGCACGCGGCCGCCGATGGTTTTCAGGACCGGGTAGCTATTAGGGCAATCGTTCAATTCGTCGCCGACGTAAAGATCAAGCGGCAGAGTTTCCGGAAACTTTTCCACCGCGGCATTGATCTGGCCGGCGGAGGGAAAGTTAGTGTGAGAACCGTCGCATTTGACTTGGAAATGGAAAAAGGCGTCGAGGCCAGAGCGATTCAGTCCGGAGCTGGATCTGTCCGAGGATGCGTTTGCGGCGTCATCGAACCAGCTCATCACTTTGTTGCGCATCAGTGCCCGGGCGAGGCCGGTGGGCGTGTTTCCAGCCGCGGGCGGCCAGAGCGTCCACAGCGAAAGTTCCGAAGGCTGCACGGGAAGTTCGAAATTCCACACTCTCAGCGAAACTGGAACCGTCACCGTACCCTGCGTGGAAGTTACCGTAATATTTCCGGTGTAGGTCCCCGAGGGACTCGTGGTGGTTCCATGTGGGATGGCGATATCGATCCAGTAAGGCTGATTCTCGCCAGGAAGGATGCTGACGTCGCAGGCTTTAAGAGCTGCCGTCGTTTCACACAAAGCCGCGCCGGTTTCCGGATCGTTGAAAGGGATCAGCGGCTCCGGATAAGTCCCCGAACCGAGCGGCGGATTGCTGCCGCCTCCGTAATTCGCGGTGCCGCTTACCTTTACGTAGTACTCGCGGTAGAGCGTGATGTTTGAGGCTGGAATCGTGCCGCCGCCGGGAGCGGTGAGATCCGAAGCGCTGAGATTCACACTGGCGAGGCCGCTCAGGGGCGCATGCACAATGATTTGAGCATCCACAATTTCGCCTCGAGCGCCGGAAACGTCAATGGAAGATACCATTCCCGGGCGCTCTGTCTTCCCCACCCGGATCAGGCCCGATGCAACCCAAACCGGAAAAGCTGCGGCGGAAGATTTATTTGCCTTTATGACGATGACCACAACGACCAACGCTATCG
>Ga0210410_10002073_pt1 | contig 18147 bp, 11 predicted proteins | sample IncBWC4MmetaG_FD_161058 | JGI IMG/M metagenome (GOLD analysis project Ga0210410, IMG submission 161058) | Forest soil microbial communities from Barre Woods Harvard Forest LTER site, Petersham, Massachusetts, United States - Inc-BW-C-4-M | ecosystem: Environmental > Terrestrial > Soil >... | reverse complement strand
GAATGAGCTGCGTCCGCACGAGCTGTCCGCATCCAAATCTGGCGCCGGGAAATCCGGCCGCCCGGATGACCTGACCCGCCTTGCGCTCAAGGGCTGCCTCATCGCACGCGATGCCGCGTTCAACGTTCGCGACCTGCTCACCAGTTCTTCCCGCATGGCCTTTCTCGCGATCAAGGACTGCGAAAAGGAACTAGACCAGATCGAGCGCCAGATTGACGAGCGCATGCCCGCCGCAATTACGCGCGTGAATGAAGCCCGCGCGCGTCAGCTGCTTTCCAGCCTGAAGTGCACCACCGACCTGGAGCGGATCGGCGACTTGCTCATGAGTGTCGCGATGCGCGGGCAGGAGCGCACCAGCAAAATCGCCACTGCCGACGTCCGGCAACTGGTCGAGATGTCAGTCGTGTTACGCGAGATGCTCGACCTGATCCACACCGGCTTCACCACGCTCGACCTGGAGTGCGCTCGCAAAGTCCTGCAGATGGATAAAGATGTGGATCGCATTTGCCACGCCATGTTTCAAAAGCATTGGATCGCCAGCGCCGCCCACGGAGATCCATCCGGCTTCGACGTGCTGCTCATGGCGCAAGCCCTGGAGCGCGCCGGCGACCACGCCACCAATCTCGCCGAAGAACTCTACAGCCTGATCGAAGGCCGCAGCCTGCGCCACATGCCGAAAAAGAAAGCCGCGAACTAGGAACGTCCTACGATTATTGTTTCGGCCTGACACCCATTATTAGGCTAGCCCGAACTTTCCGGATCTTTCTGCCTACTTGCAGTGTGACGGGTTGGCTGAGATCGATGCGCGTGACAGGATCCGTTTGTATTTCGCCGTTTACCCTCACGGCCCTCTGTTTCAGCTTTCTTCCGGCATCACTGACAGAGTCGGCCAAGTCGACGCGAAAAAGTAGCTTATCGAGGCGCACGCCATTCTCAGTGATCTCGATGGCCACTTCTAAGACGTGATCCGGGACACCACCCTCCTGGAACTGCGTTGCCCACTCCCGAGCCGCGTTTTCGGCTGCGTCCCTGGTGTGGAAGTCAGCGACGATTAGGCGAGCCAGAGACTTTTTAATCTCCATTGGATGGCGCTCGCCAGTCTTGACACCTTCTCTCAGCGCGTCGATCTGAATCTGTAGCACATCAGTTAGCAACTCGTAGTAGCGCCACATCATTTCATCGGAGATGCTCATGACTTTGCCGTACATTTCCAGCGGCGGTTCGTGAATGCCGATCGCATTGCCCAGCGACTTCGACATCTTGTTCACACCGTCAAGACCTTCGAGAATCGGCGTGGTCAGCACCACCTGCGACTCCTGCCCGTACGCGCGCTGCAGTTCGCGCCCCACCAGCAAGTTGAATCGCTGATCGGTACCACCCAACTCCACATCGGCCTCCAGCGCCACCGAGTCGTATCCCTGCGCCAGCGGATACAGCAACTCATGCATCGAAATCGGTTTTTCTTCCGTGAAGCGCTTATGAAAATCTTCGCGCTCCAGCATCTGCGAGACAGTGTACTTTGCGGTCAAGCGAATAAAATCTTCGGCGGTGAACTTCGAAAACCACCGCTGATTGAAGTCGACGACCGTTTTTTGCGGGTCGAGAATCTTGAAAACCTGCGTCTTGTAGGTCTCCGCGTTTTGGTCAATCTGCTCCCGCGTCAGCGGAGGCCGCGTCACCGAACGCCCGGTCGGATCGCCAATCATCCCCGTAAAATCTCCGATCAAGAAGATGACGGTATGCCCAAGATCCTGAAAATGTTTCAACTTACGCAGCAGGACGGTATGGCCCAGGTGCAGATCGGGAGCCGTCGGATCGAATCCGGCCTTCACTCGCAGCGGCTTACCCATGGCGCGCGACTTTTCCAGCTTGGCGCGCAGTTCGGCCTCGCGAATAATTTCCGCGGAGCCCTTCTTGATGTAGGTAAGCTGTTCGTCGACCGGTCCGAAGTTTGACATGGAAGAAACATTATAAGGAACGCGATGGGAAAGGCCGAATCGGGATGCCCTTCGCAGCGAGATTTCGCGGGCTAGAATGTCAGCGATGAGTGTGCGTCTGCGAAAAGCGGTTGCGGCCGATGTGCCGCGATTGCGCGAAGTGATCGAAGCCTCGGTGCGCGGCTTGCAGGCAGAGGATTATTCTCCGGGGCAGATTGAGGGCGCGCTGAAGAGCGTGTACGGCGTGGACAGCCAGCTGATCGCAGATGGAACTTATTTTGCGGTGGAGTTAACGACGGGAACCGGGAACGAGATCATCGCCTGCGGCGGATGGAGCAAACGCAAGACGCTGTATGGAGGCGACCAATATGCCGGACGCGAGGATTCGCTGCTCGATCCGGCGGGCGATGCCGCCAAGATCCGCGCATTCTTCGTGCATCCGAAGTGGGCGCGGCAGGGGATTGGAAGTTTGATCCTGGAAGCGTGCGAGAATGCCGCGATCGACGCTGGTTTCACGCGCCTTGAGATGGGAGCAACGTTAAGCGGCGTTGCATTCTACAGCGCCAAGGGCTATGTCAAGATTGAGGATCAAGCCGTGCTTCTTGGGAATGGGGAGACTCTGCCGATCGTGAAAATGGCCAAAAACGTCGGCCGCTGACCGAACTCATGTCTTCTTGAATCTCCGTCCTGCAACCTCGAATTTCCCTCTCAGCACAATGTTGATCGCTTCGGTATAGGCAATGTGTTCCTGCTCCAGAATGCGCGCAGCGAGTGTGTGCTCGTCGTCGCCATCTAGAACTGGAACCGTTTTCTGCACGATAATCGCGCCGTGGTCCAGTTCGTCGTCCACGAAATGAACCGTGCAGCCGGACACCTTCACCCCGTAGGCAAATGCCTGCTCCTGCGCTTCAAGCCCCGGAAAAGCAGGCAGCAATGAAGGATGAATGTTGACAATGCGCTGCGGAAATTGCTGCACGAACCAGGGCGAGAGCAGCCGCATATATCCTGCGAGGCAGACTAGGTCAACCGAATGCTGTTTCAACGCGGCCACAACTTCGTGGTCGTGCTCCTCGCGGGGCTTACCCTTCGAAGGAATCGCCAGGGCCTCGAGTCCGCGTTCCCGCGCCGTTGCAATTCCCGGCGTGTCCGCCTTGTTCGAGATCACAACCGCGATGCGCGCATCCGGAATGCGGCCCGCATCAATGCTGTCAGCAATGGCAACGAAATTCGAGCCGCGTCCGGAAAGAAGTATGCCAAGGGATTTCATCAGCGGTATCTTGTTAGCTTTACCATCTTATATTGACTTGAAGTGAACCTTGGCGCACGCCCGGCAGCTTCAACGTCAGGTGAGACTGAAAGCTCTCAATCACTTGGACCCACACTTCGTTCCTGGTTGACGAGCGCAGCCAGATCCTGATGATCCAATTGCAAGAGGATGGATAATTTGTCGTGATCACCACGCTGAAGGACGTAGGTCGCAAAGACGTCGAAATTCTTCACAAACCCGTTAGCAGTCCGAAGGGTCATGCCCCATCCCACTTTTGCGAGGGCATAGCGGGGGCCGAGGTACGTAGTCTCGACTGATGATAAGCGTGAGCCCGCCAACCCTAACGACCCAAGATGATCCTTCATCCGAGGAATCACCTTCAGGAAATCTCCCTTTCTGACTGGTTGCGCTGCATCCCGCCCCGCAAACAAGAATGTTTCGGCATACAAGTCACCTATCGCTGCGAAATCTGAAGTCGAGTTCGCTTTTTCGTAAGTTTCGAAAAATGCCTTGACGAGTTCGTCCATAAATAATTCCCTTCGGAGGAATGATGGCCCGGTTACGCGAGCATGATCACAGACTGCTCGGCGCAGAAGTAACCTTTAGTATTATACCACAGATACGAAGAAAAAGCAAAGACCGGCAGAGGTGAATCGCCTCGTCTTCAGCTCAGGATTTTTAAAGAGGGTACTTGCGTTAGCTATACGTGACTTTCCGCTCGCCCTTCACAATGCGCCCGACAGTAAACGCCTTCTCGCCCACCTTCTCCAGTACGGTCTGCGCTTTCTTGAACTTAGCCGACGGAACCACGAGCAGCATGCCAATCCCCATGTTAAAGGTGCGCAGCATCTCTTCCTGCTCCACGTTCCCCAGTTGTTGCAGGTGCTCGAAGATTGGCTGCACGGGCCACGATCCCAATTCGATCAGCGCGGCAGTCCCGCGCGGCAAGACGCGCGGCAGATTCTCCGTGATGCCGCCCCCCGTGATATGCGCGAGAGCTACGACACACTGCGCATCGATCAGCTTCTTCAACGCCGGCCAGTAGCTCTTGTGCGTGCGCATCAGCTCGTTGCCGACTTTGTTCTTGATCTCGTTGACGTAAGTCTCGGGCGAGTAGTGCGCCACCTCAAACAGCAGTTTGCGTGCCAGCGAATATCCATTCGTATGCAACCCGTTCGACGCCAGCCCAAGAACAATGTCGCCAATCTGCACGTCTTTGCCGGTAATGATCTTCTCGCGCTCAACCACTCCGACAATGAATCCCGCCAGATCGTATTCCCCATTGGGATAAAATCCGGGCATCTCGGCTGTTTCGCCGCCAATCAGGGCGCATCCGTTGTGTTTGCAGGCGTCGGCGATACCCTCGACCACTTGTTCAGCGATCGCCGGATCGAGCGTGCCCGTCGCCAGATAGTCCATAAAGAACATCGGCGCCGCGCCTTGCACGGCAATGTCATTCACGCAGTGGTTCACCAAATCGCCGCCAACCGTCGAGTGCAGCCCCATCTCGAACGCAATCTTGAGCTTGGTCCCGACTCCGTCCACGCTCGAGACCAGCACAGGGTCGGCGTACTTAGCCTTATCCACCGCAAAAAGTCCCCCGAAGCCGCCAATCTCGCTGAGCACCCCGCGCGTGAACGTCTTGTGGGCGAGATACTTGATCCGCTGCTTGGTGCGGTTGGCGCGGCTGATGTCCACGCCGGCGTCGGCGTATGTGACTGTCGCGGCGCTGGGCGTGGGAGTCTTGGCCACTAATTCTTCTTTCGTTTCTTTAGTTTCCTGCGAGGGGTTAGTGCCGGGTGTAAAGGCAAATTTATCTGCCAAGGCTGCTAATTGTAGCACGGTGGGAAGCGCGATTCAGAGCCGCGTCAGCGATCTAAATCAAGACGGGCTCGAGCTCAATCTGGCATCCATCAACACCTGAGACCATGCGAATACACTCCCACCGTTTCCGCGGGCGCGCACGTCCGTTCGCGAGCGCGAACCAAAACGCGAAACTAGTGAGAGATGAAGTTCGAGAAAAAATATGCCAGGACGCCGAACATTCCTAACCCGCAAATGCCGTAGCAGGTCAAAACCCACGCGCCGCGGCCTTCTTTATGCCGAATCATGGCGCTGTTGGTAGTTGTAGTTGAGGATTGGCCGGTATTGCTCGAAGAAACCACAGGGGCCCGATCTTCCATTGTCTCAAGAACCTCCGACGGAAGGATCGTGGCGCAAGTACTTTATGCGTCACGCCTGCCCCGCATCATGGCGAAGCAGGACTACTACTGCGCGAAATTTTACTCCGAATTCTGCCCTCGGGAACAGATTTTTCAGCCTCAGGCCGCATCTTTTTACAGGTACGAGACTTTCTCAGAATGAGAATTATTCTGCCTCGAACGGCCTCAGCGGTGGCTAACACGGATTCCCCCAAGGTCAGCCCGGTTTCCTCTGTCATCCTTGCATGTCCTCCATGTTGACGGCCCTTGCGGACTCCGCAACCATTCAGCACTGACCCTGTCAGCATGGGATAATAAAAACCGTGATTTCATTGCCGCGTCCGTCGTACCGTCCTATGCGTAATATCTCTCTAGCCTTCTTTCTTGCGATATCCGTCGCCGCCGTGGCCCAGCAGCCCACGCCGCCGGCGGATTCCAAAGTAGCCGATGTCGCGAAAGCCACCGACAAATCTGACTACACCAAAGAGTCGTTCGTCATCGAAGAGATGCATTCCACCTATCACTTCGAGGCCGACGGCACCGGGCGCCGCGAGGTCAAAGCCCGCATCCGAGTACAGAGTGAGGCCGGAGTGCAGCAGTGGGGCCAGCTTCAGTTCGGGTACAACTCCGCCAACGAGCGCATCGAGATTCCTTACGTTCGCGTCGTGAAAGAAGACGGCACTGTAGTCAAGGCTGGGGAAGACGCGGTTCAGGATCTAAGCGCGCCAGTCGAACGCGAGGCGCCCGTATACACCGATTACCGTCAGAAGCACATCACCGTTCCTGGGCTGCGCCCCGGCGAAGTGCTCGAATACGACATGGTGACGGTGATCCACACAGCGCTCGCCGCTGGGCAGTTCTGGACCGAGTACGAATTCGACAAGAACAGCATCGTCCTCGACGAGACACTGGACCTCGACGTCCCTGCCGATCGCCCGCTCAAACTAAAGAACAAGGCTGGGATGGATCCCAAGATTACCGAAGCCAACGGCCGCCGCCTCTATCACTGGGCTAGTTCGCATCTCGAACGCGAAGACGACGCAAACAAAGACAACGAAAAGAAAGACAAGAAAAAGAAGAAGCACGACGACGATCGCCCCGACATCCAGCTCACGACGTTCGAAAGCTGGGAGCAGATTGGCCGCTGGTACGCCAGCATGGAAAAGGACCGTCGCACCCCGTCGCCGGAAGTGCGCGCCAAGGCCACCGAACTCACCAAGGGACTCAACACGGACTTAGAAAAAACGGAAGCTCTGTACGATTTCGTCGCCAAGAATTTTCGCTACGTGAGCCTCTCGCTCGGCGTGGGCCGCTACCAGCCACACGCTGCAGCCGATGTTCTGCACAACCAATACGGCGACTGCAAAGATAAACACACGCTGCTCGAATCTCTTCTGCAAGCCGAAGGCATGCACGCCGACTCCGTGCTGATCAACTCCAGCCGCAAGCTCGATCCAGACGTTCCTTCGCCGTCGCAATTCGATCACGTCATCACCCTGCTGCCGCTCTCCAGGCCCGCAGGTACGGAAGAAGTCTGGATGGACACCACCAGCGAGGTCGCCCCCTTCCGCTTGCTTGCCTTCACTCTGCGCAAGAAGCAAGCTCTGGTGATTCCTCCCGCCGATGTCGCCGGAGCCCCCGCACCGCACCTCGAAGAGACTCCCGCCGACACTCCCATGCCCGACACCGAATTCTCCGAGGTCGACGGCAAGGTCAACGACATCGGCAAGCTCGAAGCCCACGTCCACTACGTCTTCCGCGGCGACGAAGAGCTGCTGCTGCGCTCCGTCTTCCGCCGTGTGCCGCAAGCCAATTGGCAGCGCGTCGTAGAGAACGTGAACTCCAGCCTCGGCGGCGATATCACTAATCTCAAAGTCAGCGATCCCGCAGCCACGCGCGAGCCCTTCACCCTGACCTACGACGTTTCGAAAGTAAATTTTCTGGATTGGTCGAAGAAGAAAACTGAACTGATTCTGCCGCTCGTGCAATTCAGCCTGCCCGATGCGGGCAACGACGACGAAGACGACGCCGATGCCGAGCCGTTGAAACTTGGCCCCAAAGCCGAGTACGCCTACACCATCAAGCTCGAACTCCCGGCCAAGTACATCGCGCACGCGCCGCTCGCATTCTCGTTGAAACGCGACTATGCCGAGTACGAAGCGACCTACAAGATCGACGGTCATCTATTCACTGCGGGCCGTAAGCTCACGATGCGCCAGGCCGAAATCCCTGCCGCGCGCGGTCCCGACTACGAAGCCTTCCGCCGCGCCGTCGGTGCCGATCTTGCGCAGCAGCTCTCGGTGGAAAATTCTTCCGCCGGAGCCGCCGTACCCCCCGCCGATATGAAGGCCGACGAACTCGCAGAAAGTGGCCGCGCCGCCTTGAATGCGGGAAATCTTCCGGTTGCGATCGCACTGCTCAAGCGCGCCACAGAAGTCGATCCGAAAAATAAGTTTGCCTGGAACAACCTCGGTCTCGCCTACTTCGCAACCCGGGATAATGATCAAGCCATTGCGGCTTTCCAGAAGCAGCTTGAAGTCAATCCCTACGACGAATTCGCCAATAACAACCTCGGCCGGGCCTATTGGCAAATGCGCCGCTACGACGATGCCGTCAAGGCCTTCAATAAGCAGCTCGAAACCAATCCGCTGGATAAATTCGCCCATGCCAACCTAGGCGTGATGTACGCCGAGTGGCACAAATATGACCTCGCTGTCGGCGAACTCGAAAAAGCAGCCTCGCTTACTCCCGATAGCGCCGAGCTTCAGGTCAGCCTCGGCGACGCTTACCTGAATCTCGGTCAGGATGACAAAGCTCTCTCCGCCTTCGATCACGCCACCGAGTTGTCTGGCACGCCGCTGGTGTGGAATAACATCGCTTACCAGCTCTCGCTCAAGAAATCGCATCTGGACAGGGCCCAGCAGTATGCGGAATCCGCGGTCTCAGCCACGGCCGCCGCACTGCGTAACATCTCGCTCGACCGCATCACACAGCAGGAGCTGCCACTTGTCTCGTCTCTCATTGCTTATTGGGACACGCTCGGCTGGGTCCACTTTGCCAAAGGCGATCTCACTCAAGCCGAGAAATATGTCGCCGCCGCGTGGGCCCTCGGCCATCACGGCGAAGTAGGCGACCACCTCGGCCAGATTTACGAGAAGGAAGGCAACAAGGATCGCGCCCTCCGCACCTACGCGCTCTCGATGAATGGGTTGCGGCCTATTCCGGAAACCCACGACCGTCTCGCGTCCCTCGCAGGAGGCGGCGCCAAGGCTGATGCCGCTATTGCGAGCAACAAAGATGAACTTCAGCATCTGAGTACCATTGATCTCGGCAAAGCGAAGCAAACGGGCAATGCCGACTTCTTCATTCTCCTTAGCGGTGGAGCGGGCTCAGCTGCAAAAGTTGACGCTGCGAAATTCATCAGCGGAGACGAGAAGCTCAAAGAATTCAGCGAAGCCCTCCGCACTGCCGACTATCATCTGACATTTCCCGACGATACGCCGGTAAAGATCCTGCGCCGTGGAACGCTCTCATGCTCCATGACTACCGGCAAATGCGAATTCGTACTAACATTGCCGGACGATGTGAGAACAGTAGACTGACGAACGAATCCGTAGGAGAATCATGTCCATGCCTACGCGCCTCCACTCTATACTCTTGCTCTTCGTGGCACTAGCCGCTTCCTCGCTAGCCCAAGACCTGAAGCCGGTTGCAGACCGCGTCACCGCTCAAAACGCCCTCTTCGATGAGCAGTACGAATCCGATCTGCGCAATTTTCCCGAGCGCGCTACGGCCTATGGCGACTATCGCTACAACGATCAGCTCGCCGACCACTCACTCGACGCCATCGTCCGTCGGCACAAGACCGACGAAATTTTCCTGATCCGGCTACAAGGAATTCCTACCACCGGCTTCACCGATCAGGACCAGCTCTCGCACGACCTGATGGTCCGCGTCTTGCAGCAGCGCATCGCCGACTTTGACCTCAAAGAGTACGAGATGCCCATCAATCAGCAGAATGGCATCCACACCAGCCTCGCCGATCTGCCGCTTTCCGTTCCCTTCGATTCGGTCAAGCACTATGAGGACTACATCGCCCGTCTGCACCAGATTCCGCGCGTACTCAGCCAGACCACCGAAGTCCTGCGCGCCGGCATGAAAGACAAGCTCATGCCCGTCAAATTTCTGCTGGAGAAATTGCCCGCGCAATGCCAGGGTGTGATCGACGCCGATCCTTTTCTCATCCCCACCAAGAAATTTCCCGCCGACATTTCCACGGAAGATCAGAAGCGCCTCACCCAGCAAATCACCGACGCCGTAAACAGCGATGTCATCCCGGCTTACAAGACTTTCGCCACCTTTCTAAGCACGGAATACGCGCCGCAAGGCCGCGCGATTCTCGCGATCACCTCGCTGGCCGACGGCGAGAAGCGCTACGAAAACGACATCTACGGCCGCACTACCACGCACATGTCGCCAGACGAGATTCATCAACTCGGCCTGCGCGAAATCGACCGCATTCAGGCCGAGATGCTGGCCATCGCTAAGAAAGAAGGCTTCGCCGATCTCGCCAGCTTTCGTGCATCGCTGAAAACGAATCTCAAATACAAGCCCACTTCGGCCGACCAGATCCTCGACGACTTCCGCCGCTACATCGCGCAGATGCAGCCGAAGCTTCCACAACTCTTCAACCTGTTGCCCAAGTCGCCAGTCACGGTCGAAGCTATTCCAGCTTTTCAAGCCGCCGCAGCCACGCATTACATGACTGGCACGCCCGACGGCAAACGCCCTGGCCGCGTCGTCGTTGCCACCTCTAATTTTGCCGAGCGCTCGCTCATCGACGATGAAGCCATCGCCTACCACGAAGGCATCCCCGGACATCACATGCAATTGTCAGTTCAGCAGCAGTTGACTGGCTTGCCCAAGTTCCGCCTGCACAGTCTCGGCTTCAATGCCTACACCGAGGGCTGGGCTCTCTACGCCGAGCAACTCGGCAAAGAGGTTGGCTTCTATCAGGACCCCGTCTCCGACTATGGACGTCTTTCCTCCGAACTCTTCCGCGCCGTGCGTCTCGTAGTCGACACCGGAATTCACTCCAAGGGATGGACTCGCGACCAGGTCGTGGATTTCTTCCGCAAATCGGGCGCAGTCGACGAACCCACGATCCAGTCTGAGACCGATCGCTACATCGCATGGCCGGCGCAGGCATTAAGTTACAAGCTTGGTCAGCTCAAGTTCCGCGAACTCCGCGACCGCGCGCAGAAAGAATTAGGGCCGAAATTCGACATTCGCAGCTTCCACGACGAAATGCTTGACGGCGGCACTCTCCCGCTCGACCTTCTCGACGCCCGTACTGACAAGTGGATTGCCCAGCAGAAATCAAAGTAAGGAACGCCCGGAAATCATTTCGTCTGTAGGCCTGCGCTTGTGCCAGGCGGTCGATTGCTCGTAGGCATACGCTAATCGCAGGACAACATCTTCTCGCCAATGCGCGCCCGCGATCTGCAATCCAATCGGCAGTCCTTTCCGCGTGAATCCGCAAGGGACGGAAATCGCAGGCAATCCCCACACGTTGAACGGACGAGTATTGCGCAACAGCTTCAACTCAGCAGGTCGCAGCGCGCCCGGATTCGCCCTTAGATCTGCAATCGTTGGTGCGGGCATCGGCATTGTCGGAGTGACAAGCAAGTCCACATCGGCGAAGACAGAAGTAATATTGCGCCGCGCCTCCTCCAACTCACGCCGCCGTCGAATGTATTCAACCGCTGAAACATTCTCTCCCGACCGTATTCGGCGGAGCGTTTCAGCTTGATACAGTTCTGAACTCTTTCTCACATTCTCGGCGTGGAACGCGAAAGACTCCGCCGCCTGCAACGTACGATCCGTCGCCACTTCCAACCGGACGTCCTTCATTTCTGCGACAAGATTCTTGATCGCATCCAATGCGGCTTCGACGGCAGACGCTACTTCGCCGTCGAGATCGTCATAAAAATAAGCGCGAGGTACTCCTACCCGCAATAATTTCACGTCTTCGCGCAAGCCAGAAACGTAATCCGGCACGGGAACATCCGCGGACCCTATATCGCCCGCATCGTATCTCGCAACCGCCTGTAGCACGAGCGCCGCATCTTCCACGGACGCGGTCAACGGCCCCGTATGATCGAGTGACATCGAGAGCGGAATCACTCCGCGATTCGAGACTCGGCCATAGGTCGCCTTCAGTCCTACGCATCCGCAGAGCGCGGCCGGTTCCCGAATCGAGCCCGCCGTGTCGGTTCCGATCGCCGCATAAGCCATGCCTGAAACCACAGCCGCCGCCGATCCACCCGACGATCCTCCCGCCACGCGATCCAGATCCCAGGGATTGTGAACATCGCCAAAATAACTGACCAGCGAACTGCCGCCATAAGCAAACTCATGCAGATTATTCTTGCCAACAATCACCGCGCCCGCCTGCCGCAGCCGCCGCACCACCTCCGCATCCTCGGACGGTATGCGGTCTTTATATAGCGCACTCGCGGCCGTAGTGCGCACTCCCGCCGTGTCAATTAAATCTTTTAGCGCGATGGGAACCCCATGCAACGGTCCTCGCCACTCGCCCCGCAGAATCTCAGCCTCAGCGGTCTTTGCTTCAGCGAGCGCTGAATCCGTTGTCACAGTAATGAAGGCGTTGAGATCCGAATTGCGCTCCTCAATACTGCGTAGGCAACTCTCCGTAATCTCGACCGGAGAAATTTCCTTCCGCCGCAGCCGCAGCGCAACTTCAGAAATTGTAGTGAGGTGATTCATTTCGATTCGCGACTAATTGTAAAGCCATAACAAGGTTCCCTTGTGAACCTCTGCGCCCTCCGTGTTAAAAGATTTTTCTCACAGACCGCGCAGTGCTCTCCGCTGCGCTGCAAAAGTTTTATAATCATGCAAGTCATGGAGGTAGGGAACCCATGTCAGAAATGACGATCGCGCCCGTCGCAACTCACGGCTTCTTCCTCGATGGACACTGGCGCGACGACGGCGACCTAGTCGAAATTCGCGCCCCCTACGACGGCAGCGTTATCGCCCGAGTCGTTCAAGGGCGCCGCGAGCACGCCGAAGCGGCCATCGCCGCATCGGTAAAAGCATTTGGCACCACCCGCCGCCTGCCTGCCTTCGAGCGACAGCGCGTTCTGCGCCAGATTTCCGCAGCCATCGCCGACCGAAAAGAGGAATTCGCCCGTACGCTCGCGCAGGAAGCGGGAAAGCCCATCAAAGCCGCCCGCACCGAAGTTGAGCGCTCGATTTTCACCTTCAATGTCGCCGCCGAAGAGAGCACGCGCATCTACGGCGAATTCATCCCCCTCGACTGGATGGAATTTACCGCCGGACGCTGGGGCATCGTACGCCGCTTTCCCCTCGGACCCATCGCCGGAATTACACCCTTCAATTTTCCGCTGAACTTAGTCGCGCACAAAGTCGCTCCCGCCATCGCCGCTGGATGTTCCATGGTCCTGAAGCCCGCGCCGCAGACCCCACTCTGCTCGCTGCTTCTGGCGGAATGTGTACAGCAAGCTGGCTGGCCCGACGGCGGACTCAACGTTCTCCCGCTCTCCAACGAAGATGCCAGCCTGCTCGTCACCGATGACCGCATCAAGCTCATCAGCTTCACCGGCAGCGTTCCCGTCGGCTGGGACATCAAGCGCCGCTCCGGCAAAAAGAAAGTTGTGCTCGAACTAGGCGGCAACGCCGGCGTCATCGTCCACAGCGATGCCGATCTAGGCTACGCTGCCGAGCGCTGCGTCACCGGAGGCTTTGGCTACGCCGGTCAGACTTGCATTTCTGTGCAACGCATTCTGGTCGAGCACACCGTCTATGGAAAATTCGTGGATCTTTTCGTCGAAGGAGTGAGGAAACTCAAAACCGGCGACCCTCTTGACGAATCTACCGACGTTGGCCCAGTCATCCGCGAAAGCGACGCGATCCGCACTACCAACTGGATCGATGAAGCCGTCCGTGCCGGAGCCCGCCTTCTGTGCGGTGGCGGACGCAATGGCCTGGTCGTCGAGCCCACCGTGCTCACCGGCACCAAGCCCGACATGAAGGTAAATTGTCAGGAAGTCTTCGGTCCCGTCGTCACCGTCGAGCCCTACAAAGATTTCGACTCAGCCCTTCGCCAGGTGAATCACTCTTCCTTCGGGCTGCAGGCAGGTCTCTTCACCCGCGACGCAAAGTTGATGTTTCAGGCTTATGAAGAACTGGAAGTCGGCGGACTAGTTGCGGGTGATGTCCCGTCGTTCCGCATCGACCACATGCCCTACGGCGGCGTCAAAGATTCTGGCCTTGGCCGCGAAGGCCTCCGCTATGCAATAGAAGAGATGACCGAACCCAAGCTGCTGGTCATGAACCTGCGCTAGTCTGACTCGCCACTGTCAGTAGATTGTCATCCTGAGCGAAGCCGCGCGGGATCGCGCGGCACAGCCGAAGGATCCCGTGTCCCCCATCCGCCAAACCCGGCCTCGCGAGGAGTTTTCTTCCCGAAGTGAAATCGCCCTTCCAACAATTTCCGCGTTGAACTCCTCAGAATATTTTCATCAACAATTCACCTCGAACTTTTTCTAAAACAAATTGCAAAATTGCGCGACAAATCCCGACAGAGTATTTATAATTTTCTGTTTCCATAACACTGCACGATAAATTGAGCCGAGCTGTCTCTGCTCAAACATATAAGCTCACGCGGTCTCATCATAGGTTTCATAGCATCAGCTTTTATAGAACGTCATACGAATGTCACAGATCTTCCATCGCAGCACGAACACGCTGTCCCGAGCCACTATTTTTGGCGCGGTCTTCGTGGTCGCGGCTCTGGGCTGGATGGCGATGGAAGTCCAGCGTTCGCCCTATGTGACCTACGCCGGGGTGCGCAAGCCGCAGCCGGTTCCCTTCAGCCATCAGCACCACGTCACCGGACTTGGTATTGACTGCCGCTACTGTCACACTTCGGTCGAGACCTCAAGCTTTGCGGGCATTCCCCCGACCAAGACCTGCATGAATTGCCACTCGCAAATCTGGACCAATGCCAAGCTGCTGGAGCCTGTACGTGCCAGCTACAAGAGTGGCGAATCCTTGCAATGGACGCGCGTGAATCAACTCCCCGATTTCGTCTACTTCAATCACAGCATTCATATCAATAAAGGAGTCGGCTGCAATACGTGCCACGGTCCGGTTGACCGCATGCCGCTGATGTATCAGCAGGAGTCGTTGCAGATGGAGTGGTGCCTGAGCTGTCACCGCGCTCCGGAAAAAAATCTCCGTCCGCGCGATCAGGTTTTCAATATGCGTTATCAGCAGCCCACCGGCGCGAACCCGGTGGTGGTCGACGGCCAAAGCTATAGCGATCAGGCCGACTTGGGAATGGCATTGGTGAAAAAGTACAACGTACGCAGCGTGAAAGACATTACCAGTTGCAGCACCTGTCACCGGTGATGAAGCCCCGTAGGGGCGGACGAAAATAGCCCGGCGCTTAAGCGCCGGGTGAGAGACAAAAGAGAACCAAGTCCCGTAGGGACTGCATAACCGCACCTGAACGATCGAACGACGTAATGACAAACGAACAAAATCCCGGCGGCCTGATCCAGATCAAGAAGCGCGAAGACGTCTGCCCCGGCAAAAAAGTCGGTCTGGACCTGGGCGTAGTCCGTGAAAAGATCGACCAGGCGACGGCACACGACGCGGCGGAAAAAACAGGTCCCGAATACTGGCGTTCGCTCGAAGAACTCGCTGGCAGCGAAGAATTCCAACAAGCCCTGCATCGCGAATTCCCCAAAGGCGCCTCCGAATGGGTCGACTCGGTCTCGCGTCGCGGCTTCCTCCAGGTCATGGGCGCCTCGCTCGGCCTCGCCGGAATGACCGGATGCGTCCGCCTGCCGCTTGAGCCTATCGTTCCCTACGTTCGCCAGCCCGAGGAAGTTATCCCCGGCCGTCCCACGTTCTACGCCACCGCGACCACGCTTGGCGGATACGCTAGCCCGGTGCTGGTCGAAAGTCATCTCGGCCGCCCAACGAAGGTCGAAGGCAACGATCAGCATCCCGCCTCGCTCGGCGGCACTGACATTTTCGCGCAGGCCTCGATTCTCGGCATGTACGATCCCGACCGCTCGCAGAGCGTCATGTCGATGGGCGACCAGCGTTCATGGGCCGCATTCCTAGCTGCGATTCGCGGTCCGTTGAGCGCGCAGAAGTCGCTGCAAGGCGCAGGCATCCGGATCCTCACGCCGACGATTTCCTCGCCCACGCTTGCCGACCAGCTGCGCAACTTCCTGAAGATTTATCCCCAGGCCAAGTGGCATGTGTACGAGCCGGTGAATCGCGACAACGTTCTCGAAGGTGCCAAGCTGGCCTTCGGACAGCCCGTCGAAACCCGCTACGATTTTTCGAAAGCCGACGTAATCGTCTCGCTCGACGCCGACTTCCTCTACGCCGGATTCCCCGGCAACACCAAATACATCCGCGACTTCGCCAGCCGCCGCAATCCCGACAGCGGCAACATGAACCGCCTGTACGTGATCGAAAGCACGCCGACTACGACCGGAGCGAAGGCCGATCATCGGTGGCCTTGCCGGTCGCAGGAAGTTCTCGAAGTCGCGAGAATGATCGGCGAAAGAAGATACGGACAACATGGTCCTGTGCACGGCGCGAGTGATTTTGCGGTTGCAGTCGATCAGGAGCTTGTAAACCATCGTGGTGCCGGAATAGTGATCGCTGGCGACCATCAGCCCGCGCCAGTGCATGCCCTCGCTCATTTGCTGAACGAGCAACTCGGCAACGTCGGCAAGACGGTCTTCTACACAGACACGGTGGACGCCAATCCGATCAATCAGACTGAGTCGCTCAAAGACCTCGTCGCCGACATGAACGGCGGCAAAGTCGATCTGTTGGTGATCCTCGCCGGTAACCCGGCCTACGAGGCCCCCGCCGACCTAAATTTCGCCGACGCTCTGAAGAGCGGCAAGGTTCCGCTACGCGTCCATCACGGCCTCTATCAGAACGAAACTGCCGAACTTTGCCAGTGGCACGTCAACGCGACCCATGACCTTGAAGCCTGGGGCGACGCCCGCGCCTACGACGGTACCGTCAGTATCATTCAGCCGCTGATTGCGCCACTCTACAACGGCAAGAGCGCACATGAATTTGTTGCATTGCTCTCCGGCCAGGCCGATGCCACCGGCTACGATCTCGTTCGCTCCTATTGGCAGAAGCAGCACACCGGTGCGGACTTCGACGCCTTTTGGCGCAAGTCGCTACACGACGGCTGGATCGAAGGAACAATCTTCACCCCAAAGACTCTGACTGCGAAGGTTTCGACTCCCCCGCCTTCAGAAAAGGGCGTTTTTGTCAACGCCATCGAGCTCAACATCCGCCGCGACCCCACAATCCACGACGGACAATTCTCCAACAACGGCTGGCTGCAGGAACTTCCCAAGCCGATGACCAAGCTGACATGGGACAACGCCACCCTCATCGGCCCCAAGATGGCGCAGCGCCTCGGCATCGCCACTGAAGACGTAGTCGAGCTCGAGTTGAACGGCAAAAAAGTCACTGGCCCGGTCTGGATTCAAGCTGGCCATCCCGACAACTCAGTCACCATCTTCCTCGGCTATGGACGCACCCGCGCCGGCCGCGTCGGTACCGCTCAAGGCTTCGATGCCTACGCACTGCGTACCACCGCCGCGCCATGGATCGCCACTGGGGTCACAATAAGAAAGACCGGAGACACCTACAAGCTCGCCTCCACCCAGGGCTACCAGTCGATGGACACGCCCGACGGCGCCCATCGCCCGCTGGTTCAAGAAACCACGCTTGAGGAATATCGCAAAGACCCGACCTTCGCGCAAGAAGACGAGCCGCCAAAAGATCTCACACTCTACGAGCCCTACCCCTACGACAAAGAAGACTACGCCTGGGGTATGACGATCGATCTGAACTCCTGCGTAGGCTGCAACAACTGCATGCTGGCCTGCCAGTCGGAGAACAACATTGCCGTCGTGGGCAAAGAGCAGGTCGTCATCGGCCGCCACATGCACTGGATTCGCGTCGACGCCTACTATCAGGGCGACCGCGACAATCCCAAAGCGTTTTTCCAGCCCGTCCCCTGCATGCAGTGCGAGAACGCGCCCTGCGAAGTCGTTTGCCCCGTCGGCGCCACCAACCACACGCCCGAAGGCCTGAACGACATGGTCTACAACCGCTGCGTGGGCACGCGCTATTGTTCGAATAACTGTCCCTACAAAGTCCGCCGCTTCAACTTCCTGCTCTTCCAGGATTGGGAGACGCCACAATATAAGATGATGCGCAACCCGGACGTCAGCGTGCGGAGCCGCGGCGTCATGGAAAAATGTACGTACTGCGTCCAGCGCATCAACGAACGCCGCATCGACGCCGAAAAAGAAGACCGCAAGATTAATGACACTGAACTTCAGACCGCCTGCCAGCAGTCGTGTCCCGCAGGCGCAATCGTCTTCGGCAACATCAACGACCCCAACAGCAAAGTTTCAAAACTAAAAGCGCAGTCCAGAAATTACAGCCTCCTGGGCGAACTAAACACCCGCCCGCGCACGACGTATTTAGCAGAAATTCGCAATCCGAACCCGGAACTGGAAGCTAAGAACTAAAGGCTAAGAGCTAAAAAGCTGAAATGGCTGAGCAATACAAATCGACCACCGAACTCGACCGCGCTCCGGTCATCCAGCCCGGCTACACTTCCGGTTCGGTC